>Ga0265303_10000446_pt1 | contig 23259 bp, 9 predicted proteins | sample Helome_2_FD_192494 | JGI IMG/M metagenome (GOLD analysis project Ga0265303, IMG submission 192494) | Marine sediment microbial communities from subtidal zone of North Sea - Hel_20160317 (Illumina Assembly) | ecosystem: Environmental > Aquatic > Marine > Subtidal zone > Sediment ... | reverse complement strand
GCTTATGGAGCTTCTGCTACACTTCGTGAGATCCTCACTGTGAAATCAGATGATGTGATCGGTAGGGCAAAGACCTATGAAGCCATTGTAAAAGGCGAGTCTATGCCGGAACCCGGTTTACCAGAATCTTTCAATGTACTGATGCACGAGCTCAAAGGATTGGGCTTAGATATCAGGTTGGAAGAATAAGGAGTCAATAATAATATACAATCACCATTAGTATCATGGCAAGATTAAAAGATAACGTACAAACAAAAAGGTTTAACAAGATCTCTATTGGTCTGTCTTCTCCGGAAGCAATTCTGGCTGAATCCAGGGGTGAGGTTTTAAAACCTGAAACTATCAATTACCGTACTCATAAACCGGAACGGGACGGACTCTTCTGCGAGCGCATCTTTGGTCCGGTTAAGGACTACGAATGTGCATGTGGAAAATACAAGCGTATCCGTTACCGAGGTATCGTATGTGATCGATGCGGGGTAGAGGTGACCGAGAAAAAGGTTCGCCGCGACCGCGTTGGGCATATTAACCTGGTAGTACCTGTTGCACATATATGGTATTTCCGCTCTTTACCTAATAAGATCGGATACCTGCTCGGACTTCCGTCTAAGAAATTAGACATGATCATTTACTACGAACGTTATGTAGTGATCCAACCCGGTGTCGCAAAAGGACCTGAAGATGTAGAGATCCAGAAAATGGATTTCCTCACTGAGGAGGAATACCTCAATATTTTGGAGAACATTCCACCTGAGAATCAATACCTGGAGGATTCTGATCCAAATAAATTCATCGCCAAAATGGGCGCTGAATGTCTTATCGATCTGCTTTCCAGGATCGATCTTGAACAGTTATCCTATGAATTGCGTCATAAGGCAAATACAGAAACCTCAAAGCAACGTAAGACTGAAGCGCTGAAAAGACTTCAAGTTGTTGAAGCCTTGAGGGAATCACAAAATAACAGGGAGAATCGGCCGGAGTGGATGATCATGAAGGTTGTACCTGTGATCCCGCCGGAATTGAGACCTCTTGTGCCTCTTGATGGTGGCCGATTTGCCACCTCGGATCTTAACGATCTGTACCGTAGGGTGATCATCAGGAACAATCGTTTGAAGCGTTTGATGGAGATCAAAGCGCCAGAAGTGATCCTGCGTAATGAAAAAAGGATGCTCCAGGAATCTGTAGACTCCTTATTTGACAATACACGTAAGGCCTCTGCAGTAAAGACAGAATCTAATCGACCGCTAAAATCACTTTCAGATTCCCTGAAAGGTAAGCAAGGGAGATTCCGTCAAAACTTACTAGGTAAGCGGGTAGATTATTCTGCACGTTCCGTGATCGTTGTAGGTCCGGAAATGAAATTATACGAATGCGGTTTGCCGAAAGATATGGCCGCAGAATTATACAAGCCATTTGTGATCCGTAAGCTCATTGAGCGGGGTATCGTGAAAACTGTGAAGTCTGCGAAAAAGATTATCGACAAGAAAGAGCCTGTCGTTTGGGATATCCTGGAAAACGTATTGAAAGGACATCCGGTACTTTTGAACCGGGCCCCCACATTACACCGATTGGGAATTCAGGCCTTCCAACCCAGATTGATCGAAGGAAAAGCAATTAGGTTACACCCATTGGTTTGTACGGCGTTTAATGCCGACTTTGATGGGGATCAAATGGCCGTTCACTTGCCCTTAGGGCCGGAAGCCGTATTGGAATCCCAACTGTTGATGCTTGCATCTCATAACATTCTTAATCCTGCGAATGGGTCTCCAATTACGGTACCATCCCAGGATATGGTTTTGGGTCTGTACTATATGACCAAGGAGCGTAAGTCTACTAAAGAATACAAGGTAAAAGGAGAAGGGCTTGTTTTCTACTCCGATGAAGAAGTGATGATCGCTTTCAATGAAGGCAAAGCTGAATTGAATGCCGGAATTAAAGTTCGAACCAAGGATTTTAATGAAGAAGGAGAACTTGTAGATCAGATCATTGAAACTACTGTCGGGCGCGTACTCTTTAACAGGGTAGTACCGGAAGAGGCTGGTTTCGTGAACGATGTCCTGAACAAGAAGTCGCTTCGGGATATTATTGGTCAGATCCTGGCTGTAACAGATGTGCCTACGACGGCAGCCTTCCTGGATAAGATCAAGACCATGGGCTATGAATTTGCCTTTAAGGGAGGTCTTTCTTTCAGCCTTGGGGATATTATCATACCTGAAGAAAAAGATGAAATGATCGCTGATGCCAACGAACAGGTAGATGGGATCATGATGAATTATAACATGGGTCTTATCACGAACAATGAGCGCTACAATCAGGTCATTGACGTGTGGACATCAACGAATGCCATGCTTACGGAGTTGGCTATGAAACGAATCCGTGAAGATCAACAAGGTTTCAATTCAGTTTATATGATGCTGGATTCGGGAGCGAGGGGATCTAAAGAACAGATTCGACAGCTTACCGGAATGCGTGGGTTGATGGCCAAGCCTAAGAAATCTACTGCCGGGGGTGGGGAAATTATTGAGAACCCGATCCTTGCGAACTTTAAGGAAGGATTGTCCATTCTCGAATACTTTATTTCTACTCACGGTGCGAGAAAAGGATTGGCAGATACCGCTTTGAAAACGGCTGATGCCGGGTATTTGACCAGGCGTTTAGTGGATGTGTCCCAGGACGTGATCATCAATTTTGATGATTGTGGAACACTCAGGGGTATAGAAACAAAAGCCCTGAAAAAGAATGAAGAGATCGTTGAAACACTTGGAGAACGAATTCTGGGAAGGGTATCACTTCACGATGTCTTTGATCCGCTAACGGAAGAAGTTATAGTTCAGGCCGGTGAGCAGATCATGGAAACTCATGTGAAAAAGATCGCTGCTTCTCCAATAGAAAGCGTTGAAGTACGATCTGCCTTAACCTGTGAAGCTAAAAGAGGTATTTGTGCGAAATGCTACGGAAGAAACCTGGCGACCAATAAAATGGTTCAGCGCGGAGAGGCCGTTGGTGTTGTTGCCGCACAGTCCATTGGAGAACCAGGCACACAGCTTACATTACGTACCTTCCACGTAGGGGGTATTGCAGGGAACATTTCTGAAGAGAGCAGGCTTGAAGCTAAATTTGATGGTGTTGTAGAGATCGAAGATCTTAGACTTGTGAAAGGTGAAGATGCAGAGGGCAAGAAGGTTGATATTGTTATCTCTCGTACTTCTGAGATCAAGATCATGGATAAAAATACAGGTATAACCCTGAGTACTAATAATATACCATATGGTTCTCAAATTTTCACAAAGAATGGCGCCAAGATCAAAAAAGGCACAACCATTTGTCAGTGGGATCCGTATAACGGGGTTATCGTATCTGAATTCACCGGTAAGATCGCTTATGAGAATATCGAGCAAGGGGTTACTTATCAGGTAGAGATCGATGAGCAAACCGGATTCCAGGAGAAGGTGATCTCTGAATCCAGGAATAAGAAATTGATCCCTACTTTATTGATCATGAACACTAAGAATGAAGTGCTAAGATCTTACAATTTACCAGTGGGTTCTCACCTTATGGTAGATGATGGGGATAAGATCAAGGAAGGAAAGATCCTTGTCAAGATACCTCGTAAATCTGCTAAAACAGGTGATATTACAGGAGGTTTACCACGTGTTACAGAATTGTTTGAAGCACGTAACCCGTCTAACCCGGCTGTAGTTTCTGAGATCGATGGTGTCGTTTCTTTTGGAAAGATCAAAAGAGGTAACCGCGAGATCATCATAGAGGCAAAGAGTGGAGAGATCAAGAAATATCTTGTGAAATTATCGAACCAGATCCTTGTTCAGGAAAACGATTATGTACGTGCCGGAATGTCGCTGTCTGATGGTGCAACTACTCCTGAAGACATCTTATCAATAAAAGGACCATCCGCCGTGCAGCAATATTTAGTGAACGAAGTTCAGGAAGTATACAGGTTGCAAGGTGTGAAGATCAATGATAAGCACTTTGAAGTTGTCGTGAGACAAATGATGCGTAAAGTACGTATCCAGGATTCCGGTGATACTACATTCCTTGAAAACCAATTGGTTCATAAAGACGATTTCATCAGGGAAAATGATGAGATCTATGGTATGAAGGTGGTTGAAGAAGCCGGGGAATCTGAGACTTTGCAGGCAGGTCAGATCATTTCAGCACGTGAACTCAGGGATGAGAATTCAATCCTCAGACGTACCGATAAGAAATTGGTCGAGGCCAGAGATGCAATAGCTGCAACAGCGACTCCAATACTACAGGGGATCACCCGTGCCTCTTTGCAGACTAAGTCCTTTATCTCAGCTGCTTCCTTCCAGGAAACTACTAAGGTATTAAACGAAGCTGCTGTGAGTGGTAAGGTTGACCATCTTGAAGGCTTAAAAGAGAATGTGATCGTTGGTCACAGGATCCCTGCCGGAACCGGAATGCGCGATTATGAAACTATCATTGTTGGCTCGAAAGAGGAATATGATGAGATCATGGCGCGTAAGGAAGAGCTCAAATTTTAAGTACTAAATCATGGCTGAAAAACAGAAGAAGCAAAAACAGATCAATATAGAACTGGATGAGAAAACGGCAGAAGGGACCTATTCCAATCTGGCGATCATTAACCACTCTGTATCTGAATTTGTTGTAGATTTTATCAGCATGATGCCTGGAGCTCCCAAGGCAAAGGTTAAGAGTCGGATCGTACTTACACCGCAACACGCAAAGAAGTTCTTAAAAGCGTTGAGTGACAATATAAGTAGGTTTGAAAAAGCTCACGGAACCATTAAAGATTATGAACAACCTCCTATCCCGATTAATTTTGGGCCAACAGGAGAAGCATAAAGAACTAAAAACCTGGTCATTACGACCGGGTTTTTTTTATTCATATTCCGAAGTAAAATGGAGTTTGACTGATGGATATTTCTGTCGGGCCATTTCCAGGGAGAAATGTGAATCGGCCAGAAAAACGGTCTGCCCTTTTTTATCCTTGGCCATATATTTCTGCTTAACCCTTAGAAAATCCAGAAATTCTTCACTTTTTTCATCTTCCGTCGCCACCCAACAAGCTTTGTGAACCGGGAAGGGCTCATACGTACATTTAGCCCCGTATTCGTGTTCTAAGCGGTATTGTATCACCTCGTATTGAAGGGCACCCACTGTTCCAATGACTTTCCTGCCGTTAAGATCGAGCGTAAATAACTGAGCCACCCCTTCATCCATTAATTGATCGATCCCTTTAGCCAACTGTTTCGACTTCATCGGGTCTGCGTTGTTAATGTATCTGAAATGCTCAGGAGAAAAACTGGGTATCCCCTTATAATGCAAAAGTTCACCTTCAGTAAGCGTATCTCCTATCTTAAAGTTACCTGTATCGTGCAAACCCACAATATCTCCGGGATAGGAGGTATCAACGATCTGTTTTTTATCCCCAAAAAAGGCATTCGGACTTGAAAATTTGAGTTTTTTATTATGACGGATGTGTAGGTAGGGCGTATTGCGTTTAAAAGTTCCGGAAACGATCTTTAAAAAAGCCAATCTGTCCCGGTGTTTCGGATCCATATTCGCATGTATCTTAAAGACAAAACCGGTCATATCAGTTTCTTCAGGTCGTACAAGGCGTTCTTCAGCTGATTTTGGTCGGGGAGAAGGCGCAATGGCAATAAAACAATCAAGTAATTCCCGTACACCAAAATTATTAAGAGCAGATCCGAAAAACACAGGTTGGAGTTCTCCCTCTAAATATGCATCGCGATCAAAAGGGGGATATACTCCAGATACAAGTTCTAGTTCATCTCTAAGTTGAGCGGCATGTGTATCGCCAATCAGTGTTTCTAATTCCTTGCTATGCAGATCTTCGAAGGCCTGGCCTTCAGATATTTTAGTTTTAGATTCTGCGGTAAATAAATTGATATTCCGCTCATAGATATTATAAATGCCTTTGAAATCGTGCCCCATCCCAATAGGAAAACTCAGTGGGGTAACCTTCAATTTTAATTTTGATTCCACTTCATCCAGCAAGTCAAAGGCATCCTTCCCCTCACGATCCAGTTTGTTGATAAAAACGATCATGGGGATGTGGCGCATACGACAAACTTCAACTAGTTTTTCGGTTTGTTCCTCCACACCTTTTGCTACATCAATTACCACTATAACACTATCTACAGCAGTTAAGGTCCTGAATGTATCTTCAGCAAAATCCTTGTGACCTGGTGTATCCAGGATATTAATCTTTTTGTCTTTGTAGTAAAAGGCAAGTACCGAAGTTGCAACAGAAATACCGCGCTGGCGTTCTATTTCCATAAAATCACTGGTTGCAGTCTTCTTGATCTTGTTATTTTTCACTGCTCCGGCTTCCTGGATAGCCCCACCAAATAATAACAGCTTTTCTGTGAGTGTGGTTTTCCCTGCATCAGGGTGTGAGATGATACCGAATGTGCGTCTTTTTTCGATCTCCTGGGTAAAACTCATGCGTTTCATTGAAAAATTCGAGCAAAAATACACCAATTAATGCAGTCATAAATGGATAAGTACTTGTAATTGAGAGAGTGCGTTTTGTCTATAACATCAAGACCAGGCAATAATAGTTTTGAATATGTAGGAAAATACCTATAAATGTGCATTTTATCGATAGAAATTGCTGTTCATAGATAGTTGATAACTTAACCTAAGGGGGGCATTTGTTGCTATTCTATTATGCTCTATATTGTACTATTATTTACATCGCCCTTATTCTTACTACTTTTCTTACGAGTTCATGGTGATACGTTTTATCTAAACCTATCATATATGAGTGAAATTACGCGTTCTCAGACACCCCGCCGTTTGAGCTTTGGACGCCAGGCCCTAATTGCTTTTCTCGTTATTTGTGTAACGGGCGCATTTGGTTTACCTGACAATCAAAGTAAAATCCAGATAGCAAGTAATAAACAATCTAACCATTCGGTAAAGGAGGGTGTCAACTATAGTCCTATTGACAATTTACTTAACGACCCGAATTGTAGTGTTGGTGAATTTATGCTTTTGGATCCGGATGTACTGGACATACCTCGGGGTGTAAGCCATTTTTCTCTAGAAGACAAAGACATAAGTCACTTATGGAATCTTCCGGAGGGGAGTGTTGTCTTAACTATTTATGGAGCAAATACCGCTCAAAATGTTTCAAAATTTGTTGTCGGACAAGCCTTTGAAATCGAATTTAAATTTGAAGGCACCGTTCCATTAGTTCTAAGGCCTTCTCATTCCTATCGGGTCGAAGCAGGCAGCTCAGACGGATTCTTCAATTTTGATACTCCCTATGAATTGGAATCAAGCCTTGCCCCAGGTCTAATAACCTATGAGATCGACGGTACCTACGTTATAGAAAACACAACAACTTCGGATATAGATAATGAAGAAAATTTTACATGGACCTCACTTGAGCCTGCAGATAACATACTATTTTTCACATTGGAAGATGACCTAAACAACGGTATTTGGCTGGAAGTTGCACCAATTCTTTGCGAAACAGACACAGATGGCGACGGAGTCCCTGATTCAGTAGATATTGATGATGATGGCGATGGCATACTGGATAGTGAAGAAGACCCGAATTTAGATGGCGACGATGATCCGACGACGGATCCACAGGACAGTGATGACGATGGCAATCCGGATCATTTAGATATCGATTCGGACAATGATGGTATTCCTGACAATGTTGAGGGGCAGCCCACTGATGGTTATATACCTCCTTCAGGAGAAGACACGGATGAAGATGGATTAGACGATGCCTATGAACCAGATGGCATTGATCCTCAGGACACAGATGGAGATATGACGCCAGACTACCTGGACCAGGACAGCGATAATGATACGGTTCCGGATAATAATGAAGGCAACGACTTTAATTTTGACGGCATACCTGATCAGACATTTACCGGCGAAGATACAGACGGCGATGGCCTTGATGACGGTTATGAAGGCAGTGATGTAAATGACGGACCGGATCCGAACGATGAGATCGAAGATCCGGCCAATGACTTGCCCAACACAGATGGTGAGGGCGATGTGAACTATCGGGATATTGACGATGACAATGATGGCATCCCGACAGAAGAAGAAGATGCCAATGAGGATGGTGATCCTACCAATGACGATACAGACGATGACGGCACACCGGACTACCTGGATCCTGATCAGCCGGACGACATGGATTTTGACGGCGACGGAGTCCCTGATTCAGTAGATATTGATGATGATGGCGATGGCATACTGGATAGTGAAGAAGATCCGAATTTAGATGGCGACGATGATCCGACGACGGATCCGCAGGACAGTGATGGCGATGGCAATCCGGATCATTTAGATATCGATGCGGACAATGATGGTATTCCTGACAATGTTGAGGGGCAACCCACTGATGGTTATATACCTCCTTCAGGTATGGATGAAGACCAGGACGGCCTGGATGATGCCTATGAACCGGACGGTATTGATCCTCAGGACACAGATGGGGATACGACACCGGACTACCTTGATCAGGACAGCGATAATGATCTGGTTCCGGACAATAATGAAGGGAATGATTTCAATTTTGATGGAATCCCGGATCAAGATTTCACCGGAGTGGACAGCGATGGAGACGGATTGGATGACGGCTATGAAGGCAATGATATAAATGATGGTCCGGATCCTAATGATGAGATTGAAGATCCATTATTAGATCTACCGGATACGGATGGCACTGAAGATGTCAATTATCGGGATTTTGACGATGATGGAGACGGCATTGATACCCCTGATGAGGATGCAGATATGGATGGTGATCCTACCAATGACGATACGGACGATGACGGCACACCCGACTACCTGGATCCGGTTGATGACACCGCAACCGTATCGGAAGTTATTGTAAACCAATTAGTTTCTCCTAACGGGGATGGAAGAAATGATTTCCTTTTTATCCAGGGAGTAGAATTGACCAGGAACAGTAATATGCAGATCTTCAATCGTTGGGGTATCTCCATATACCAGGGCGAGAATTACGATAATATTAATAATGTATTTGACGGCAGGTCTAAAGGCCGGTCTACGATATCCACTAGTGACTACTTACCAGCAGGCATTTATTATTATATCTTTGAATACGAAAGGGACAATCAAAAAATAACAGACCAGGGATTTCTTTATTTGGGGAAATAATTGGTTAGAGGAAGAAAACGAAGCACTACATGACACACGATAAGATCCCATGGGGTTTGCTATTCTTTATGTTGCTCTTGTTCACAGGGTTGTGGGCTCAGCAAGATGCACAGTATACCCAATATATGTATAATACCATGAGTGTTAACCCAGCTTATGCGGGTTCTCGTGGCCAATTAAGTATGAGCGCTTTATACCGTGCGCAATGGGTTGGCCTAGATGGTGCGCCGACCACGACTACGTTAAATTTGCATTCCCCAATAAGAGAGAGTCGTGTTGGCTATGGCTTGTCGATCGTTCATGATGAAATAGGTGAAGGTGTAGTCCAGGAGACCTATATAGATGGCGTCATCTCATATTCCATTGAGACTTCCAGAACAGCTAAAATGTCCTTTGGTTTAACAGTAAGCGGAAATCTCTTAAATCTTGATTTTACAGGGCTCAATAACTTTGATCAGGAACCCATAGCAGGCGATAATATTGAAAATAAGTTTAGTCCTAATTTTGGTCTGGGGTTCTATTATCATACTGATAAGTTTTATGCAGGACTTTCTGCTCCCAAATTATTGGAGTCTGATCATTTTGATAATGCCAACCGCGATGCCAATCAGGTCCAATTCTTGTCTACGGAACGCATGAATCTGTATTTTATCACCGGTGTTGTTATGGATCTTAGTGGTGATATGCTTTTTAAACCAGCCTTATTGACCAAGGTGGTTAGGGGTGCACCTCTCCAAATTGACCTGTCAGCAACTTTCCTCTACAACAAGAAATTTTCATTTGGGGCCGCATATCGGTGGGATGCAGCAATCAGTGCCATAGCGGGTTTCCAAATTTCGGATCAACTAATGCTCGGTATAGCATATGATAAGGAAACCACTGACTTGGGAAGTACCCGTTTCAATGACGGTTCATTTGAAATATTTATCCGATACGAATTACTGAAAAACTTTGGTAATCTGGTTTCCCCCAGATTTTTCTAAGTGGCAAAGACTATATGAAACGAAAAATAGCACTTCTAATATGCGTACTAGCACACCTGTACTCCTGGGGTCAGGAAGTAAAGGTAACAAGGGCTAATAAGAATTACGACAATTATAGCTTTAAACCGGCTATTGATATATATCAAAAGGTACTCGATAAAGGCTATAAAAGCGCAGACCTGCTGCAGCGATTAGGGAATGCGTATTATTTTAATGCAGACTATATAAATGCAAATCGTATTTACCAGGACCTGGTAGACAATTACGGGGATGAGATCGGATCGGAATACTATTTCAGATTCAGTCAGACTTTAAAAAGCCTGGGAGATTATGATGCGGCGGATAAGAATATGATCCGTTTCCAGGAGATGACCGGAGGCCAGGATAGCCGTGGGAATAATTTTGGTAGAAACAGGGATTACCAGGAAGAAATAGCTTCAAATTCAGGACGTTACGACATTGCCCCTTTTGAATATAATTCAGTATATCACGAATTTGCACCGTCATTTTATAAATCCGGGCTAATCTTTTCTTCGGACAGGGATACTGGAAATTTGCGGAAAGACAGACATACATGGAATTCCCGCCAATTTCTGGACCTGTACAAAATAAACTCTGATAGTGCTTCGAATGGGAAGGTTATAAAACTAGATGATGTAAGTTCCAAATTTCATGAATCCAGCTCAGTGATTACAAAGGATGGATCAATGATGTATTTTACACGGAATAACCTCGACGGACAAAAAGCCAGGAGGGACGATGCAGGGATAGCAAGGCTCAAGATTTACAGTGCAGAATGGCAGGATGAAGGATGGGTTAATATAAAAGAATTACCATTTAATGGCGATAATTTTTCTGCTGCGCATCCTGCGCTAAGTATGGACGAACAAACCCTGTACTTTAGTTCGGACAGGCCAGGATCAATAGGCGCTTCCGATATTTATAAAGCCTCTATTTTGGGGAATGGCTCATTTGGTCCGCCTAAAAATCTCGGTGATAATATAAATACTGAGGGCAGGGAAAGCTTCCCGTATATTTCCAGTGAAGACCACTTATATTTTGCTTCGGATGGTCATCCGGGACTGGGCGGACTTGATGTCTTTGGCACTAAGATAACCGATGGTGATTACACGAGGCGGGTAATTAATGTTGGTCGGCCGGTTAATGGGCCAAAAGATGATTTCACCTTCATATTTACCGAAGACACGAAGCGTGGTTATTTTGCTTCCAATCGAGAAAATGGCACCGGTGGCGACGATCTATATAGCTTTGTTGAGACAAAGCCTTTAGTGTTCGAGTGCATTCAATTGGTAAGCGGGACCGTAAGGGATAAGATCACTAATGAACCTCTCGTAGGTGCTACGGTTGTTGTGATCGACGAAGATAATGAGGAGATCCTCTCAGTGATAACTGATTTTGAGGGTAAGTTTGATCTGAATCTGGACTGTGATCAGGGAAATTTTGTTCGTGCTCTTACAGAGGGATATATACCTGCAGAAGAATATTTGGGCAAATCCGATGGCAAGCCCAAGATCATTGATTTTTACCTGGAAAGAGAGGAAGTAACCGTAGGATTTGGCGACGATCTTGCCAAATTATTGCAACTGAGTACCATCTATTTTGATTTCGACAAATATAATATACGTCCTGATGCCGAAGTAGAGTTACAAAAAGTGATCGCTGCTATGGATAAATATCCAAGCCTCAGGATAAAGGCAAACTCTCATACGGATAGTCGCGGACCTGCTGCCTATAATCTCTGGTTATCCGGAAAGAGGGCGGAGTCGACCATAAATTACATGATCGGTAAAGGTATTTCCAACGAACGTCTCACTAGTGAAGGGTATGGAGAAACACGCCTGCAAAACCGATGCTCAGATGGTGTCCGCTGTAGCGGGGCAGAGCACCAGTTAAACCGGCGTTCTGAATTTATCATCCAGGAATAGGAAGAAGACTGGTATTTCATCGATTACAGTTTATAAACAGGGGCACAAACCTTTAAAAAAATAGGTTTCACTTCGCATTCACATCATTACACAACATTTTTTGGGTTTAGGCTATTAAACACGTGTATTTTAGTGCTATCAATGCTAACCATATTGTTCGGCCATAAGGGCTGTAATCTATAGTTAACATTTGTAAAACCAGCAATGCCAATCTCAGATCGAACTAATGGGCTTTTTCAGCCCTCTCTCTTATGTATTCTATGCTGCTTTATCTTGAGCTTGACCACATGGTCGGGTTTTGGACAGGCAACCTACCTGGATAATTTCAACACAGTCTCTTACGGAAATAATAACGGGAATACCAATTTTGGAAGTAACTGGACTGAAAATGGGGAAACGACAAGTCCGACCGGTGGTCGTATCCTGATCAATAGCAACCAGCTTCGCTTCAGAAATATGGATGGTGTGACCATTCAGCGTTCATTAGATCTCTCTGCAGCTACCAGCGCTACGCTCACTTTGAGTTATAACCGCACGAGCGGAAATGAAAGTATTCGGGTTCAACTATGGAATGGTGGTGGTTGGAACAACGTAGCAACCCTTGTAGGTTCCGGAACGATAAATTACAATTTGACTGCTGCAGAAATGTCGCCTACTTCAGCAATTCGTTTTATTACTGCCAGTGGAGGTTGGGGAAATACAGAAACAGTCTTTGTCGATAACGTGCAATTTGCTGCTGTAGTTGGTGCCGCTGTTTCCATTGACGATATTTCGGTTGACGAGGATGCAGGTACGGCAACATTTACCGCAACCCATGTAGGCGCAAATACAGCAGGGGCTTTTTCGGTCAACTTTCAAACAAATGATGGTACAGCAACTGCAGGAATCGATTATACCGCCATCCCTGCTGGTGTCATGAATTTTAATGGCACAGTTGGTGACACCGAACAGATCGTTGTGACCTTACTCGATGACTTCATTTTTGAGGGTGATGAAACGTTTACAATCCAAATGACGGGCACTTCAGACCCTACAGTAACCATTACTGATCTTGGTAATGGAACCATTTTGGACAATGAAAGCAATCCCAATGCCCCCAGGCCCTATGAAGAACGATATAAGCTAAATCTCAAAGGAGATTTCATAATGCGCGGGAATACAAACCTGCAATGTGTATCTAGCTGTCCAGGGACACCCCAATCAAATAATCCTTCGGTGGTCATGGGCTATGCAGACGTAGACGCAGATGCCACTACGATAAATTCAAGTTATAGCACGATCACTATTCCGGCTGGTGCCACGGTACAGTGGGCCGGATTGTATTGGGGAGGTATGTACAATAGTACGAATGGCGGTATTACAAATCCGCCACCTTCGGTAAATATAGACCAGGTAAAACTCCAGGAACCAGGAGCAGGTGCATATTCCGTAATTAATGCCGAAGTGCGAAATATTGAAACAGGGACGTTCTCCGGATGGAACTCCTTTATGTCTTATGCGGATATTACCAGTGTAGTTCAGGCTGGCGGTTCCGGAAATTACTATGTGGCAGATATTGCCCTGGCTATTGGTAGCTCATTTACCGGGCCATATGGTGGATGGAATATGGTAGTTGTATATGATGATCCCTCTTTAACAACTAAGAACATTAGTGTATGGGATGGCTTTGATTTTTTTGGATTCGGAGCTAACGACAGTTTTACCGTAACCGGATTATTAACTCCTGCTTCGGGGGCATTTCAAACACATGCCGGCTATTTCGGTTTTGATGGGGAAGCAAGTTCCACCGGAGATTTTGTAAGTATTAATGGAACGGCACTAGCGAACGGACTAAACCCGGCAAACAACACCCTCAATGGTACCATTTCAGAATTTGGCGTAGATGTCGGAGGGCGGAATCCTAATTTTGGATATAGTTGGGGAATTGACATCGATGTTTTTGATGCCTCGGGACTTGTACCCAATAGTGCAACAACTGCCAATATTACGCTGGGAAGTAGTAGCGAAGGTATCTGGGGAGGTGTTTTCGTGATCTCAAATGAGATCGCATTCCCGGTAGTTTCCAGCAAAATATTTACCCCTGCTGTTTCATTTGTGGGAGAGGAAACACGGGTAAGCCTGCAAGTGGAGAATCCAGCTCAGGGAGTTTTACTAACGAACTTCAGTATTACCGATCATTTGCCTTCCGGGATGCGTATTGCCGACACACCCGATACTGCCTCCAGTTGTGGAGGAACCTTGACCGCAGTACCCGGTTCCGGCAGTTTTACGGCAAGCGGAATTAATTTTCCAGCGGGTACCAGCTGTACATTTTCATTTGATATTGTAGTTGATGATTTTGGCGTCTACACTAATACGCTTCATCCTGATGATATCACCAATAATGAAAATATCCCCCTGGGAGGAGAAAGCTCAGGCATATTGACAGTTAAAGTAAAAACTGTGATCACCAATCGTAAGATCACATATCGGGTAAATAAAAATTAGGCCTGAACGGGGCGGTGGTTAATTCATTCATTTTTTCTAGAAACAACTTATCTTCTGAGACCGAAAGGCTATCAATTTCTGTTATTACTCAACTTTCCTGCTTAAATAGGCCGCCAATATGTAATTTAATTGATTTTCAGACGTTTATATACCGGTGTGAAATATTCCCTCACATACCTGACACTAACCATAGCCGCCCTAATAACATTCTCTACGAATGCCCAGATAGGTGTAGGGGCTAATTTTGGTATTGAAGCCGAATGTTATTCTGGTGACCTTACTTCAGGGGCCGGAACTGACGATTGGTATTTGGGCACCTCAGGCAGTGGCGTTGTAGATGAGGCAACGGCTTTGGCCATGGGCTATGCCGCTCAATTGGCTGCAAATAACAATATAGCTTTCGACCTCCGTCAGAGCCTACCTAATTACTATGAAAATAATGGATACCTCTGGTATTCTACTCGCTATGGCCGGGATTATGTAAACCAGGGATCTCAAGATCTAACCACATTCACAGGAGGTAAAAATGGGGATAATCCCACTACCCAATGGGGTGCAGCTCCGGGTACATTACCTGCCAAAACGGATATCGTTGATGCTGCGGTACATATGAGGCGGGATGGGATATTAACTACTAATGATCTCTGGGTGGATCTGGTGATTTCAACTTTAGACAATAGTGGAAACCATTTTGTTGATTTTGAATTATTCGTCTCCGAATTACAGCAATCTGGCAGTGGATTTACAAATAGTGGCACCCAGGAAGGACATACAGCCTGGGAATTTGATGCAGGCGGGAATGTGACCCAGATCGGGGATATGATCGTAGGCTTCGCTTTTAGCGGAGGTGGTGTATCCGCCGTGGATATTAGATTATGGGTACGCCGTTCCGTGTTTAACCCTGGGACGTCACCCGGCGGAACTTCCTCCTTTACCTGGGGCTCAAATATTTCCGGAGGCAGTACCTATGGCTATGGGCAAATCGTAGTACCAGTAGGTTCCATATTAAGTCATGTGAACACGGTTTCCGTGACGGCACCGCCATGGGGAACCACCAATACATCAGGATATTCTGCGACTTATAGCGCCGGCAACCTGGCCGAAGTTGGCTTGAATTTTCGAGCCTTGGGTTTTGACCCCGAATTGCTATTTGGCGGCGGTGCAGCCTGTGATTCACCTTTTAGCGCCGTGCTCACAAAATCCAGGACTTCGTCATCCTTTACCTCAACCTTAAAAGATTTTTCAGGACCCTATGACTTCCTTGGGAGTTCGGCCTTTGGTCAAGTGAATACAGCTATTATTGATCCCGGAGATTTTGATTCCTGTGCCACAGGAGAATCCTTTACCCTTGAAGCGGAATTTGATTCTTCAGTAGCCGAATACTATTGGTATTCCTTGACACCCGGTGTAGTTTTTCCTGCTAATGGACTTGACGAAATATCTGGTGCGAATATGACCACTGTTACTATTGATACGCCCGGGGATTATCAGCTTGGGATCGCTCCGTTACCAGGGTGTACGCCTGTTACAGATCCTGATGATATTTTGGCCGTAGATGCTGCACCTTGTGCCATTGATGACTATTTTATAGTAGTAGAAAACAGCTTAGCTACAGATCCGAATAATACTTTAGCAGTTCTAACCAATGACACCGACCTGGAGAATGATATTGATCCGCTATCCTTAAATAATGGCGGATTATTACAACCATCTAATGGTACTGTTGCCATTGTAGCCGGAGTGTTGACCTATGAACCGGATCTGGATTATGTGGGAACAGACACTTTTGAATACCAGATCTGTGACAGCAGCAATCCGGCGCTTTGTGATATCGCCATTGTGGTGGTATATATCACAGCAGATACCGATAATGATGGGATTGGTGATACTGCAGACTTGGACGACGACAACGATGGGATCCCGGACTCAGAGGAATTGGGGACCATTATAAACAACGACCAACCGGCATGCGGCGGTGAGACAACTCTTGATTTTAGTTCTCCGGCCGTATTGGAATCCGGAACAGACCTTCAGCAGGGTGCAGTATATAGAATCGCAGATGTTACAACAGGAACAGATGCCTTAATTACCATTGCTCAGGTCTTTAACGCCTGGGTGGTGATGGTAGACCGGAACGTGACCTCGCCTGAATCTTTTAAACCCCAAACAGGCTTTAATTTTCCGAATGCAGGGGACCGAGGTTATATCGAATACCAGATTGAATTCGTGACAAGTGGTGGCTCTACACCGGTAGTCATTGATAAATTATTTATCAATTTCAACGATATTGATGGCAACACCAACTACAGTGAAGAGAACTGGGCAGACAACCCAGCAACTTATACCATTGACAACCCTACAGAATTGACCATGACCACCGATGGTTCCTGGGTGTTGGGCTCGGGTTCCACAATTGATCATTCAGGGTCTACGAATAGCGATCCTGAAGTCAATTTCGCAGTGAACTACAATTCAAAATCAGAAATTGTTTTACGTGTCGGGGCGCTTGCCAGACAAGATGGTGCTTCCTCTTCTGCCCGTTCGCATAGCATAGAATTTGCATGCATTACGAACTACCTAAGCCCCGAAACCTATGGGATCGATAATGATTCAGATGGTATTTCCAATCAGATCGACCTGGACAGCGATAATGATGGTATTTATGATGCCGAAGAAGCCGGTCATAACTTGGCCAATACGGGGGGCAGGATAAGCGGCCCTTATGGAGCTAACGGCTTGGCAGACGCTGTAGAAACCGCTGCGGAAAGTGGTATAATAAATTATACGATTCGAAATACCGATGGCACGGATCCACCAGACTATTTAGATACGGATAGCGATGACGATGGCTGTGTTGATGCTAATGAAGCCTATAGCTCGGCAAATGCTGATTCAGATGATAATGGCCATTATGGCAGTGGTTTACCTCCTGCAGTCACTGTTGATGGACTTGTGAGTGCGGCATCTTATGGTACACCAGGAGATCTCGATTCCAACAGTACGCACGACTATAGGGAAAATACAGCTCCGGCGATCAGTGCACAGCCTACAAATGCTACGGCCTGCCCGGGTTGTAATACCTCGTTTACGGTGGCAGGTACAAATCTGGATACTTTTCAATGGCAAGTGTATAACGGAAGTATTTGGGTAGATCTTTCAGATGCAGGCATTTACAGTGGTACTCAAACAGCTACATTATTATTGACGAATGTTACTACGGCAGAGAACAATAATCAATACCGGGTGCTCGTTGATGATAGTGCCTATATATGTGGTCCGCTGGCGTCTAATACGGCCAATTTGCTCGTAAGGGTAAGTAGTATTATCACCAATCGAAGGATCACATATCGGGTAAATAAAAATTAAGCCTCAGCAGGGTGGGGGTGACGTATTCCACGTATACTATAACCATTCTAAATTCCACGGCCATATGGCCGACACCTGCTGGTTGTAAAAACCATCCTGCTTGAGGTATTTCTACATTTTTCACGCTGTTGCATTTTATCGATAACCTTCCTGTTTCCAGCGGATCAGACTAATTTCTTTTTGAAGCATACCACAGGATTAACTATCTTGATATCAATTATATAGTCCTTCACAACAATTTTTTCGCCTCCCTGTATATAAATGCCAGATTTGTATAGGTAAACTGGGTATTTCCCTCAATTCCAGTGACCTCCAAACATAACATGTTCGCTACAGCCCTAAATATCATAGCACCCAGGGGGTTCAAACTCCTATTCTTATTCCTGACGGCGATTCCACTAGTGGTCTCTGCACAGACCACGTTTACCGAGAGTGCAGCCGCCTATAACTTACATATCTCAGGAACCAAGGATGGGGGACATGCCTGGTCCGATTATGACGGGGATGGCGACTACGATCTTGTAGTCAACACAAATGGTCGTGGATATCTCATGCGAAATGATGGTGGGACTTTCTCCGACCAAACTGCAGCCCTCGCACCCGATTTTCTTACCGGGACTTTGGAACGAACTGCCATATTTGTGGACTTCAACAACGACGGCTATCCCGATATTTTCAGAAATAAGCATAACGACATACGAATTTATTTACAAGACCCTGCTACCAACATCTTTGGGGATGGGATAGGAGGTACAGCACCCAGTCAACGCATAACTTCAATGACAGACGGGATGAATACCGAAGGAGCCGGTGCATTGGACTATGATGGGGATGGGGATCTGGATCTCTTTGTGGATAATCATAACTATGGAATCGATATACTTCAAAACGATGGCACAGGTTTCTTCACGCATGTAACACGGAAAGCGGATAGCCCCAGTCCACCTTATAATGTCGGGGATCCAACGACCTGGCCACTTGGTTTAGTGCAGGATGCCACAGATGGGGATTACGGTTCGGCTACCGATTATGATGATGATGGATGGGTAGATATCGTAGTACGTAAAAGAGACCAGGTAGACCTTTTCAGCAATAGTGGTGGAACTTTTACCAACGGGGTAGATATAGACCAATCCCTGAACTCCAACAAAGGATCAGTGAATTTTGCCGATTATGACAATGACGGGGATTTTGATATGTACTGGACAGAAAATGGCCTCAATCAGATCCATCGGAATAACGGGGATGGTACATGGACCGGTTTGGGAGCGGGAACTGGCATACCTACCGGTTTTTCCGGACAAATTGAAGGAATGGCCAGTGGTGATGTAGACAACGATGGAGATGTGGATATCTTTTTGACAGGGAGCAGTACCAGCAAATTATATTTAAACCAGATCAATAATGGAGGCGGCCCCATGAGTTTTATCGATTCAGGGCTAACATTTAATTCCGCCCCGGGAGAAGGGGCTACATTCATTGACGTAGACCAGGATGGAGATCTGGATCTATATGTAAATCGCTCTGGAAACAATCGTCTTTACATAAATAATCTGGGATTCTTCTCACGCCTCAATCATTTGTATATCAATGTGATAGAAGACAGAGATAGCTTTGGACTCACAGGAACAGAACAACGCTTTGGTGTCGGCGCCACAGCAAAAATATTGGATTGCGCTGGCAATGTAATCTCGGGAACCCGCGAAGTAAATGGAGGAACCGGGCATGGAACTATGGAAAATGGGTTGATCCACTTTGGATTACCAGGTGGCGCTATTACACCTATTGTTGTTGAAGTAGCTTATCCCAGAACAACAGGAGGCAGAATAGTTGTTCGACAACAATTAATACCCATAGCCTTTTTCAATGGTAGTGTTAACCTCTTTAATCTAACACCAGATTCGGCCAATCAACCGCCGGTCGCCTATGATGATTATGCGAGTACCGTACAGGATAATGCCGTTACGCTTGATCCCTTAATAGACAATGGAGGAGGAGGGGCAGATAATGATCCGGAAGGGGAACCCATTGAGGTGATTTCCGTGGGTACACCTTCTAATGGAACAGCAGTACTTAATGGCGACGGAACGGTGACCTATACCCCCGATCCCGGATTTATTGGAGGCGACTCCTTTACCTATACCATGAGGGATAATGCCAACTGTACCTTCACTTCGGAAGAAGATACAGCGACCATATATATATCGGTATTAGCCGATACAGACCAGGACGGGGTAGCAGACAGGACAGACCTGGATGATGATAATGACGGGATACCCGATGTAGATGAGATCGGAAAAATAATAAATAACAATCAACCTCAGTGTGGTGGGGAAACCACTATGGATTTCAGCGCGGCAGCCTCTCTCGAGTCAGGTGTCGACAAACAACAGGGGGCTGTATACCGTATTGCCAATGTCACCACCGGGACAGATGCCCTGGTAACCATCGTACAGATCTTTAATGCCACAGTGTACAATGTTGATAACAATGCCTCAGATGCCGCTAATTTTAAGCCTCAGACGGGATTTAACTTACCTAACATAGGCGATCAGGCCTATGTGGAATACAATATTCAATTTGTTTCGGCGGGTACCAGTACACCGGTGATCATCCCCAAATTCTTTATGAATTTCAATGATATCGATGGGGGTGCTAATTATGGAGAGGAAAACTGGATCAAGAACCCGGCGACCTATGTGATCGATAATCCGACAGAACTTACTATCACACATGACGGTGAATGGGTATTGGCCACAGCAGGTACTGTAGATCACTCAGGTTCGAGTAATATCGATCCGGAAGTTAATGTAAGTGTTAACTACAACTCAAAATCAGAAATGTCCTTGAGAGTGGGTGCAGTTGCTCGTGTTCCTGGTGCTTCGGCAACTGGAAGACAGCACAGTATAGAATTTAACTGTATTACCAATTTCGTAAGTCCGGAAACCTATAGTATAGATAATGATTCGGATGGCGTTGGGAACCACCTGGACCTGGATGCCGATAATGACGGCATTTACGACGCGGTAGAAGCCGGTCATGGAAGGGCCCACACCAATGGGGTGATCAATGGCGCAGTAGGCGCCAATGGCCTGGCAGACATCGTAGAGACTGCGGCAGAGAGTGGCGTCATTAATTATACGATATGGAATGCCGACGGAACAGATCCGGACGACTTTTTGGATACGGACAGTGATGATGACGGTTGCTCTGATGCAAATGAAGCCTATAACGATGCAAACGCAGATGGAGGGGACAATGAGCAATACGGCACCGGATTGCCGCCTGTAACAGACAGTAGGGGCCGTGTGAGCGCTGCAGCCTATCCCGTACCGGCGGATATAAACTCAAATAGCACATATGATCACAGAGAGGTTGGTTTAGCGCCAATAATAACGGTAGAACCTCCAGATACAATAGTATGTCCGGGATGTACAGGTACAATAGCAGTAACTGCCTCAAATGCAGATACATATCAATGGCAACAATTTGTTAGTGGCAGTTGGGTAGATCTGACAGATATAGGTATTCACAGCGGGACAAATACAGCCATTTTAACCATTACAAATCCGACCAACGCACACAATGGAAATCAGTACCGCATTGTTGTCTCAAATAGCATGTATATCTGTACAGTTCTAACCTCAAATTCGGCCACCTTGAGTGTCCACGTTACAACCGTTATAACGAACCGAAAAATCACCTATAGGGTGAACAAAGATTAATCAAATAAAAGTGCGTGTTAGAAGTGTCAAAATTGAAGGCATTTCTTACAATTTAAAACCTTGGTAAGCGGCTAAATAAAAGGCCTTATCGACCAATGAAACCCTTGAAAATGAGCATAAAAAATAGTGGAAAACCTCATGATTTGATACTTATACAGTACAAATCAGGACATACACAACAATTATTTTCCTGCCCTAGACAGTGGGTTAATTTTGTAAGATGATATAAAACTGTCAGGAAACCAGTGTGTTAACTGACGACCAAATAACCTTTGACCAAACGTGCTAAAATGGAAGACCAGATTAAAGCCAAAATCGACGCAAAATATTGCGTGCCTAATCCCGACAAAATCGATCTAATCGGATCGGGTCATTCCCTTTTTCAAATTGGTCATAAAAATAGTACGGATCCTGCACGTTTTGGATCTAAATCATCAAAGTAATAAACCGAACAATTGAACCTGAGAGTTAACCCCAAGATTATAAGCAAAGTGAAAGCCATGAAACTAAAATTTTTACTAATATTTCTCCTGATATCAGGGTTCGCGTTCTCGCAAACCACTGTTACACTGCAAGATCAGTGTAATTGTGAGGTGCTGAGCGGTACTGATGTTTCAGCGCCCGGGGCGGTGACCCCTGCTGGTGCCGACGCAGGAGACATCTATGTCAACACCAATACCGGGACCATCTACTTTTGGGATGGAGATTCCTGGGAGCTGACCTCTTCAGATGACCAACAACTCCAGAATTTCACCTTTGATGGCGCAACGAATACGCTTTCACTCGATATTGAAGATGGGAATACTGTCACCGTAGACCTATCCGCATTGAACAATACCGGTACAGATGATCAGATCGCTGCAGAAGTACCCTATGACAATACCACATCGGGCTTAACAGCTGGAGATGTACAGGCTGCGATCGATGAGATCAATACAGCAGCTGGTACAGTTGCCTTAGTTGATAATGGCGATGGCACCTATGACTTTACAGATGCCGCTGGTGCAGTGACTACTATTACAGATACTTCTATCTCTACGATGGTAGATAACCTGGATGGTACCTATACTTATACTGATGAAACAGGAGCTGCCCAAGTGATCGACACCAATGCGAGCAGCAACCCTTATGACAATACCACATCGGGCTTAACGGCCACAGATGTACAGGCTGCGATCGATGAGATCAATGCAGCTGCCGGAACCGTTGCCTTAGTAGATAATGGCGATGGTACCTACGACTTTACCGATGCTAGTGGTGCCGTAACTACTATTACAGATACATCTATCTCTACAATGGTAGATAATCTGGATGGTACCTACACCTATACTGATGAAACAGGAGCTGCCCAGGTGATCGACACCAATGCGAGCAGCAACCCTTATGACAATACCACATCGGGCTTAACGGCCACAGATGTACAGGCTGCGATCGATGAGATCAATGCAGCTGCCGGAACCGTTGCCTTAGTAGATAATGGCGATGGCACCTATGACTTTACCGATGCCGGTGGTGCAGTGACTACTATTACAGATACTTCTATCTCTACGATGGTAGATAACCTGGATG
>Ga0265303_10000445_pt1 | contig 23264 bp, 26 predicted proteins | sample Helome_2_FD_192494 | JGI IMG/M metagenome (GOLD analysis project Ga0265303, IMG submission 192494) | Marine sediment microbial communities from subtidal zone of North Sea - Hel_20160317 (Illumina Assembly) | ecosystem: Environmental > Aquatic > Marine > Subtidal zone > Sediment ... | reverse complement strand
GGATCAGTCCCATTTTTTCGGATTCGCACAATTCTTGAAGCAAATCCATGATTTCCGCCTGAATAGTTACATCCAGGGCGGTCGTGGGCTCGTCGGCAATGATCATCGCCGGATTGGTCAGCAAAGCGATGGCAACAACAATTCGCTGCCGCATCCCGCCGGAGCACTCGTGGGGGTACTGGTGAATCCTCTTTTCCGGGGATGGTATATGAACTTTTTTTAATTTGTCCAGAGCAATGTCGACAGCTTCTGCTTTGCTCACATGTTCATGGGCCAGCACGGTTTCGACCATCTGGGTTCTGATCGTCAGGACCGGGTTGAGGGTCATCATGGGGTCCTGGAAAATCATACTGATGCGGTTACCGCGAATTTTGCGCATGTCTTCTTCCGGCAGCCGATTTAATTCCTGACCTTCGAAGAGAACCTGCCCGGCAGAAATATAGCCGGGTTTGCTTAACAGATTGATGATGGCAAAACCGGTCACCGACTTTCCGGCACCGCTTTCTCCCACGATGCCCAGGCGTTCGCCTCTGTCTAATGAGAAGCTGACACCGTCGATGGCTGTCAATTCACCAAATCTTAAGGCAAATTTAACTTTCAGATCTTTAACTTCAAGCAGGTGGCTCATTTAGTTGGTATTTTGTGTTTAGTGTTTGGTGTTTGGTAAATGCGAATTGAAACACTTCCTATTTATCCTTTATAAAGCTTCGGGTTCAGCACATCCCTCAACCAATCCCCCAAAAGGAGGATTACCAATATGAAAATGACCAGCAGAACTCCCGGAAAGAAGGTGATCCACCACGATCCGCTGAAAATATATTCGAAACCGGCTCGGATGAGAGATCCCAGCGAGGGTTTGGTAATCGGCATGCCGAGTCCCAAAAACGAAAGCGCGGCCTCACTCATCACCGCTTCGGCAACCTGAATGGTGGAAATAACCAGGACGGGCGTCAGGGTGTTGGGCAAGACATGACGATACATGATCTGCCAGCGGCTGATACCGATCACTCTGGCCGCTTCCACATACTCTTTATTTTTCTCCCCCAGCACCGACGCCCTTACCGTGCGGGCATATTTGGGCCATTCGGACATTCCGATAATAATGATCAGCAACGGTACGGCAAGTTCTGCATAGCGTCCGACGCCGAAGGCCAGCTTGAAGATAGCACTGGTAAAAATCGCAACGATCAAATAGGGAATTGAAAACTGAATATCGGCGATTCGCATCAATAACGCATCTAGTTTGCCCCCCAGGTATCCGGATAACAGGCCGACCAGGATCCCCACCAATGCCTGAAACAGAACCGCTCCCACGCCGATGAGAAGAGATACTCTCAAGCCGTAAATCATGGTGCTCAAAAGATCCCGCCCCTGGATGTCAGTGCCTAATATGAAGCTTTCGCTACCACCTTCCATCCATGCCGGCGGGGTTTCGGCATCCATGATATCAAAGGTTGCCGAATCATAGGTATTGTAAGGTGTGATCACTGGTGCCAAAATACTGATAATCACCAGTATCGAAAGAACGCAAAAGCTTAAAATAGCGACAGGGTCGCGTTTAAAGCTGTACAGTAGATAGGAATTTTTAAATCGATCCCAAGATTTCATTTGGTTCCTGCAATTCGTACCATGGGGTTGACGAACCCGTAGACGATATCAACAACGGTATTGACGACCACGAAAATTACCCCCACGACGACCAGGTAGGCCACCAGCAGAGAGGTGTCCGAGCGTTCCACCGCCTCCAGAAACATAAATCCCATCCCCTGCCATTGAAAAACAGTTTCGGTCAGAATGGTAAAGGCAAACAGAATTCCAAGCTGAACGCCGAATACGGTGATGACCGGCAGCAGGGTGTTTTTAAAGGCATGAATATACCAAACCCGTTCGCGGTGGAGCCCTTTGGCCCAGGCGAATTTGATATACTCGGTTTCCAAAACCTCCATCATCTCGGCGCGGACCAGACGAATAAAAAGCGGCAGCATGATCGATGAGAGGGATACGCTGGGTAAAATCAGGTGTTTTAACCCGTCCCAGGTGAAAAAACCGCTTTCCCAGCCCCAGATGTTAACCGTTTCTCCTCTTCCATAGGAGGGGAGCCAGTTCAATTCCACCCCGAAAAGATAGATCAGGGCGATGGCCGTCAGAAAGACCGGAATGGCCACCCCGATGGTGCTGGCCGCCATGACGATACGGGAGAACCAACTTTTAGGATAAATGGCAGAATAGATGCCTGCCGGAATGGAGATAATGATCAGGATAAGGGCGGTGACGATGACCAGCTCGATGGTTGCCGGTGCTTTGGAAACGATGACTTTCAGGGCCGGTTTTTTGTAGAAAAAGGACAACCCCAGATCGCCCTGGCAGGCATTTTTTACAAAGCGGAAATACTGGACATAGAAAGGGTCGTTTAAGCCCAGCTGGTCCCGGATAACTTCACGTTCGGCGGGAGTGACGCGCTCGCCCACCAGATCCCGGATCGGATCACCGATCTGGTGCTGGATCACAAATCCCACCAGGCCGATCACCAGCATCACGAGAATGGCTTGAATGATACGTCTTACGATGAATGCAAACATGAAAGGCCTTTATACCGCTTTCAATAATAATGTTCCGAAATATGGAAGTGCGGCATAAGTGGTTGTAGAAAAAAACGTTTGAATACCGGAACGCTTTTTTGACAACCACTATAAATATGCCTAATAGCTGAGAATCTGTTAATACGATCAATGCAGTTCAAGGTCAAGGGAGAAAAATTTTTAAACTACTGGAATAAATTGATTATGATAGAGTTGCTGAATTGATTGACCCGTAGCAAAAGCGTCCACTTCAGTTCCCCTGAATAAAAATGGGGCAGGTGACTTTTTAATCGCCACCTGCCCCATTGTTTGTTGCGTCGTCCGTTTCCCGGAGCAAATCAGGGCAACCGCCACAGCTTCGGGTTGCATTTAGAATTGACAATGGATCTCGGACAACCACTTTCCTATTTGATGACCAAGTCCCCTAAATAGGGAAAGTTCATGGTATTAACGATCGGCTTGATCATTACGTTCTTTTTACCCGCATACGAATGGTTCTGCCAGTGAAACGGTACATAAGCGGCTTCATCGTAGAGTATCTTTTCGATTTGCTGCAGGATCTGGGTGCGCTTTTGCAGATCGGTTTCAACCTGGGCTGCCATGGTCAGCTCATCGATTTTGGGATTGCAGTAGTTGCCGCTGTTATACTGCCCGTACCCGGTTTCCTTGTTGGGGCACATCGTTAGAAATTCTGAAAAGTTTCCGGAATCTTCCGTATCCGAGTGCCAGCCGATCATTTGGATATCTGCCACCTGGGCATCAAACTCATCCCAGTACTGGGCTTTGGGCATGGTCTTCAGATTGACTTTGATGTTAATTTTGGCCAGCATGGAAACAACCGCTTCGGCGATCTTTTCATCGTTTACATAGCGATTGTTGGGCGCAATCATGGTCACTTCAAAGCCGTTTGCCAGACCGGCTTGTTTCATCAGGTCTTTGGCTTTATTGAGGTCATAGCGGGGTTTCAGTGCAGGATTGTGTCCCATATACCCCATCGGGCTTTGCTGGTCAGCAGGTGTTGCAGTTCCTTTCATAATTTTTTGGGCAATACCCACATTATTAATCGCTCGGACAATGGCCTGTCGCACCCGCACATCTTTGAATTCGGCACGGCGCTTTTGATTCAATTGAACCGTGATAATGCGGCCACCGGAGTAGGTCACCAGTTTGACTTTAGGATCCTTTTCGATCCGCTGGAAATCCTGGGGCGGTACCGGTGTAATGAAATCCACATCCCCGGAAAGCAGCGCCGCCACACGGGTGGCATCTTCTTTGATCGGCGTCAGAACAATCTTGGTCACATTGCCGGGTGAATCCTTATCCCAGTAATCGGCGAATCGTTCGAAAACATATTTGGCACCCTGTTCCCATTCGACGACTTTGAAAGGACCGGTACCGGAGCTGTTTTGCAGCGCAAATGAAGGTCCGATTTTTACGACCGCGTCCTTGGGCTGGCCGGTGGCATCCGTGCCGGTGTAGAATTGGCTGTCCAACGGGAAGATATAGGTGGCCATGTTGATCAACAGGGCGTAGGGTTTTTTGGTCTTGATATCAACGGTGTGATCATCGACCACGGTGCAGCTTTCAAACGGTGTGAAAAGCCCTTTGAAATCCGGGCTTTCGTAAAAACGTTCAAAGGTAAATTTGACGTCTTTGGCCGTAAAAGGATTGCCGCTGTGGAATTTGACGCCTTTGCGCAGATAAAAGCGCATGGTCAGGTCATCCAGCCGTTCCCAGCGCTCGGCCAGGCGGGGTTCGAACTCCATATTTTGGGCGTAGCGAACGAGGGGGTCAAAAGTCCAGTGTGAATACTGCAGCATTCCGCCGGATAATTGGACCTGGGGGTCCTGAGATACCGGGCCCGCATCCAGGCCCAGTTTTAACGTTTTGGCGCTTGCGATGGAACCCAGCGAAAATAGCATTAAAATAGCTAAACTCACTATAAAAAGTTTTTTCATTCTTTCCTCCTTTCCTTTAATTTTTTCTTTTTGGTTAATTCCACACCTAAAAAAAAATCTGTGTTTAGAAATGGGCATAAATCATTACTGCCAGAAATAATCTATATTTGAGAAGCAACCCAAGGTCAAGTAAGAAAACCTTATTAAATAGTTAACTATAAAAAATGATTACTATTCTCGATCAGATTGAGCCTTTTAAGCGTATCGCTTGGGACCTATTGATAACGTGTCCAGCAAGTCATAGAGTTTATCAAGGCTGTCGATATTGACGTGTTTATCGGCCGAATGCTGGCTCATGTCGCCATCGGCTCCGCAGACAATGCCCTTGATGCCATGGGCGGATGAAAAGCGGGCATCACTGGCGCCGTGCTCAAAACCGACCGCGGTGTCCTTTGTGATCTCCAGCAGCAGGTTCAGATTGGGCGATTCACCGCCTTCAAACAGCGGCTCTTATTTCTCCACAATAAACGCCATGCAGCACTGAATTTCTTCAGGTCGGCGATGCACTTTTGAGGCAGCTTCTAATTTTGACTTCCATACCATGTTGATTATTTTTATTTTATTTGCTTTAAGTATATGAACCGGTCAGCGCGATAGGATGATAGCGAATTGTGTGGCTGTTCTTGATCACCACCCATATACATCACTTCATTTTTCCTGACCTTAAAAAAGGGCGAATACGATATCGGGTTGATGATATTCTCTTCGAGCAGGAGTGGTGCAAATGATTTTGGCAGCAGTTGTTTCGGTTTTTATTCTGGCTCTGGCAGCACCGTGGCTGCAGCGGTTGCTGCCGAATCGAGCGGGCTGGGTGCTAAGCATTTTACCTCTGGCACTAACGGTCTTCTTTGCCTCAAAAATACCGCAAATTAATGGTGGTCAGATCATCGTCGAGTCCCATGCCTGGGTCCCCGGCCTGGGAGTTAACCTGACCTTTTATCTGGACGGTCTCAGCCTGGTTTTTTCCCTCCTGATTTGCGGCGTGGGCACGCTGATTGTGATTTACTCCGGCGGGTATCTATCCGGCCATCCCAACCTCGGGCGCTTTTATCTATTTCTTTTATTTTTTATGGCCTCGATGCTTGGCCTGGTTTTGGCCGGCAATCTCATCAGCCTTTTTGTCTTCTGGGAGCTGACCAGCATCAGCTCTTACTTTCTCATCGGTTTTGACCACCAGCGCGAATCCGCCCGCACGGCTGCTCTGCAGGCGCTGTTGGTTACCGGAAGCGGGGGGCTCGCCCTACTGGCGGGTGTGCTTTTAATGGGCTGGGCGACCGGAAGCCTGGAAATAAATGAGCTGCTGACCCGCGCTGATATGATCCGGGACAACGTGCTGTATATTCCGATATTGATTTTGGTGTTACTGGGCGCCTTTACCAAATCAGCCCAGGTCCCGTTTCATTTCTGGCTGCCGTCGGCCATGGAGGGACCGGCACCGGTCAGCGCGTTTCTGCATTCGGTTACCATGGTCAAAGCCGGTGTGTATCTGCTGCTGCGTCTGAGCCCGGTGCTGGGCGGCACTGAAATCTGGCAGCTGACGCTCACGCTATTTGGCGCCACCACAATGGTTACCGGCGCTTTGATGGCGCTGGTTCAAACCGACTTCAAGCTTTTGCTGGCCTATTCGACGGTAAATGGACTGGGAACCCTGGTATTTTTAACCGGACTGGGCACGCCGCTGGCGATTCAGGCTGCCATGGTTTTTTTGGTGGTGCATGCACTGTATAAAGGCTCGTTGTTTTTGTCCGCCGGTGTGGTCGATCATGAAACCGGCAACCGGGATTTAAGCCGGCTAAGAGGTTTGTCCCGTCAGATGCCCCTCATAAGCGTTGCGGCAGTTCTGGCTGCTGTTTCCATGGCCGGGCTCCCACCGCTGCTGGGTTTTGTCGGTAAAGAGCTGATCTATGAATCCATCTTAACGGCCTCCGGGCTGCGCTGGTTGTTCGGTGCAGCAGCGGTTCTGGCGAATGCGGTCTTACTGGCGGCGGCCGCTATTATGATTTTACGCCCATTTTTTGGCGCACCGGACGACCCGCACCCCAAAGCGCATGCGCTCGCCCTGAATCTCTGGTTAGGACCCGTGCTGCCCGCCTTGCTGGGTCTGATCCTGGGCCTGTTTCCGAATCTGGTCGTCCAATCGGCGGTAGCCAGTGCCGTATCCGCTGTGACGGCCCGGCCGGTAGACATGCATCTGGCCCTGTGGCATGGATTTACACCACTGCTGGCGCTCAGCGGTCTGACCGTCGCCTGCGGGGCATTGATTTATCTGATGCATACCGGCTTGCGCCGTATTGCACAGCGGGGTGCCTGGCTGGCAGCCCGGGGACCGGCGGCATGGTATTTCGGTTCTCTGGAACGCTTAAAGCAAATGGCCGGCTGGCAAACGCGCGTACTGCAAAGCGGATACTTGCATCATTATGTACTGGCAATTGTATTAACCACCCTGGCACTGGTCGGTTACACGTTCGTTCACAAAGGTGGGTTTCAATTTTCACTGGAAATCGGCGATATTCGATTGGTTGAGCTGGTTGTGGCCATTTTGATGCTGGCGGCAGCATTTGTGACGGTATGGGTGCCCTCGCGGATCGGTGCCGTCGTTGCCATGGGTGTGATTGGTTACGGGCTTGCCCTGATATTCGTCGAATTTGGGGCACCGGATCTGGCCATGACACAGTTTCTGATTGAAACCATGACGGTGATTCTTTTTGTCTGGGTGATTTATCGACTGCCAAAATTAAAAATTGAATTTGCCCGACTCCAACGGCTGCGCAATGCCCTGGTGGCCGTTGCCAGCGGCACGCTGATGTCGATTCTGGTGCTGGTTGCCCTCAGCGTGCGTGAAGGATCGCGCCTTTCCGTATTTTTTGCTGAAAACAGTTATGTTCTGGCGCATGGCCGAAACATCGTCAATGTCATCATTGTCGATTTTCGCGGTATGGACACCCTGGGCGAAATTACGGTTCTGGCGCTAGCCGGTGTGGGGGTCTATACGCTGCTGAAACTGAAACCGGAGGACAGTGAAGCCATTAAAATGCCTGAAAGCTGAGGCAGAAAGAAAAGTCTCGCGCAAAGTCGCCATGGCGCCAAGCGAAAGTTTCGGTAATTGGTGAGTTTAACCTCAAAAGAGTTGGTTACGAGTACAAACATGCAATCGATCATTCTTGCAACGGCAACGCGAATTTTGATGCCGATGTTGCTTCTATTTTCGGCCTTTATTCTGTTTCGCGGCCATAATTTGCCGGGGGGCGGTTTTATCGGCGGCCTGGTGGCCTCCGCCACCTTTATCCTTCACAGTTATACCTATGGCGTCCGCAGCACGCTGGCGTTGTTGCGCGTTTCGCCGCGGACATTGATCGGCGTCGGCCTGCTGCTGTCCCTGGGCAGCAGCTGTGTTGCGTTTTTGTATGGTAAACCCTTTATGACCGGTCAGTGGGGAGAAATTCAACTCAATGCAGAGGAAATCTGGCATCTGGGTACGCCTATTTTTTTTGATATCGGTGTTTACCTGGTGGTGATCGGGGCGGTGTTGACCATTATTTTATCTCTGGCGGAAGGAGATTAAAGTGGAAATTCTTGCGGCCATCGTTGTGGGAGGCTTGTTCGGAGCCGGCGTCTATCTGCTGATGTCCCGGTCTCCGGTGCGCTTGATCATCGGATTGGTGCTGCTCTCCAATGCCATCAACCTGCTGATTTTCACAGCGGCCGGTTTAATTCGCGGAAAAGTACCCCTGATACCTAGCGATGCTCTGCGGGCGGTCGAAGTTACCGCAGATCCGCTGCCCCAGGCTTTGATTCTGACTGCTATCGTGATTTCCTTCGGCGTTCTGGCGTTTGCTCTGGTGCTGTTCAGCCGCACCTTCAAAACAACCTCGGCAACCACATTGGATGAAATGAAAGCGACCGATACATGAAGTTGTTGCTGGTCTTACCGATACTCATCCCGTTGATAACGGCGGCATTTTGCCTGCTGTTCTGGCGACTTCGCAGTGTTCAACGAGTGCTTGGCGTGTTGGGGTCAGTTGCCCATTTGGTTACGGCCTTATGGTTGCTGGTGTCCGTCCGGCTAGACGGCATCATTGCCATCCAGGTGGGCAATTGGCCGGCGCCGTTCGGCATTACCCTGGTGGCTGATCTGTTCAGCGTCATTATGACGGTATTGGCCGCATTGATGGGGTTGATGGTGGTGATCTATTCCCTGGCGAGCATGGACAGCGGCCGGGAGTCATCCGGTTATTACGCCTTTTTCCATTTTTTGCTGATGGGAGTCAGCGGTGTTTTTTTAACCGGTGACCTTTTTAATCTGTATGTCTGGTTTGAAGTGATGCTGATGTCGTCTTTTGTTTTGCTGGCCTTGGGCGGCGAAAAACACCAGCTGGAAGGCGCCATTAAATATGTGACCCTTAACTTAATTTCATCGGCGATATTCCTGACCGCTTTAGGGATACTTTACGGGATGCTCGGCACTTTGAACATGGCCGATCTATCCCTTCAGATCAGGGGCGGTATGAATATGGGGATTGTCAGCACCTTGGCCATGCTGTTTTTAGTCGCCTTTGGCATCAAATCTGCGCTTTTTCCGTTATTTTTCTGGCTGCCGGCCTCCTATCATACACCGCCGGTTGCGGTCTCTGCCATATTTGCCGGTCTGTTGACTAAAGTTGGCGTTTACACCCTCGTGCGGGTGTTTACGCTTTTATTCGTACAGGATGTCGCTTACACGCATACCATTATACTGGTCATTGCCGGCCTGACCATGGTAACCGGAGTGCTCGGAGCAATGGCGCAAGATGAGTTTCGCCGGATATTATCCTTTCACATCATCAGCCAGGTCGGCTATATGATCATGGGCTTGGGGCTGTTTACGCCGCTGGCGCTGGCCGGATCGATTTTTTACATTATGCATCACATTATCGTTAAAACCAATTTATTTCTGGTCAGCGGCGTGGCCCGCAGGCTTCAAGGCTCCTATCAGCTGAATCAACTCGGGGGGCTTTATCAGGCAGCTCCGGCGCTGACCATTATTTTTATGATCTCCGCCTTTTCGCTGGCCGGCATACCGCCATTGTCCGGATTCTGGGCGAAGCTTATTCTGGTTAAAGCCAGCCTTGATATAACAGCTTATCTTATCGCTGCCACCGCGCTGGCGGTGGGTCTGTTAACCCTGTTTTCAATGTCAAAGATCTGGGCGGCGGCTTTCTGGGGAGAGCAGCCGCAAGCGACTGCCGCCGGGGTCGAACAGGTCCATCTGCCGCTCAAGGCTTCAGAGAAAATCGCGCTATATCTGCCGATGATCGTATTGGGCTTATTAACGTTGACCATTGGATTTATGTCGGCTCCGTTTTTTGAGCTGGCAACCCACGCTGCGGACCAATTATTGGACCCGGCAGCATACATTCATGCCGTACTGGGAAGAGTGAAATGAGACAGATAAACGTATTTTTGGGAAATATTTTTCTACCGCTGGTCTGGATGGCGTTGACCGGAACGTTTACCTTTGCCAATTTTGCGGTGGGCTTCGCCATCAGCACCCTGGCATTGTGGTTGATCAGCTCACCGTCGGATGTGACTTTTATTGTATATATCAGCCGGTTTTTGCGGTTTGTCGGATTTTTCTTTTTTTTCGTCTGGGAGTTGTTGGTGGCCAATTTGCGGGTCGCTTACGAAGTATTAACACCCGGTTTCCAGATGCGGGCAGCCATTGTCGCCATTCCTCTGGATGCCAAATCCGATCTGGAAATTACGGTTCTGGCGAATTTGATTACGCTGACGCCGGGCACGCTGAGTCTGGATGTTTCCCCGGATCGTAAAACCCTTTATATCCATGCCATGCATGTAGATGATATCGATAAATTCCGCCGGGATATCAAGTTGCAGTTGGAGCGGCGCGTTATGGAGGTTTTTAAATGATTTTACAAACGGTGATACATTTCATCGTTTTTCCCTTGCTGAGTTTGACCCTTGTGCTGGGGTTTATTCGGCTGCTCCTGGGCCCAACGCTGCCGGATCGCATCATTGCCTTTGAGCTGATTTCGATTACCTCTGCCGGCATAATTGTCGTAACCGCTATCGTGACCGATCAGGCCGTTTTGCTGGATGTGGCCAGTGCCTGGGCCATTATATCATTTTTAAGCGTGATTGCATTTTCTTACTATATTGAAAAATGGCGGGGCAGGCCATGAGTGAGATCCTGATATCCATATTGCTTGTCATCGGTTCTTTTTTCATGCTGGTCGCCGGTCTGGGCATGTTGCGCATGCCGGATCTTTTTTTACGGATGTCCTGCAGCACCAAGGCGGCAACGATCGGCGTCGGAACCGTACTGTTTGCCCTGGCCCTGTATTTTGAGAATCTTGGGGTGGCCACCCGGGCGCTGGCAACGATTTGTTTTATTTTTCTGACAGCACCGGTGGGGGCCCATCGGATTGGTCGCATTGCCTATCTGGTAGGCGTCTCTTTGTGGGAGGGCACGATTAAAGATGAGCTTAAAGGCGTATATGCCGAAGATGCCTGCGTGCCTTTCGGTACGGAGTGCCGCATCCCCGACATAAACGCGCCCGAGGTCAGCCCGGAGAGTGAAAAAGGAGACGGGTTATAAACTTTTAACTGCAGCGATGACGGTTTCTACTGCAGATTCGATGCGCATTTTGCCCGTATTGATGGTCAGGTCATAATTTTCAGGATCGGATATATCGGCATTATAGGACTGTCTGATAAAAGCGCTACGCTTTGATTCTCTTCCAATCACGCGCCGCTTGGCGTCTTCCTTTTTTACGCCATGGGTCCGGGCGACATTCTGGATCCGGATCTCCAGGGGTGCGATCACGCGAACACTGAATCTTTCTTCAGGCGGCAGAATAAAATTGGCGCCTCTGCCAACGATGACCGCCTGACCGTGTTTTGCAATCGTATTGACAACTTGTAAAAGGTGCTCCATGTAGATTCCGGGATAGAGATATTGGTTTTTGTAAAGAGAGGCGATAAAATCCTCGATCCCTGAGAGCCGTTCCTTTTCAAGCGTATCTATGACGTCGGCCCTTATCCTGGCGCTTTTGGCGATGCCCTGAATGATATCCCGGTTAAAATAATCAAAACCCAGACGTCTGGCCACCTCCTGGGCCACCAGGCTGCCGCTGGCTCCCGGTTCCATGCTGACGGTGATGACCGGTATGCGAACTTCCGGTTTTCGATCCGGTTTGGAAGGGCTGCTTTCCCATTTCCTGATTTGCTGCTTTACAAATTTAGCGACTGATTCTTCTTTTGTGACCACAATGACTTCCTCGCAAACCTGAATTTGCATAAAAATAGATGAGAAACTTTTTATCCCGATACTGCAGAATTTCACAAGGATATCGTACAATCCAATTGACTTAGGAAGTAAAGTTGGATGATGATCTTTTTTTTATTTAATTGAGGGGTCGGGGGGTTTTTCTGCCCAGCCCTTGTCAATAGCGGAATGAATTATCAGCAGCGAAATCGGGTCCGCCGCAGGCGGATCTGAATGCATTAGGGAGCGTTGCGAAAGAACAGCCTGTAATCTCAAAGCGACTGATTGGCACAATGCTGAATTTGCATTTAACCCATTATTTTATATATGATTTCTGTTCTTTCGTTACGCTCCTTTATGCATGAGTTTGCACGATGCAGTCGCTGATGATTCATGGAGCGACCGATTTAAAAAAACTCCCCGACCCTTCATTTAATTATAACCGGTTCGCACAAAAATCAGGCTGTAGCGTATCGTTTTTCAAATTATTTGCCGGCCGTAATTTCCATGTAGTGTTCGATTAGTTTCTGCTCGTCGGCGGCCGTGATTTCTTGCGGCAGTCTCTTTTCTGCCAGTGCAATGGCGGAATCAATAAGCTCGGATCGAATCAAATTTTTGGCTTCGGCGATCTGATTCTGGATTTTACGCTGGGTTCCTTCCAGCAGGGTTCTGCTTTCCTGTCGGGCGTCTTCTATGATTTGTTGTTTTTTCTTTTCACCGTCTTCGATGATTTTCTGTTTGACTCTTTCAAAACGGGCAACACTGTCATTCAGCATTTCCTTTGCCTCTTGAACCTTTTCTTCGACGGCTCCTTTTTGCTGCTCATATTTTTCAATCTGGTAATCGATCTCTTCGCGGCGGTTTGCTAAAAAATCACTTATCGGTTTGCGGCCGAACTTTACTAAGACAAAGGCGATAATAGCAAAATTAACCCATCGCATCACCAGATCAAAAGTTGATCGCCAGTTATTCGAGGATTCGGCCGCCAGGGCGTCGGTGCTGCATAGAAACAGCGCGATAAAGACGGCGATCAGGTAACAGCCAAATAATGCGATATGTTTATTTCGCCTCATGAATTCAGACTCCGATACAGGACCTTGGCAATAATTTTTCTTGCCAGGCTCTCGGTTTCTGTTTGAACATGTTTTCGGGCTGCTGCGATCTGGCCATCCACCGACTTCTGGGCTTTGGCTTTTGTGGCGTTAATCTCTTCCCGGGTAGATGCAATGATATCAGCAGCCTGTTGCATGCCGGCGGCCTCCAGTTGCTCCTTTTGTTTAAAGGCTTCATAGCGGACATTTATTTCCTGCTTTTCTATCCGATCCGTTAGCGTTTCAAACTCGCTTTGCGCGTTGACAACATCCTGCTGGATCTTGTCAATGTATGATTTTCTCTCAGTCATGACATTGCGCAGCGGACGAAACATAATCCGGTTGATGATGAACAGAAAAATCAGAAAAGAGATCACCTGAAGAATTAAGGTCTCATTGATGCTGATGAGCGCAACATTGCTGATAATCTGCATGATTCGTTTTCCACCCGGGTGGCTGCCATTCGGTCAAAATAGCATTCGACCGTATATAAAATTGAAATTGCGATTTTTTTTGGCTTAGACCACAAACAATAGCAAAAGGGCGACAACCAGTGAATAAATGCCGGTCGATTCGGCAACGGCCTGGCCAACGAGCATGGTTCGCGTCAACAGGCCGGCTTCTTTAGGGTTTCTGCCGATAGCTTCACACGCTTTGGCCGCAACCATGCCTTCACCCACACCGGGTCCGATGGCACCCAACCCCATTGCCAGGCCGGCACCGATAAATGCCGCTGCTTTTACGATTTCTGCACCTTCAATTGCCATTTTTTCCTCCTTAAGTGAAATACCCTGTCTTTTTCTTTCGATAAAATCCAGTTGATCCTGTAAATCCTGTCAAAAAAAATATACAATAGGATCCATGCCTATTAAACGACAAATATCAACACCAGACTCACCACCATGGCATAAATGGCGGTAGACTGTGACACTGCCTGGCCGACCAACATAATCCGCATGAGTTCGTTTGAATGCTCGACATTGCGGGCCACCCATCTCACCGCGCCTTCAGCGGCCATTCCATTACCGATTCCGGGTCCGATTCCGCCAAATCCCATGCAAAGCCCGGCACCCAAAAGTGCCATGGGGGTTGCCAGCATGCTGGACTCGGGAAATGTTTTAAACATCAAAATAAAACTGACCAACAATCCAAAAATCGACGGCGTTTGCGACACTGCCTGTCCGACGAGCATTATCGTGGTCACACTGGTGACCGCTTGCGGTGTACGGGCGATGCCCTCACAGCTGGCTCCGGCGGCCAACCCGCCGCCGTAGCCCGAGCCGATGGCCGCCAGGCCCATGCTCAAACCGGCACCCACAAAAGCGGCCCAGGTGGGGGTCAACGGCGCATTGCCAAAATCGATGAAGATCAACATCAACGCCACCACCATGGAAAAGATCGCCGGTGTTTGACACACCGCCGAGCCGATGAGCATATTGGTTGTCAGTTGTGAACCGGCTTGAGGTTGTTGCGAAATTCCAAAACAGGATTCACCGCCCGGATACCCGGAGCCGACGCCCGATCCGATCGCGCCGAAACCCATACACAGACCGGCACCCAGGAACGCGGCGGCCTTTAGCAGGCTGGGGCTGGCGAAATCCATAAACAGCAGCAAAATGGCGATTACCAGCGCAAAAATCGAGGCCGATTCAGCGACGGCCTGGCCCACCAGCATGTTTTTAAAAATATCGCCGGATATCTTGGGATTGCGCGAGACGGCCAAATTGGCTCTGGCAGCGGTATAGCCCTCCCCGATGGCAGCGCCAACCGCACCCAGGCCCATGGCAATGCCGCTGCCGGTATAGGCGGCTATTTTTATAACGGTTTCGACTTCAAGTTCCATCTGTCACTTTACCTGAACCGAGATATAAACTACCGTAAGCATGGTAAAAACGAATGCTTGAATGGTGCCGACAAAAAGGCCGAAAAAACCGTACAAAAAGGGCGGCAGGGCAAGGTTGTATGTCAGATAAGAAACAACCAGAATAATAATCGATCCGCCCATGATGTTTCCAAACAATCGAAAAGAAATGGACACGATCTTGGCCAGTTCGCCGATGAGATTCAATGGCATCATAAAAAAAATCGGTTGGAAATACTCCTTGATATAAGCCTTAAATCCCTTGGATTTAATGCCGGCGTAGTGGGCAATAAAAAACCCCATAACCCCGAGTCCCAGGGTGGTATTTAAATCTTTAGTCGGCTCCTCAAGGTGCGGGATGATACCCAGCCAATTGGAGAGCAGCAAAAACATGAACAGCGCGCAAATCAGGGGGGCATATTTTTGGGCCAGCTCCTCGCCGAGCGCATCTTCAGTAAGGTCGTATAACAGGGATACAATCAATTCCCCCAGAGCCTGAATGGGGCGGGGTAGTATGTTTCTTTTATGGCTGGCAAACAGTCCGAGCACGATCAGCAGCGCAAAAACAATCCAGGTCATGACCATAACTTCCAGATTAATGGTGATGTTGTGGCCGAAAACCGGAATGATGAGTTGATGCAATCTGCCAAGTTCGCCCATAAATTTACCGTTTAAATACTTTTCCCTCCGCCGGAAGGAACGAATGTTAGCAGGTGATCGGCTAGAATGACCAGCTGGATCATGAAGATGCCGACAATCGTCGCGATCAGATTAAACTGTTCAAATTTTACAGCTGCGATCAGTGGGATCGCCAACAATATGTATCTGAAAATGATCGAGCCGAGGGAAATTGAAAATATCTGGCCCTTTGATCGTCCGAATTTAAACCCGATGGATTTGGCCATGAAGATGAAATTGAGCACGCTGAAAATAGCGCCGAGAACCAACCCTTTGCCCACCGGCTTATAGCCCGTTATAATAAAAACAAGTCCGACGATTATCGACAGCGTTAGCGCCAGTCGCGTAATTTTTTTTTGTGCTTGCTTAACGGCTTCCATTGCTTGAGTCGTTTTTGTTCTGTGGCCGATTCTCAAGTGTTTGTAGAATCTGGCGGTAGACGGTGACGGCACCGCCGACAACGCCTAATATAGTAAAGATGGTGACAAATATGCCTTTGGTCCCCAGCCATTTGTCCAGATACAATCCGATAAAAAAGCAAAAAACAATGCAACCGGCCATCGTCAGGCCGATTTGCATGACGACTGAAAGATTTTCGGCCCAGGCGCGATTTTTTTTATAGTCAAAAACCATATAACAGTTTTATAGTGGTTGTTAAAAAAGCGTTCCGATATAAAAACGTTTTTATCTACAACCACTTATGACGCAATTCCGCCATTCGGAAAATTAAGATGAAAAGCGCTATAAAACGGTTTCGATTAACATAGCAACAAAATCTTTGCAAGCAGTTTCCCATCGTCCGGGTAAAGTAAAACCTAACTTGACAGCTACGGGTGGGTTCCTATAATCAATATGATATTGGTATAAATAACAGATCCATTTTCAACTACTCTAGCGCGAAAGGAGTTCAATAATGGCGGTCATCACCATAAGCAAAGAATTTGGGACCGATTCGGGAAAAGTTGCAGCGATTGCCGCCAAAAAGTTGGGCTATGAATACATCGGCAAAAAACTGGCCGCAGAGATTGCCAAGGACCTGAACCTGTCAGAAGCCGAGGTCGAAACATTTAAACAGACCTCTCAATCACGGATTATTCGCTTGATGGACCGCTACACCTGTTCTCTGGTTCAAAAAGTCGTCGATCGCGAACATGGCTGCCTGGATGATGCCAATTATTTTGAAAGTACCAAGACGCTGGTCGAAAAATTATATGATGCGGGCAACGTCATTATTCTCGGGTGGGGCGGGCAATGCATTTTACGCGGCAAACCCAACACCCTGCATGTTCGCCTGACCAAAGATGACGGCTTGAAAATCGAGAAAATCATGCAGGATTATGACTTAAATCGCCTGGCCGCAAAAAAAATGATTGAAAGGGAAGAAAAAGATTCAAGCTCCTATGTCAAACATTATTTTGATGAGGACTGGAACGACGCTGGCCTATACGATCTGATAATCGACATGGGTAAGCAATCCGTGGAACAGGCGGCTGATATTATCTGTAATAATATCAATTCCTGAATTTGCATGAAAATAGATGAGGAAAAGCAACGAACCGGCTGACCCACGACTCCGGTTGCAGCCTTCAGCAGTGGCTCCTTTGACCTTCTTGTGAAAAAAAATTCGTGCTCACTGGATATCTTACATTGATGCGCGTTGCTTAAGATGTGGATTTTTTAAAGCACACCCGCCCTTGTCCGTTTCAATTGCGGATGTGCGTTACCCCTTGCAGCCGTTTTTCTAATCATTTAAGGAGGGCATTTAACATGGGAAAGATTTTGAAAACTGTTGCCATATTGATGGGCGTTCTGCTGCTGAGCCCCGGTTTTTCCAGTGCTGATTCCCAACCGCCTGCCGTGGGCGGGGTGTTACCTGAATTTTCCCTTTCGGTACCCAAAAATGATGACCACCAGAGGTATCTGGGAGTTGCCGGCAAAGAGGCTTTCTCCATTCCAGAAATACAGGCTGAAGTGGTCATCATTGAGATATTTAGTATGTACTGACCCTTCTGTCAGAGGGAGGCTCCCTCTATCAACGAGATGTATCGCAAAATCGAAAGCGATGAGCGCATGAAGGGCAAAGTCAAACTTTTGGGTATCGGTGTCGGCAACTCGGCATTTGAGGTCGGCTATTTTAAAAAGACTTACAACATTCCGTTTCCCCTTTTCCCGGACGGCAATTTCTCAATCCACAAAAAGATCGGTGAAGTACGAACGCCTTATTTTATTTGCCTACGCATAAAGAACGACGGCAGCCACCGGGTCTTTTATTCCAAAGTGGGCGGCGCCAAAGATGCCGATCAACTCCTGGAAAAATTGCTCAAGGATTCGGGATTATGATGAGGAGGTGATATAATTGAAAAAACCTTTAATTATACCGATTGTTGCAGGCCTGATTATGTTTATAAACATGACAGCTGCCTATGGTGCCTCGGAGGCATTTAAAGGAAATATCTATAACCCGGGCCAGTTAAAGCCTGTTGACAGCACATTGAAAGTCAAAGTCGGCGAGCTTGCGCCGGATTTTACCTTGCCGGCTGTTTCGGGTGAAGCAATTACGCTCAGCCAATACCGGGGCAAAAAACATGTGGTCATTTCCTTTGTGCCGGCGGCCTGGACGCCGGTTTGTTCCGATCAGTGGCCGGGGTATAATATTGTAAAGCAAATGTTTGACGGAAACGATGCGGTGCTGCTCGGTATTACGGTGGACAATGTTCCCACCCTTTATGCCTGGACGAAGCAGATGGGTCAACTGTGGTTTCCCGTTCTCTCCGACTTCTGGCCGCATGGCGCGGTGGCTAAAAAATATGGCGTGTTGCGGTCGAGTGGCGTTACAGAGCGGGCATTGATTTTTATTGATAAAAAGGGAATCATTCAAGATATCCAGGTCTCGGATATCAATGTCAGACCGGACCTGGCGCAGTGTGCGACGACGCTGGAAAAAATGAACAAAAAATAAAAGCTGCCTTGAAAATGCATCTAACCCGCCTGCGGCGGACAGGCGCCCAAGGGCTGTGTTATCCCGGATAAACGGGATTATACATCTATTTCTATAAACACTAAGGAGTGCATAAAACCGATTCAAAATGCTCGAATACTAGCGTGTATGCTCCACTTTTGAATCGGCCTGCGACGAGCTCAGCCGAGCCGTTTTCGCCTTGCTTTGTTGAACACCTTAATTTTTTAAGATCAGATGTGAAATCCCGATTTTAAGCGGGGGGCGTAATCTGCTTTTTTTAAGATAGCTTTTAAATAGCTATTACTGATTAATTATAATTTATACCGCTTGTCATAATAATGTTCCGAAAAAAAGGATGGCGGCATAAGTGTTGTAGCAAAAAAACGTCCCTCAATCGGAACGTTTTTTTGACAACCACTATAATATTCAGCGGTAAAGGTTTAATAATTTTAGAAATTGTTCACAGGTTGGTCTCAATGACTCGGATTCAGTTAAGACTCATATCCGCGGCAGCCCTGCTCCTCATCGCGCTTCTGAGTATCAATGTCAATGCGAATGCCGGTGTTACCGTTCAAAAAATCTCTGAATCGGCGCTCGATGAATTGATCCATTCCGGCAACCAAAAGTTGGTGATCACCTTTATGGCGGCCTGGTGTGGGCCCTGTATCGACGAGTTACCGGCGTTAAACAAGTTATACAATAAGTATAGAGCTAAGGGATTAAAATTAATCGGTATCAGCATCGATTTAGAAGGGCCTCAAGCGATGCAGCCGATTATTAATAAACTGAAGGTTGGTTTTCCGGTTTACTGGTATGGAGAATCCGCCATTCAGAAATTTTCCATATTTGCAATACCGATGATTTATTGGGTGAAAGACGGCCGTATTATCGAAAAAATGCCGGGCAGGCGGTCCGGGAAGGAACTGGACAAAAAGATTCGGAAATTTTTAGATCAGTAAATATTGCGCTTTATGCGTTCCGAGTTAAAACTGCCGGCAACCCATCGCTAACGAGCATTTTTTAACCCGCAACTCGCATCCCGCAACCCGTAACAGCCCTTCAATACGAACGGATTAATTTCACTTAAGGGATTCCTTACTGTTTAGCGCCCGCTTTACAGCATCCAATACCTGATCGACCGTATAAAAGTCGCTTTTAAATACTGACTTGCCGGTAGGCGAGAAAACAACCAGCAAAGGTACGGTCAGACGGCCAACTTCCTTAAGCTTGGCTTTACCGGCCGGGTTGTTGCCGGTAATGTCGACTTTCATCGCAACTACATCCGCCTGTGCCAGGGCATCGATAATTTTGCGATTATGAAGAACACCCTCCTCGAGTGCCTTACAGTTTAAACACCATTCGGCGGTAAAATCCAGCACGACCACTTTGTTTTGTTCCAGGGCCGCTTCAAAGCGTTCGGGGGTATAATGGGTCCAATCAATCGGGCCCTTATCTGCCAGCCGTACTGCGCCCCAGATCGGCAGGGCGATCAAAATGAGGCCCAGGCCGACAAAAACCGTTTTGGTTATTTTTCTGCAAGCCAGCTGCAGCGTTCGCAAAGCCAGCCAGGTGCCGCCGGCTGCTATCAGAACCATTACCGGCCACCAGAACATTTTGCTCGCTGGATTGGGCGGTGAGCTCAGCAGGGCACTGATGCCGACGCCCAAGAAATAGGCGGCCGCCGCCAGCATAAACAGGCCCATGACCTGCTTGATGAGCTCGCTGGCCGGTCCGGCTTTGGGCATTCGGTTGACCAGATTGGGAATCGCTGAAAGTACCAAATACGGCAGGGCCATCCCACCGCCGATGGCCGCAAAAGTCGACAGAGTAATCAATGGGGTTTGCGTGGCGGCCCAGGCAGCGGCGGCGCCCATAAAAGGCGCCGTACAGGGTGTTGATAAAATAGCGGCCAGAATGCCCAGACCGAAAGATCCCTGCAGGCTGTCTTGCCGGGGGTTTATCATGTAAATGAATTGGGGTAAACGAAGCGAAAAAAAGCCAAACATTCCCCATGCCATGATCCCGATGATGGCGCCGACCAGGATGGTAAAAAGCGGATATTGGAACAATTGATTCGTGGCGGTAAAATCACTGACCAGGGCGATCAAAATACCCATGCCGGCCCAAAACGCCAGCACGCCCAGTGACATCATCAAGCCCAGCAAAAAGCATCTTCTGCGGTCATCTGCAGCATGCGACAAGCTGATAATTTTGATCGGGATCAGCGGCAGGACACATGGCGTCAAATTCAGCAGCATGCCGCCGAAAGCCGCCACGATGAGCAGCATTATCCGACCGACCCCTGACATCGGATTAACCGAAAATTCCCAGCCAAACAGGTCAAAGGCAACCCCTCCAAGCGTTGCAACCCCGGTGCCGACCTCCAGATTGGCAAACAGGGCTGTATTGATTTCTGATACGGCTTCTCCGGATTCGACCACTGCCAGGGTTGCGTTCAACAGCTTTTTTTCGGGAAACAGGCAGTAGCGGTCAGCGCAGGCTTGATATTCCACCTGTATATCCAGACCGATGGATCCCGGGGGTATCTGCTCATCCAATTTCATCGCAAGGGTGATAATCGTGCGGCCATCAAAAGACATGAGGTCTCCGCTGGCGTAGTCTACTTTAAAAGGCCTGGCCTCCGGGAAGCGGGCGCTCTCAATGGTAACCCCGTCAGTGGCTGCCATAACCTGAACTTTGGTGGGATAGGGGTTAAAATCTTCAAAAGGTTGGATCTGGCTGACATCCGCATTAATGTGAAACCCGTCTTTGATATCGACCACAACGGCCAGGGTCACTGTATCACCGGGACGCGCCCGGTCAACCGACCAGGCGGTCTCCAGTCGAACCACATCGGTCGCCGGCGATTCAGCAGTCTGCAACAGATTGTCGTTATCTTTCTGGCCTTTGGCACCGGAGATCCACGGCATCATTGGGATCAAAATCAAGACCAAACTGCATGTGAGAATAATGCGTTTCATATCTCTGACTTATAATTTCTGTCCTCTGTCCTCTGTTTTCTGATATCTGAGCTATTGAAGCTTAAGCTGAATGCCGCTTTGGAAACCCATTTCCTGAGCCTTGATGTCCAGATGCAGCGTTGCAACGAATTCAAGCGGCGGATAAATAAGTCGGTCGGTGGCGCGCTGATCGATGGCCTTTAGGTAAGTTTTGCAGCTGTCACAAACATCAATTCGATAGTTTTTTTCTTTCTCACTGAAGTAGTAATGTATGGTTTTGCTGTCCTTATTTTCACAAAACGGGCAATAGATTCTCTGGGCTGCCCAAGGATGCCAGCAGAATCCACAAAATATAACACGGTTTCCTTCATCTTCAAACAGTGAAAACCCGGGCGCACTGCCGCATATGGGACAAAATCCTTTATCCCATGGATGGTCTGAATCCAGATAAGATGCCAGCTGCTCGGCGCAATGGACCACGGAAGGCTTGATGCTGCTGTAGGCAACAAAGGCCAGGGCTTTTTTTTCGATGTCCATTTCTTTTTCAATTTTTTTAAAATAAGCATCTTCCGTATTCAGAAGCGCCGCAAACACTGCGTGCGGATTCAGTTCGTCGGCAGTTATGGCATTTTGAATGACCCGGGCGGCATTCGCCATCTCGCTGTCGGCCGTTTCGGTTATCTGGCATATTTGTTTTAAAAGGGCGGTTGCTGCATTTTGATCGACGACAAATTCTGATATCGCAATCAGTGAAAATTTTTCCTTTCTCTTGAGCGCCAGGGTTTCTTTGCTGATCTTGAGCGGATCTATATTTATCTGGCTTTTGGAATCTTCCTGGGCCACAAAAATTTTTTCGTAAAAATTTAAAAGGTCTGCATAAGTCGGTCGCAGCTTTTTGAGGGCTGCAACCGCCTGTTTAACCTGCTGTGAGGTGATGGCCAGATCAGCTGTCATGGATTCTCCTTTTGCGGGGTTTTCCTGCAATGCGCTCCTGAAACGCTATTCGTATAAAAAACATACACTGAGCCTATCATACCTTCTGGTATTAAAAAAGGGGAGCCGGTAAAACCGTCTCCCCTCTCTATATAAATGTTGGTTTTGGACTTTTTTTTACCTGAGTTTTGCACGAGTTGGAGGCTTTCATATGCAAGGAGGCGCACCTTAGTATTAAAAAATCAGATGCGTCATCCAACGGAACGGGACACTTCAGGGCGAAGCGATAGTCAACTATGCTTCGCCCTTAATAACGCAGCAGATGGAAGCCTCCGGCTCGCCCGCAGGGTGAAAATTAATGAGATAAAATGACTTTCATCCATTGTACAGCGCTGGTATTTTTATTTCCTCCGCTGATTTGCTTAAGCTGTTGTTATAAATAATAACATAAACTTCTCATTAATTTTCATGCAAATAATTAAGCCAGTTGTGAGACCAAATTTCTCAGTGGACGCAACATTCGCCTTAACGCCACCTGACGTGAAATGCCGGAGCCCGATTTTGAGGCCACGGCATGGTCATGATAAAGGCCGGGCTTATAGGCGACCATAAAAACGACCCGAATGTCATCCGGATCCAGCAGCATGGCTTCAGGATGGGTTCTTTTGATCACCGCCAGCCGTTTTTGGGCCAGATCCAGCATTTCGGCGCGTTCCCCGAAGTTCATAGCACCCGTCGGGCAGGTTTTGACACAGGCCGGTTGCATTCCGGCCGCAACCCGATCATAGCACATGTCGCATTTGGCCAGGGTGCCATCGGCGGCCTTGCGCGGGATGTTGTACGGGCAGGACTCGGTGATTTCGGCCGCATCCAGATTTTTGGTTGCAGCCGTGTAAATCACCGCCCCGGAGGGCTCATCATAGTAGATGGCGGCCGGGTCTCCGGCGGTCTCCAGGCAGGGCGCTTCGAGGCAGTGTCGGC
>Ga0265303_10000444_pt1 | contig 23269 bp, 19 predicted proteins | sample Helome_2_FD_192494 | JGI IMG/M metagenome (GOLD analysis project Ga0265303, IMG submission 192494) | Marine sediment microbial communities from subtidal zone of North Sea - Hel_20160317 (Illumina Assembly) | ecosystem: Environmental > Aquatic > Marine > Subtidal zone > Sediment ... | reverse complement strand
ATAATAAACAGGAAGCTCTTAACTATGCCCTTACCACTTTAGGAGACCCAAATGCAACTTTTGATAATATTGATAACGATCTTCAAACCTATTATACCTTAGGATTGAGTTATAAGTTTTAGTAGAAACAGAATATTTCTTACTAAAAAACCCCGGCTGCTGCCGGGGTTTTTTAGTTAAGTAGGTTGGTAAAATTTGGTTTATTTTGATTTGTATTATGGTTAAGAAACGATTTGGGGAATCGAAAACTTAGAATTAAGTTCAGGGTTAGATTTGGGGTTGAACACTATCACTTAATTACTATGTAAAGATATGTAGAGCAGGCTTTTGATCATAAAATATGTTGTGAATGCATCGCTTAATGTTGTGAAAAATATGAGTGGTTTATTTACCCGGATGAAATGCATACTATTAATTTAATTTTTTAATGTGACGCCATCAATTATTTAAATTCTCAAGATATTTCGACATTAATTTTTGTCAGTTTACCAGCCGAGAACATTTTAAATTTTAATAAAAAAAATAAGCCCCAACGTTTCCGCTAGGGCTTTTTAAGAAAAGTAGGTTTGTAAAACTTGGTTTGTTAATCTAATTCTTTGGTTAAGTGCCGATTTGGGTTCCGATCATCCCAATTAAGATTGGGAGGAATAACACTTAAATTAAGTTATGCATTGATTTGGGGTTAAACACTAACACTTAATTACAATGTAAATGTAAATCGGTTCTTTGAAATCTCTAAATTATTGTTGTGAAGTATAGTTATAATGTTGTGAAAAATATGAAGTGTATCAGTTGTCAGTTGAATGACCTGGCAACCTATCATTTAACTAAGAATAATTTACTTGAACATTCGATTAGATAATGCAGAAAATAATAGATTTTAATTAATATTCATCAAGGTGTTCGGGATAAAGAAAATTGTTATAGGGGAAGCGAGAAATATGGATTTTCCTTACGGCATCATATACTTTTTTGCGAAACTCATCCAGATTTTCCTTTTTAAGAGCGGAAATAAAAATGGCATTATCGCCTAATTTTTGCATCCAGGTATGTTTCCATTCATCAATTGTAAAGTGCTTTGAAGTCCTTTCGGTCATAAGATCATTTTCTTCCAAAATTTCCTGTGTATAAAGATCAATTTTGTTAAAGACCATTATTGTTTTCTTATCAGAAGAGCCAATCTCGTTCAATATTTGATTCACAGAACTAATATGATCTTCAAAATTTGGATGTGAAATATCCACTATGTGGAGCAGCAGATCTGCCTCTCTAACCTCATCTAAAGTGCTTTTAAAACTCTCAACCAATTGTGTTGGTAATTTACGTATGAACCCAACGGTATCAGTTAGTAAAAAGGGTAAATTACCCAGCACCACTTTTCTAACAGTCGTGTCTAACGTAGCAAATAATTTGTCCTCAGCAAAAACCTTACTTTTGCTGATTACGTTCATAAGCGTTGATTTGCCAACATTTGTATAGCCCACGAGAGCTACCCGCACCAGGGCCCCACGATTTCCTCGTTGAGTACCCATTTGGCGATCTATTTTAGTCAATTTCTTTTTAAGCAGGGCTATTCTATCTCTCACTATCCGACGGTCTGTTTCAATTTCGGTTTCTCCAGGACCTCTCATCCCGATCCCTCCTCTTTGTCTTTCAAGGTGCGTCCATAAGCCGGTCAATCGAGGTAATAGATATTCATATTGTGCAAGCTCTACCTGTGTACGGGCATAACTGGTTTTTGCTCTTTGCGCAAAAATATCCAGGATCAATCCTGTTCTGTCCAGAATTTTACAACGAAGTATCTTCTCAATATTACGTTGTTGAACGGCCGAAAGCTCATCGTCAAATATGACGGATCCTATTTCGTTTTCATCTACATAGGACGCAATTTCCAGAATTTTACCACTACCAATATATGTTTTTGGGTTTGGTAAATTTACTCGCTGCACAAAGCGTTTCATTACTTCTCCACCGGCAGTATAGGTAAGAAATTCAAGTTCATCAAGATATTCCTTTACTTTCTCTTCATTCTGATTTTTATTAATAATACCAACCAGAATTGCTTTTTCATATTCAATATTCTGCTTCTCTAACATCTGACAAATTATAGTGCAAATCTAAGTAATTGAAGCCAAGTGATTTTTGTAATTTTGAAAACCTAAAGAAAAATTTATGAATTTTTCATTTCTAAAAAGAAAAAAGCTCAAAAACGTTCATACCATTGTCTTTTATAACCTGGAAAACTTGTTTGATACTGGTGATGATCAAAACACCCTTGATGTAGATTTCACCCCTAATGGTAAAAAGAAATGGACCAATAGGAGGTATAAAAAGAAACTTCTCAAACTAGCGAATACAATTTCCCGTATTGGTATCAAAACTACCAAAAAGACACCTGTGCTGGTAGGTGTCGCAGAAGTTGAGAACGAAGAGGTCATTAAGGATCTGCTTTCTGCGGGAGCTTTAAAAAACGAAGATTACGATTACGTTCACTACGATTCTCCGGATGAAAGAGGAATCGATACCGCTCTGTTATATTTAAAATCCAATTTTAGTGTCTTGCGTTCGACACCTATCCCTTTGCTGATTTTCAATTCTGAAGGTGAAAGAGACACAACGAGAGACATACTCTATATACATGGAGTTTTAAACGGCGAGGAGGTACATGTTTTTGTGAATCACTGGCCATCACGAAGAAACGGAGACATTGAAACAGATTATAAAAGAATAAAAGCTGCAGAGACCATCAGGGATTATATGACCGAAATTGAAAGAACATATTCAGAACCGAATTATATTATTATGGGAGATTTTAATGATGGCCCCGATGCTAAAAGCATACGCAGTTTGGTTAAAGCCAAAGATTTGTATAATCCTATGGAAAAACTTTGGACTCCCGAAAGAGGGAGTGCTAATTACAGAAGAAGCTGGTCACTCTTTGATCAGATTCTTGTATCTCATAGCTTTTTTAATTATGAAAAAGGTACACATAGTTTTGCACATGCCAATATTTTTGACGACCATCAACTCAAAGAATGGGATGGTAAATATGCAGGTAATCCTTTTAGAACATATGTAGGTAAGAAGTATAAAGGGGGATATAGCGACCATTTCCCGGTATATATTCAATTAAAGTTCAACTAATGCACTGCTGGCCTAATTCAATCAGTACGTTAAATGGATATTATTTGATCTTTATGCAATAACTGCTCATTGCGCAGCCTTAAAAAGACTTGTGCTAATGTGATTACATCTAATTCGCAATAAACTACAATACGGTCTAAATCTCCTTCTTCATAATAAACTTCTCTTACCATACTTCCGTCCATATCTTCTTTGGGAGAAGGGATACCCAGAATATTTGCCATAAGTTTTAGCGAGGTGTAATGCTTGAAATCTCCAAATTTCCATAGCTCCATGGTATCTAAATGAGGAACTTCCCAGGGTTTTTTTCCAAAAAGGTCGAGCTTATAAGGGAGCGAGATGCCTTTAATAATTAATCTTCGTGCTATATATGGAAAATCAAATTCCTTCCCATTATGTGCGCAAAGTAGGTTTTTAGGGCGGCTAAAATGCTCGTTAAGTAATCTTTTAAAGTCTTTTAGAATCTTTTCTTCATCACCCTGAAATGTAGTCACCCTGAAATTCCGAACCCCATCTTTAATCGAAAAATATCCTACGGATATACATATTATTTTCCCAAATTCAGCCCAAATTCCCGCCCTTTCATAAAATTCTTCCGCTGTGAATTCATCTTTGCGTTGATATTGTGATTTATGTTCCCATAGCTCTTTCATATAGTCATCTAATTGGGCATACTCGGCCACTTCAGGAACAGTTTCAATGTCTAAAAAAAGGATATCTTCAAGATTTAGTTTCTGCAACATCCCTATCAAATTTTAAATAAGCTTCATTTTCAAGCTAAATGGATAAATATAGTTGGTTTTTAACTTTTTGCAATTAAACTAAAGATAAGAACAATATTAAGAAACTTAGAGCTTTCCTATTTAAGTAGTTTTATCCAAGATACTTATTGCTAATGCACGATGTTTGCAGTTTATCGAATTACAATCCTAAAATTCAATAAAAACATTAGAAAAACGTTTTAATACTGCCTAAAAGGCCTACAAATTATTATTGATATGAAACCACCAATCTATTTTAAAATGACAAAAAAGTTGCTTTTACTAACTTTTGTATTTTCTATTTGTTTTGCTGCCTCCTGCACTAATGACGATTCAGATAATGAGGACGATTTGGAAATAATTACTCCGGATGAATAGAATGGAGTTTATGTCGCGGAATGAACTAAGGGACAATACATCTGACAGCATTTGAATTCTGCTGTACAACCAATTCTGCTCACAGGTCCTTAATGTATTGAATTTCTTTCCGGTTAAAAATGGCTTAGTAACAACTTAGACGCTTTTGAGGTTACTTCCAATAAGTTATTATGTATCTTTAAAAAAAAAAGATGCATGAAGGGTTATAGGATTTTGGGGGTATTCTACCTCCTTATTATTAGCACGCTTTTATTGAGCTGCACAAATGATGATAATAGACCAGAAATGGTTTCTGAGAATCAAATGCCCAATTACACCGTTATTGGACAGAATTTTCAAAGTGTTTTCCAGTATAATTATGATGGTACTCTTGATGAAGGAGAGCTATTTAACTTAACGGAAGAAAGTAATATTAACCGAGAGTACCTTACTTTGAGACAGGTATCTCAGGTTCTTACTTTTTTCAGCTTTGCAGCTGGCAGTTTTTCTGCGGTACAAAGAAATTACATAACTGGGGAGAGCACCTTTCTAAACGAGTTTTATACAGTATCTAATGAAAGATCCGTTACCTGGGGGACGAGTTCAGAAAATAAACTTTTTCTGGGATTTTTCAGCCCTGAAGGGTCTACCAATTATGGGATTAGGACTATAGACCTTACTACTGATCAGGAGATAGATTTAATTATTGAATTTAATGTTAATGATGTATTTGAGCCCTTATATTATGACGGCCGGCTGTTAATTACCTATTTGGATCAGCAGGCCAACTATAAACTCGCTGTTTTAGATACAGAAAGTAATAATATAATAAAAACCTTTGATTTTGGAAAATTGGTCCCTAGTATTTTGATTAATAAAGAAGGAGAGTTGATTATTATCAGTGGGAATTCAGCGTCGGATTATGAATTAATGCTTTATGATTTACGGGCCATGGAAGTAATACAGGAGGACCTCTTCTCAATAAACAGGTATTTCTTTGCTGGGCCTATTCAGTCTGAGGCCAGTATCGTTAATGAGAAACTATATTATCTCAATCTTTACGCACAGCCTTCCAATATCCCTTTTGGGCCGGCCACTTATGATTTTATTACAAAAGAAAATAGAATAATTGATATGCTTTCCATTGTACAACAAGTTCAGGATGAGGTTGGATTGGATATCGAGCTTACAGTCTTTAATTATAATGAAAAAAGCAATACGTTTCTTATGGGTTACGCCAAATTCGTAGATGCTGAAACTCTAGAGGGAGGAGTCCTTGTAATTTCAGAAGAAGGTAGACTTTTGAACAATACAAATTTGAAATTTGCACCAACTCGCTTTATTGATGATTAGAACAGCAATCAACCGACCACCCGGTTTGTTTTATAATCACTGTGATTAACTCATATTTTCTCAATAAGGGCAATAAGGATTAAAACAACGACAAAGCGCTTATTTGACCTAGTTCTGTCTTACGAATTATGGCTTTACAAACCAGTTGGTTTGCAATTTTAAAATAAGGATTGCTGCCTGGAGGGACTCTCGTGGTTTAACAGCCATTTTTTGCGGTGCAAACCACCGGCATATCCTGTTAATGAACCATCAGAACCAATTACCCTGTGGCAGGGGATAATTATCCATAATGGGTTTTTTCCATTTGCCGAAGCAACTGCACGAATAGCATTTACATCCTCAAGTCTCCTGGAAAGTTCTAAATAAGAAATGGTTTTACCGTATGGAATTTCTAATAATAAGGACCACACCTTTTTTTGAAATTCAGTTCCTTCCGGATTTAGTAAAAGGTCGAAATTCTGTCGTTTACCTTCAAAATATTCATTTAGTTGATATGCCGCATCTAGCAGAACTTCGGGGATTATCTTGCTTTCTGGCTCATCCTGCTCAAGCACCGTAACATTATTAAGACCCTCTTCATTACCTTCCAGTTTTGCACTTCCTAAAGGGGTGCTTATATATGCAGTAGCCATTATTATTCTATTATACCTGTTTTTTTAGCTCTGTCTTCCCACTTTTTCCTTGCCAGCAGTTGTAAATCTTCAACATTGTCGCTTTCATCCATAATTTCCAGTCCTAATAAAGTTTCTATGACATCCTCCATGGTTACCAAGCCACTTACAGAACCATACTCGTCAACAACCAAAGCAATATGCTCCCTTTTCGCAATTAAAGTCTCAAATAATTGAGGAATAGGTGTATCTCTTTTAGTAACTAACAGAGATCTCTTAATTTTTGCTAAAGGAATGGCTCCATTTTCATTTATAATTTCTTCCAAGACATTATCTTTTAAGACATAACCAGTAATAATATCTACACTCTCGCCATAAATAGGAATCCTTGAAAACCGTAGTTTCGGATTTTCTTCAAAAAATTCTTTGATAGACATAGACTCTTCTGCGATTTTCATCACAGCCCGTGGGGTCATGACATCCTTCGCACAAATTTCATCAAATTTCAGAAGGTTTTTGATCACCTTTGATTCTGATTCCTGAAAAACACCTTCTTCATGAGCTATATCGGCCATCGTAGTAAAATCTTCCCTGCTCAGGACACTGCCATGCACTTCCTTTTTACCAATAAGTCTTGTAAATAATTGAAGCATCCAGAGGAGGCCAGTCCATTTTAAAATTAAAACCATAATGGTTAAAGCCTTTGAAGTAAAATTGGCTAGTTTCCTCCAATAAGTTGCACCAATAGTTTTTGGAATAATTTCTGAAAGCACAAGTATTAATATGGTCATTATTGCAGATACTACACCCACCATAAACTCTTCGGTAAAAGTAAATCCAAATATAGCGTGGGTTTTACTTCCATACATTTCCTGATAAGCTACTTTTGCCTGAACCCCTACCAGAATGGCTCCAACCGTATGAGCAATGGTATTCAGGGTAAGGATAGCAATTAAAGGCTGGTCTACATCCTTTTTTAAGGCTTCGAGAGTATAAGCATAATGCTTCCCTTCTTTTTTCTTTAAATTAATAAAAGTTGGGGTTATACTTAATAAAACAGCTTCTAAAATGGAACATAAAAAAGAAAAGAAGATAGAGAAAAAAGCATAAAAGAGAAGTAATTCCATTTGGTCTAATTATACCGCTAAAATACTAATAATATGATTTACTATTTTTAAAATTTATTCGACCCCCTTGTCATCATAAAATAACTGATGTAATTGTGGACGAATATTTAGTTCGTACAAATTTCGATTATCACGGGTAGGGTAAACTCGATTGGAAAGGAAAATAAATACCAATTGGTTTATTGGGTCGGCCCATATAAAAGTTCCGGTAAAACCTGAATGCCCAAAGCTTTCCGCACTTGCATCTACTGCAGGATAAGCGTCAGAAATTGGCAAGTTCTTATTATTTAAAAGTGGCTTATCAAAACCGAGACCACGTCTATTATCATTTTCTGGATATTGTACTTTTGTAAATTCTTTTATGGTAGCTTCGGAAAGATACCTATGGCCATCATGAATGCCATAATTCTGATACATTTGCAATATTATATGCAGATCTCTGGCTGTTCCAAACAGCCCTGCATTTCCAGACACCCCTCCCATAAGCGCTGCATTTTCATCATGTACCCATCCTTTTACCAGGCCTTTCCTGAATACTGAATCTAGTTCGGTGGGGACAATAGCATTGGGATAACCTTTAGTTTTAGGATTAAACCCGAGTGAAGCGGTGCCCATTGGTAAATAGAAATGTTTTTGTAAATAATATTCATAAGACGCTCCGCTAAGTTGTGAAATAAGTTGGGGGAATATTAAAAAGGTCAGCCCGGAATATAGGTAAATTTTGTTTTCACTTACCTGGGATCGATTAATTTCCCTGTACATTTTTGAAATAAATCTATTTTTTACATAAATATTCTCATAGGCACGGGTTTCAAATCTGGGTGAAGGCTCGGAATGAATATATTTTCGTTTTAATCGGTCATTTTTTTGAACATCATTTAAAAAGACAATATAAGGCTTTAATCCAGCCTGGTGGGATAGGATTTGTCGTAGCGTTAAGGTTTTTTTGTTTTCTATTTTTTTCCAGGGTTTCCAATACGTGCTAAATGGTACATCTAAATCAAGTTTTCCTTCGTCATATAGTTTCATTAGGGCAAGTAAAGGAGCTGTAATTTTGGTAACAGATGCCAGGTCGTAAATGGCACTCAAGGCTACTGGTTGAATACTGTCGTAAGTATAAAACCCGAACGCCTTATGAAAAATGATAGTACCTTTTTTGGCTACTAAAACCTGGGCTCCGGGGAAAGCATGGTTTTTTATGCCATTAGAAATAATAGAATCTACCTTTTGATCGGTTTCCTCAGAAACCAGATTTATCGATAAATGTGAAGCTGTATTTTTGTTAACCGTATTATTTGAACCCAGAGATTCTTTATAACTGTCCTGAGAATAGGACATATAAGAAAAAATACCAAATAGTATTAAAGTATAAAATTGATAATAACAAAAATAAAATCTTCCCATAATACAATATAGAAAGCGAGAAAGCTATCCCATTAGTTTTACTGCATCTTTTGCAAAGTAACTGGCGATAATATCTGCACCGGCGCGTTTTATTGAGATCAATTGCTCCATCATAACGGCATCGTGATCTAGCCAACCTTTTTCTGCCGCAGCCTTTAGCATAGCATATTCTCCTGAAACCTGATAGACAGCGACAGGTACTTCTACTTCATCTTTTATCTCCCTTACAATATCGAGATAACAAATTCCGGGTTTTATCATAATAATATCAGCCCCCTCATCAACATCCATATGGGCTTCTTTAATGGCCTCAATCCTGTTAGCCGGATCCATCTGGTAGGTCTGCTTATCTTTAGGGACATCGGCCTTGTCTACAGGAGCTGATTCCAGAGCTTCGCGGAATGGCCCGTAGAAACCACTTGCAAACTTGGCACAATAAGACATTATTCCCGTATTAGTTAATTCCTCATCCTCTAAAGCCTCCCTGATAATTTGTATCCTTCCATCCATCATGTCGCTGGGAGCAACAAAGTCTGCACCTGCCCCAGCGTGGGAAATACTCATTTGTGCTAATATCTCACTTGTCTCATCATTTAGAATCTGTCCATTGGCTACTATTCCATCATGACCATAAGAAGAATATGGATCTAATGCCACATCTGTCATAACTAACATATCAGGGCAAGCGCTCTTAACCGAATTAATAGCACGGTGCATTAAACCATGTTCATTTAGGGCTTCCGTTCCCTTATTATCTTTAAGGGATTCAGGGATTTTTACGAAAAGCAGAACTGCACAAAGCCCCATGCTCCATAGTTCTTTCACTTCCTTGCCAAGATTATCCAAACTTAACCTATAGTAATTGGGCATGGAGGGTATTTCTTCCTTAACTCCATGTCCTTCAACAACAAATAATGGAACTAAAAAATCACTAGGCGTTAAAATTGTTTCACGAACCAAATGTCTGATAGAATTATTTGCTCGTAATCTTCTATTTCTTCGAAGTGGATACATTGGCTTTATTTTAAGTTTAAAGGTAATAGAAATGAATATATTCTAAATAATAATCTCACCTTTTAAATAGGGAACTGCCCTTCCTGCAATTTTTACCCGTTTGTCCAGGAATTCACAATAAATATCACCACCTCTTTTGGATAACTGTTTGGCTACAAGTGTAGATTTACCCAAAACCTTGGACCAATAGGGTATAAGGCTCGTATGTGCTGAACCTGTAACAGGATCTTCATTGACTCCACATTGGGGAGCAAAAAAACGCGATACAAAATCTACCTCATCTCCGGGAGCTGAAACAATTACCCCGCGGGCATCTAGTTGATTAAGCAGAAAGAAATTTGGCTTCAATTGTTCTATTTCTTCTTGATTATTATAAATAAGGAGATAGTCTGTCTTACCTTTTAGTGTTCGAACCGGTTTCTTACCAATGGCTTCGTTCAGCGTTTGAATTGGCTTTATGGATTTAATATCGTCTGTGGGGAAATCCAGTATTAATAAGCCGTTTTTACCCTTTTCTACCAAAAGTTTTCCGCTTCTAGGTGAAAAAAACTTTATAGAAGAGGCATTTAAATTATAATTGTTAAATAAGACAAAAGCCGTCGCAAGGGTTGCATGCCCGCACAAATCCACTTCTAACTCCGGAGTAAACCATCTAATGATATATTGAGAACCATCTCTAACCGCAAAAGCCGTTTCAGCAAGATTATTTTCCATGGCTATTTTTTGCATTATGCTATCATCTATCGAATTTTCCAGGATACAAACAGCAGCTGGATTCCCGGAATATAACCGATCCGTAAAAGCATCTATTTGAAATATTTTTTGTAACATCTTAGAAGGTAGTTGCTCCTAAATTACAATTAAAAACGATCAAACCCATGATTTAGGATTCTCCAATACTTTGATTAACCTTGCCTCCTCACTACCTTGTTCCGGATGATGGTCATACTTCCATTGAACATGTGGCGGTAGGCTCATCAGGATACTTTCAATACGACCATTAGTCCTTAAGCCAAAAAGTGTACCCTTGTCATGAACCAGATTAAATTCAACATAACGTCCCCGCCGAATTTCTTGCCAATCCCTTTGTTTATTGGTATAACCGATGGATATTCTTTTTATAACAATTGGTATATATGCTTCCAGAAAACTATCTCCAACAGTAGTTACAAAGCTATACCAATCCTGAATACTCATTTTATCTGAAACTTTACAGTAATCAAAAAATAGCCCACCTACCCCCCTTGCTTCCCCGCGATGACTATTCCAGAAATAGTCATCACATTTCTTTTTGTAGATTTTATAAAAATCAGGATCATGCATATCACAAGATGCTTTACAAACCAGATGGAAGTGCTTAACATCTTTCTCAAATAGATAATAAGGTGTAAGATCGAGGCCTCCCCCAAACCATTGATCTACCAATTCACCTTTTTTATCATACATTTCAAAATAACGCCAATTGGCGTGCACAGTTGGGACCATCGGATTTTCCGGATGGAGTACCAGACTTAGACCACAAGCGTAAAAATCCGCATCCTTTACGCCAAAATAGGTTTGCATACTTTTTGGAAGTTCACCATGTACAGCAGATATGTTTACTCCACCTTTTTCAAAAACTGAACCATCTTCAATTACCCTTGTCCTTCCTCCACCACCTTCCTGACGTTTCCAGATATCTTCGCGAAATTTCGCTGAATCATCTATTCTTTCAAGTTTGGAAGTAATCGTGTCTTGAAGTTCTTTAATGTAGCTGTAGAATCTATTTTTCATTTGATCTTTCATATAGTTCCATCATTAATAACTAAATTCTACAAGGCTCAGAATGGGTCTTATGTATTTCAAAAACCTCAAAATACTTTAAGCTTTATACTCTTTAACTGCATCAATAAATGCCTTAGCATTTTCCACGGGGACATTGGGCAGAATACCATGTCCAAGATTCACAACATATTTATCCTTACCAAATTCGTCAATCATTTGGGCGACCATTGTTTTTATGACATCCGGGGAAGATAACAAACGTGAAGGATCAAAATTTCCCTGAAGCGTTATTTTACCTCCCGTTAAAGCTCTCGCATTCTGTGCAGAACATGTCCAATCCACTCCAAGTGCGGCTGCACCCGATTTAGCCATATCACCTAAGGCAAACCAACATCCTTTGCCAAAGACAATTACCTGCGTTTCATCTTTTAAGGCATCTATGATTTGTTGGATATAGAACCAGGAATATTCTTGATAATCAATAGGTGAAAGCATACCTCCCCAGGAATCAAAAACCTGAACCGCATTTACACCCGCTTTTACTTTGGCTTTCAAGTATGAGATAGTGGTATCTGTAATTTTCTGCAATAGATCATGAGCAGCTGCGGGTTGCGTAAAACATAATTCCTTAGCCTTATCGAAGGTTTTACTGCCTTGCCCTTGTACGCAGTAGCAAAGAATTGTCCATGGCGAACCTGCGAATCCAATTAAAGGAATTTCATCATGCAATTTTTCCTTTGTGGCAGCAATAGCCTGCATAACATAATCTAGCTCTTCATTGACATCAGGTACCAAAACCTGGTCAACATCTATCTGAGAGCGAATTGGCTTGGGCAAATAGGGGCCAAAATCGGGTTTCATTTGCACTTCTATTTGCATAGCCTGAGGTATTACAAGAATATCGCTAAAAAGTATAGCTGCATCCATTCCAAAGCGCCGAATTGGTTGGACAGTAATTTCAGAAGCTAATTCTGGTGTCCGGCACCTGGTAAAGAAATCATATTTCTCCTTAATCTTCATAAACTCCGGCAGATATCTGCCAGCCTGCCTCATCATCCAGACCGGAGGGCGCTCAACGGTTTCACCTTTTAATGCTCTTAAAAATAGATCGTTTTTTATTTTCATTTCTTTAAGCTCAAGTTATAATGCGATATCACCTTTTTCAAAAGATTTTCTATAGTTGGGGTATCTGCAGCAATAATGGAATCTGTAAATAAGGCTGCCTCTTTAGCCGTGGTATTGCCTATGCAAAAGACCACACTTTTACCAACCTCATTAGACAAAGTAAAGCTCTTTACACCAGAAGGACTAAAAAATAATATCCCATCAAAGGATTCTGAAAAATGCTGAGAATTTAACTCTGTATCGTAGACCACAATTTCCTTAAAATATCGCTTATTTTTTGTCAAAATATTTGGCAAATCATCATTTCTTATATTTCCGCATAAAAATAAAAAAGACTTATTTTTGTGGTATTTTACAATAAAATGAGCTAAATCAGCTACATTTTGCGACATTTTTATAACTTTTTGCCCATTTTTTTCCAACAGGAGTTTAGTCTTTTCCCCTACACAAAAGCATTCTTTTCCCAATAGCATTTTTTTCTGAAAATTAGATAAATGGCTATTAAATGCAATAACCGCATTCTGACTGGTAAAAATATAATAATCAAAACCGGTTGGTAATTGAAATTCTTTGTAATGAATTTTTATGGCCTGGTATTCCTGAAAATGAATCCCAGCATTATTTAAAATCATTTTTTGATCAGGAGTGAGAAGTTTTGTGGACAGGATATTTTTCATTGACTCATCCAGATTTTTATGTCCTGCATTAATTCTTTTCCTCCATTGGTTAAGATTTCTTGTCCACAGGCCTTGCCAAAAATTGAGGCATCTGCTCTTCCAATTTTTTTATCAATGCCAACTGTCTGCTGCCCATCAAGTGACAATAAAATACCCTTAAAAAGTAAATACTCGTTTTCAATAGTTGCCAAAGCTCCTATTGGTGCTGTACAGCCGCCTTCTAATTCCTTTAAAAAATCACGTTCAACTTGTGTGCAGATTTCTGTGGCTTCATGATTTAATGAGGCAAGTGCTTCAATACAATACCGATCTTCCTTTTTGGCTACAACCATCATTACTCCTTGTGCGGGTGCCGGTACCATCCATTGAAGTTCCGTACAGTTTTCCGGAAGTATATTTAAACGTTCAAGGCCGGCAGCCGCAAAGATTGCCGCATTCCAGGAATTATCCTCCAGTTTTTTTAGCCGCGTATTTACATTTCCTCTTAAACCTACTACTTCATGGAGCGGATAACGATTTAACCACTGTGCTTTTCTTCTTAAACTACCAGTGGCAATAATTCCTTCAGTATTTAAAAAATCCAGGCCCTTATGTACCAATATATCTTTGTGGTTAGCACGTTTCATTACGGCTGCCTGGACAATGCCATTTGGTAAAATGGTAGGAACATCTTTCATAGAATGTACGGCAATATCTATTTTATCGGCAAGCATTGCAAGATCCAATGTTTTTGTAAAAATTCCCGTAATACCCATCGAATAAAGCGGTTGATCTAACTCCAGATCACCATCAGATTTTACAGGGATTAATTGTGTAGAATGCCCCAGCTTGTCAAGTTTTTTCTTTACGTCATTTGCCTGCCATAGTGCAAGTTCACTATCGCGGGTACCAATTCGAATGACTTTCTTCATTGGGAGTTTAATTCTAGTTGAAAGACTTTTTGAATAAGTTGCAAACTATCGTCAGCATCGTTCTCAGATTCCTTCAGATGGTTAGCAAACTGTTTAGTAATCTTGTGAATGATTCTTTCGGATATGATATCCGCATGTTCTGAATTAAAATCAGTAAGTTTTTTAGACTGAAAATCGAGTTCCTCTTCTTTAATTGAGTGTAGTTTCTTTTTGAGGGCTTTAATTACAGGAGCAAACTTTCTGGTTTCCAGCCACTGATTAAAATCTGATTTCACCTCATCTATAATGGATTCGGCTTGAGGAATGAAATTTTTTCTGCGTTCAAGAGTTTCGTCTGTTATTTGTGACAGATGATCCAGATGCAAGACAGATACGTCTGGTAATTCTAATACATTATCTGCCACATTTTTAGGAATTGATAAATCCAGAATCAAAAGTGGTTTGTTGGTATAAATAAGTTCTTTTGAGATGGTAGGAGTATTAGCCCCTGTAGCTACGATTAAGACATCTGTCTTACGGATTTCTGTTTGTAAATCACCGTGATCCTTAACAACAAGATTAAACTTCCCCGCTATTTTTTCAGCCTTATCTTTAGTGCGGTTAATAAGTGTTATATGGGAGTGATTTGTATGTTTGATAAGGTTTTCACAAGTATTTCTGCCTATTTTACCAGTACCAAAAAGTAAAATGTTCTTTTCAGAAATATCAGACACATTTTTTAGAATGTACTGTACAGATGCGAATGCAACTGAGGTAGCCCCTGTGGAGATTTCTGTTTCGTTTTTAATTCGCTTACTGGCCTGAATTACTGAATTAACCAGCCTTTCCAAAAAGTGATTTGTAAGATCATGCTTTCTTGAACGATAAAAACTATTCTTTAATTGACTTATTATTTCAAAGTCGCCCAGTATCTGGCTGTCTAGTCCGGTACCTACGCGAAACAAATGATTAATAGCCTCATAATTTTTTAACACATAAGCTACTTCCTGAAATTCCTCAACCGTACCCTGAGAATGATCACAAAGTAGTTTAATTAGTTGAAAGGGGTGCTGGGCAAAGCCGTGTAATTCTGTCCTATTACAGGTAGAAGTTATAAGAAGACCATCAACACCTATGGCTTTTGCTTCCTTTAAAAGAGCATCGGCTGCGTCCTGGTCGAGGCTAAATTTCCCCCTTACTACTGCGTCGGCATTTTTATAACTTAGCCCAACAGTATAAAAAGAATTGTGTTTGGAGATATGATACCTCTTCATACATTATCAATATAGCTCACAAAAATAACAGCATCCATTTAATAAAAATAACGCTGGAGGTACAATATATATCGCTTTAAGTTTTTTTATGGCATTATTATCGGAATTATGGGAAAATCCCGTAATTTTATAGCAATGACGGCTAATGGCAAACATTCTATTTAGAATGTTTCTAAATAGAATGCTTATGAATTCAACAGAAACAAATTACAAAAATATCGCTCAAGGTTCTTTTATAGAAGTTCTGATAGATGATGATTTTTATATATTAAAAATACAAAATGAAAGTCCTAAGGTTCAAAAAGTTAACCGAGATATTGATAGTAGTTTTATTCAGTTCCATTTTTGTTTAAAAGGGAATGCAAAATTTATTTTTAATGATGGCCATTATGCTTTGGAGGTCTCCGAGGAGAATTCTTTGTTGCTCTATAATACTCAGTTAGACCTTCCATTAAATCTGGAACTTAATCCCAATTCATGGATGGTATCTGTTATTATGACCATACGCAGGTTTCATTCTCTTTTTTCAAAAGAAGCGAACTATATTCCGTTTTTGAGCAGTGAGAATAAGGAAAAAAAATACTATTCGCAGGAAAGTGTAACTCCAGCAATTGCCGTTATACTTAGCCAAATTATTAATTATAATCTCCATCCTTCAATTAAGGAGCTATATCTAAAGGCCAAGGTATATGAATTAATTTCGTTGTATTTCAACAAAAGTGAAGATGCAGATTTGGAACAATGCCCTTTTTTGGTAGATGAGGAGAATATTAAACGCATAAAACAGGCTAAAGAAATTATGATAAGCCGCATGGCGGAGCCGCCTACTCTGACTCAGTTATCAGAAGAGATCGGCCTTTCACTTAAAAAACTAAAGGAGGGTTTTAAACAAGTGTATGGAGAACCAGTATTCAGTTTTTTATTTGACTATAAAATGGATTTCGCACGCAAAATGTTGGAATCGGGTGAGTATAATGTAAGCGAAGTAGGGCATAGGATAGGATATAGTACATCTAGTCATTTTATTGCCTCTTTTAAAAAGAAATTCGGAACAACGCCAAAGAAATATTTAATGTCACTGGGAAATTAATAGTATGATTCAATAGAATTTTCGATATTTAACGATCTATAAATTATACATATGAAAACACTCAGAAAATTTATTGGCACTTTACTAATTTGTGTCTCTTTTACAGGATCTTCACAACCTCAAATGCCCGAAGAAAATATCGTAGTCATAAATGAAGAAATAGCTCAAATTATGGTTTTTACAAAAACCATGGGTTATAGGCACAAGTCCATCGAAAAAGGCGTGGAAACTCTTAAAATTTTAGGAAAGGATAACAATTTTTCAGTTACACAAACGGAAGATTCATTGCAATTTAATGAGGCGAACTTAAAAAAATATGATTTAGTTCTATTCCTTAGTACAACCATGGATGTGTTGGGCCCTGATCAGGAGCAGGCCTTTAAAAATTATATTAATAATGGGGGCAACTATATGGGAATCCATGCTGCCAGCGACACTGAATATGAGTGGCCATGGTATGGTAAATTGGTAGGAGCATATTTTACAAGCCATCCGAATAATCCTAATGTGAGAGAAGCTAAAATGAATGTGGTGAACAGAGAGCATTTATCTACAGCTCATTTAAATGACACATGGGTCCGTAATGATGAATGGTATAATTATAAAAATATCAATCCGGATATAGAGGTACTTATCTACCTGGATGAAACTTCTTATGAAGGAGGTACAAACGGAGATAACCATCCTATTGCATGGTATCAGGAATTTGATGGAGGTCGCGTTTTTTACACCGGAGGAGGCCATACAGCGGAATCTTATGATGAACCCGACTTTCAAAAACATTTAGTAGGGGGTATAAATTATTGCCTGGGGAGATAAACAATCATACCTAAATTTAGAGCACTATTTCCGAATTTTGAAGCAGTAGTTTTATAATGGCCTCGCAACCATTATACCTGTATTCTTTTTAATTTTTTTCAAATAGTCTGCCAGGGGTAATTCAGAAATTTCAACCATTCCGGAAGAAGAAGCATGAAGCAGGTGAATACGTCCGTCGTTTTTTCTAATGGCAATGCCTGTATGGGTTATATCCAGCCCGGGAATAGCCGTGGTTAACGCAATAATATCCCCGTTTTTTATTAAATTTTCGTTGGCTTCAATCTGGTCCTGGGGTAAAATGCAAATTGGTTGGTGGTTAAGGGAGTTTTCCGATGCTTTTATTTTGTTGAAATTCTCTTCGTCTGCTAAAAAGGGATATAAATCCCTGTGTGTACTCATAAAATTAATCTCTTTCTTTATTTCAATACCTCCTGTTGCAGCAGTTATATCTTCTAACAGTCCTTTCTTTTCGTTGTTAGCAATCCATTCAGAAAAATAATGTAGCCGGGAAGCATAACCATCCAATTCACCATCCTTATATCGGATATTTTCAAGAGTACTGGCAAAGAAATCAAAATTCATTTTATCATCCCTTAACAAAATGCTAAAGGCCAAAACGTTCTCTATATAGGTAGTACAGTCCATCCCCTGTAAATTAATAACCAAAGCCTCAGATTCTCCTATTTCCAGTGTTTTGGCTACATATGGCAGTCCAAGAAAAGTTTGACCAACAGAGATCATGGTATCGCCAAAATCTGATTGTTTTAAATTTTGAATTTCCCTGATCTTATTATCAAATGCAGTTTTATCTTGATCTGAACATATAAGCTGTTGAGAACTAATAGTTAGGGATACTAAAAAGAAAAAAAATAAAGAAATTAATTTCATATATTTTTGCCAATAAAGCAAAAGTACAATTTAGAAGCCAAAACTGGCATAACCACGGTATTGGTTTGGCCTGTAGGGAATAGCCCTCTTTCGATCTTTTAATAAAAAGGTTTCAGTTACAAAGTCCATTGCTTCCTCTTCAGTATCCGTATCAGCCATCCGCATTCCTTCATTAATATAATATGGAACTGGATTGAAGGGGGTATCATCTGCAAATACCACAATATACATTATAAAATTCTTATGGTAATCCTGGCTATTTTGTGTCTTAAAATAATACGCCGTATATGGGTTACCCTTATAAGTCATTAATTTGTCTCCGAGGTACACAACTTTATCTTTATTTCTATCAAATCTTCTATCCTTATAAATATGGGCTTCCGCCAAGGATTGTTCAGAACTGTATTGATGAGGAAAAATATCAGATTTCCCCTCATGCACTAATTTGGCATACAATAAAAGCCTGCTATTAATATCATAAGCCATGGAGTTGATCACTGCAGTTGGAACATTTTTACCATCTGATGCAAGCAGAGTTACGTATGTACTTCGTATTTGTGAATCTTTTACTAGAAGAAGTCTGTTAAAAAACTGATCCATTTCTCTCTCTCCTGCAAAGGGATATAATAAAACAACATAATCTTCTAAGATTTTATTATTTCTGAGCCTTGTGTAATTTGCCTGCCTTGTTTTTAATTCATTGTTATTTTGTTCACCAAGATGCCTTTTCAAGAGAATTTTAGCATCATTTAAAAGCTGATCCCTGTATTTCTTATAGTTTGCAGGCTTAATCAGCTCTTCCTTTTTTAGCTGTGCCAGGAGTGAAAAAATTGGGGCTTTATATTCCGTAATAGAACTGTATTCGAGCAATTCAGGATACAATCGCCTGGCTAATTCCAAACTGTCTTTATACGGTTTGAAAATACGCTTTATTTCCGCCGTATTAGATACCAGCGGCAAATCTTGTGACATAAGCTGAAGCAAGAGACTTGCGGAGGTTTCAGTTTTTTTCCTTGCAATAGATTGCAGAATATTAATTTGTGCACTAGAATTATTATATGATTTGGTATAAAAATCTGACAGGAACGGAATTACCTTGTCATCATCCAAAGCTCCTAATTGCTTAATGAGGTAAGATTGTATGTGTTTTTTATCCTCATCAAAAGAATATTGCGAAATATAGTAGGTTAAGGAATCTATATGGCGTTCATCAAACAAAAGATATCTATAGCCTTTTAATACTATACTATCATTTTCCCTGAGTGCAGCAAAGAAATCTGCTGTTTTATCTTCAAGGAGATCTCTTCCTAATGGCTCTCCTTCCGGTTTAAAATTGTCGAAAAAAGTACTTATAAAAGGACTCGTTTCCGAAATAGTATCCACAACTGTTTTCAACTGGTAAAACAATCCACCCCGAATGATATTCTTAATTAGAATACCCCTTGTACTGGCTGTATCGGTGATAACGAATTGTAATTCGTGGGAACCATCATCTGATGTCTTAGTTTTTTCATTTTTTATAATAAACTGTTTATCGGAATATTGTTTTTTGCGCAATACCCAAATAGAATCTATATTGGAAAAGGTTAGATAGTCATGAGATTTAGTTAGCTCTACCTCAATTGCCTCATTATTTTTGTTCTGATAAATTGTCTTTTTGGAATAGGGACTATAAGCCTTTGTTTTTTTCTTCTTACTGAACTGATGTTTACTATTCTCAACAAATTTGGGTGGCTCTATAGATGTAACCGTGCTGAAATGCATGGCTGTGTCCACTACCTTTTTGAAAACTTCGGGATATGATACTTCTTTTATTTTGAAAGAATTAAAGAATTCTTTAGCCTTTATTTCACTTTTAGTACGAGCGGCCAGTATATAATAATCGCCTCTTTTGATTACTGTTTTCAGGTATAGATCCTGCCCTGTTACAGAATCCCAAACAGCTTTTGAAGTAAGAGATTTCTTGTCAAAAGAATTGTATTTGGGTTTAAGTTTAAGGTCCTGGTATATTCTTTTTTGAATTTGTTTGAGTTCAAAGGTGTCCTCCTCAATAAAATTCATATCGTTCAGGGTGGTCTTCTTAAGAAAATAATAGGAATTGCTTGCAGGGTCATATCCTTCAATGCTACGACTTCCACTTCTGGACGCATTTGTAAATTTATGCAACCCGGGCATAGCTATTTCAAAGTCCTTATATATAGAGGATAATAACCTGCTGCCTTCATCGGGGTTTTTAAACTTGAGGCTATTAAATATTTTATCAGAGTAATTAATTACGTAATCACCCTCACCTCCCATTTTAAAAATAAGTATCTCCAGCGGGGTAACATAAATTTGGTACCGCTGATGATCTCCATTCTTTAATTTGTTTCTTATGTCCAAACCTTTATACCTCTTGTTACTAATAGGATATTTACTTAAAATTGTCCCAGGTATATTTTCAAATAATAAGTGTTCAATATCCTCTAAAGTGTAGTCTCCTCCGGCTTTCAAACTGGCATAAGTAGGGATTCTGTTTACCATAAAATAACTTCCATTTGCTAAATCTGGTGAAACATAGACCGTCGTAATTTTTTCGGATATTGGGTATAATTTATTGGAAAGTGAAATAGTAAAGAAGTTATCATCCGGACCAAAAGTTTTATAAGAATGTTCCCTTATTTTCTTTAAGAATTTATCCTTGAGTTTTTGACCTTTATCTGTAGCTTCAGAAACAAGGGGCTCTACCTCATATCCTTTTTCCTTCAATAATGCAATTACGCCATGCGCACCTGGTAAATGAGCTGCACCAATTCCTGCAAAAACTTTAGCTTTTTGCATAGCAGAATCTAAACTTTTAGCCATGTTCTCATTGCGGATATAGAGCATATTTTTTAGGTAATGATCCGTATACATCGCTTTATCAATAGAATCCAATAAATTTAAATTACGCTCTCTATACGCATCCTGCATTAGAAACATCAGGTCTTGTTGCTGCATTCTTTTTTGAAGCCATTCATCCGGTTTCATTTTCATAGAGTTCAGGCTTGCCCTTCCAACCAATGCTGCTGATTCTTCCAGTTTCTCCAATGCAAGAATAGGTTTGTTAAACCTGCTTCCTGCCTGATAGATGAACATATCCAAATAAGTGTCCTCCTCAAAATTTTGTGAGTATTCATTGGTTCGATACAGTATACTATTTACTAACCTTTCTTCAAATGCCAGGTAAGATGCCAGGTCTTTTTTTCTTGGATGTTGCAAAGCAAAGGAATGTGTATAGAACCCCTTTGTGCTGAAACCATATCCTTTTTTGTGTGAACTAGAACCAAAACGCTCTTCACTTTCCAGCCAGGTTTCAGGATCAGATTCTAGAGCGACTATTTCACTTTTATAAAGAGCTTCATAAAAAACATCGTCTAACCGGAAAGCGATTTTTTTGCTAACGTGCATGGTTCCATACAAATATGAAGATGTTTCCAAGCCGTTACCGGATATTTCCCAGAGTAAACTTTTTTCCGACTGGGAATAGCACATCAGTGATAAAACCGAGCAAATAATTACCGAAGTTAAGCGCATTATATTGGTTTGTTTGGGCCCCCGTATAATTTTACCGGGGTAAAAATATTATCTAATGCCCATGCAATTTTGAAAAAATTCCCGCTTAGAGTGGTTAGCTCCATAAGGATTGCTTATTTAGCCATCAGAAAAGTATTCGCCTTAATTTAACGGAGTTTCATTCCAAGTAGTATTTTTGTATTGTTAAAAAAAATAGCTTAAAAAAGAATTATGAAGGGCGTATTATTAGTGAATTTGGGATCTCCCGATGGTCCCACAGCTAAAGAAGTAAAACCATATTTGGATGAATTTTTAATGGATGAGCGGGTAATTGATGTGCCAAATTGGTTGCGCAACCTGCTTGTTCGTGGAATCATTCTTCAAACCCGTCCTAAGAAATCTGCGAAGGCATATGCAAAGATTTGGTGGGAAGAAGGCTCTCCTTTAATTGTAATTTCAGAACGTTTTGCATCTAAAGTTCAACAGCAAACAGATCTTCCTGTTGCCCTTGGGATGCGCTATGGCTCAATGAGTATAAAGAACGCCTTAAAGGAATTAAAGGACAAGGGAGTGAGTGAAATATTACTGGTACCCCTTTACCCACACTATGCAATGTCTTCATATGAGACAGTTGTTGTTAAAACTATGCAGGAACAGAAGGCCAATTATCCGGATATAAAAATTACAACCTTACCGGCATTTTATAAGAGTGCGGATTATATTAGAGTTCTTTCAGAGAGAATTTCTACTGGTTTAAAAAACTTTGACTACGATCATATATTATTTTCTTATCACGGTATTCCGGAGCGGCATATCAGAAAGTCAGACCCAACTAAATTCCATTGTAAAATAGATGGAAGCTGTTGCCAGATAAACTCAGTTGCTCACTATACATGCTACAGGCATCAGTGCTATGATACCACAGAATTAGTAAAAGCGGAGTTAAATCTGGATGAACGTAAAGTGAGTACTTCATTTCAATCGCGTCTTGCCGGGGATCCATGGTTAAAACCTTATACAGATTTTGAGTTTGAACGTCTGGCTAAAGAAGGAATTAAAAGACTTGCTGTGATTACTCCTGCATTTGTAAGTGATTGTCTAGAAACTCTTGAAGAAATTGCTATGGAGGGCAAAGAGCAATTTATTGAAGCAGGAGGCGAGGATTATATTCATATCCCTTGTTTAAATGATAGTGATTCCTGGGTAGCACTAATGGCCGATTGGATAAACGATTGGCATAAAAGCACAATTTTACCGGTTTAATGACCGGCATTCAATTATTATTGGACTGATAAAAGATGAAATCATCGAGCAGTAAATGCATAATTTTATAATCATTTTACAATAATGGCTAAAGTCTCTTCTGATCAATTAGGGGCGGAGCCCATTGGAAGACTTCTTATTAGACAGGCAGTGCCGGCTTCAATTGGCATTCTC
>Ga0265303_10000443_pt1 | contig 23274 bp, 25 predicted proteins | sample Helome_2_FD_192494 | JGI IMG/M metagenome (GOLD analysis project Ga0265303, IMG submission 192494) | Marine sediment microbial communities from subtidal zone of North Sea - Hel_20160317 (Illumina Assembly) | ecosystem: Environmental > Aquatic > Marine > Subtidal zone > Sediment ... | reverse complement strand
AGGGTATCGTTGGCGGTGGTAAATTCTCCACCCACCTCATCACGATAGCGTGCGCCATCAATAGTATTCACCATTTCTACCGCAAATCCCGCACCGACAGATGCGATCCGAACGCTGTTTGGCAAGGCACGGCGTACGTCGCGCGCGATCTGGCGCAAAGCCATTTCACCCTGGTCAACCAGTTGCTGGCGACGTACCTGGTCGTCGTAGGCTTCAATCGGTTGAAGAATCAACAGCGCGCCAGCACTCGCTAATATTCCAAGTAATACGACCACAACGATCAGTTCGAGTAGCGAGAATCCAGATTGTGATCCGCTGCGGTCCATCAGTAGTCGGTTCGAAACGCGCTTAACAGGATAGCGCCAGTTGCTGGATGGCTGACGCTGACGTCGATCTGCATTGCGCTAACCGTATTAAGTACGGCCCCGTTGACGGTAACAGTAACCTGGTAATCGCTGAGTGCGGCGATCGGATTGTTATTCTGGTCACGTACCTGCGTGGTGCCGAGACTATTGTAATCCTGCACATCGTCATAGGTCGGACGGGTTTCGCCGGCCTCGGCCCCACCCGATTCAGCGACCTGCGGATCATCGTATGCGCGCAGCATGATCTCTTCCAGGTAGGCTTCGGCAATAGTGGTAGCCTGTTGCTGAATCATCGGATCGGCACTACCGCGTACCATACTGGAAAACACGCTCAACAAAGCGGTTGCGGCAATACCGATCACGATGATGGTGACGATAATTTCGATCAGCGTGAAAGCGGATTGCCGACGCATCAGAGCACCTCGACCAGGCCGGTGCTGGCGTGTACGCGAAAACTGTAAGTCGTGGAACCATCACTAATATTGAAATTCGAGGTAGCTCCTTCGCGTTGGCCACGCGCATCGAAGGTGATACTACCGGCGGTCAGCGAAAATCCAGCGGGTATATCGACGTTCTGATAGTTATTGCTGCGATTCGCAGGATTGACGACCGGGTTGGTGAAATCATCGGCAATACAGGTCGAAGATTGTCGCAGTTGATAGCTGCTCGCGGTGGTGATGACGCGTACATCGCAACCGCTGCTAATCGCGAGTTTCTGTGCAAAACGCACCGCGCTCACGGTATCGTCGAAGAATCCACGCGCGGCAATTAGATCCTGATCGCCAAAGCGTCCCAACGCGACGATACCCAGTATTCCGAGTAGCAGCATCACGGTTAGCACCTCGATCAAAGAAAATCCTGAACTACGATATTTTTTTACTACACTCATGTGATTCGGGCCGTTATCCAGGATATATACCGGTTACTCTAACTAAAGTAAAAGCACTAGGAATCATTTACTTATAGAACAAATTACGTATCTTACTTTAACTTTCTAGATCCTGGTCTATACTCAAAAAATCGTCCAATAATTTTGCTCTAGTGTAGGGAGTATAAAACATGTACAAGTCACAAAAAGGTTTCACGCTGATAGAACTGGTAGTTGTCATCGTTCTGCTGGGGATACTTGGGGTTACCGCGCTGGGCAAGTTTCAGGATTTATCAAGCGAAGCACAGGAAGCTGCTAATACGGGCGTCGCGAGCGAATTGTCGGCGGCTTCCAGTATTAATTACGCGGCACGGGTTTTGAATAATGGTACCGGTATCGCTCTTACCGCCAATCCCACGGCCTGTACGGGCCTTGTAGACGGAACTGCGACTTCTTTGCTCGCCGTAGCACTTCCGATTGCTAAATACACGGTGACCGGTAGCGGCAACTGCACCGTCCCGGGCACCACTTTCACCTGTACAATAGCGGAGAATCCCGCCATTGTCGGTGTTGCTGATGGCGCCGCGACCGTAATTTGTACCCCGTAGCCTGGATGCCCCAGTCAAGCTGGTCTTGTCCACAAATAGACCCAGGGAAACAGCCACGATTTATCGTGGCTGTTGTTGTTCAACCAGCTTTAAAACCCTGACTAGATCCTGACCTGGCTCGAAACGCCCGTTTTGATCGATATCATCGTAGTTGAGTAATACCCTGAAATATACGGATTCGGATAAGTGAAACGGCGCATACATCAAATCGCCACTGCCTTTCAGGTAGTACCAGCCACTATCCGGGACGCTTGATCCGACTATTTCAATCTCGCCCCGGTAATTTATCGGAAGCACCTGGTATTCCCTCAGGAACTCAAACGGATTAGCACCCTCGAAGTTCACCAGTTCATCAAGTCTGCCCTGGCTCGCATAGGTTGCAAAAACAATAACCAGCGCGCTGTCGATAATTCGTTGAGTCTGCTGTATCGACTGGAGCTCGATCACCTTCTCAGCCTTTTCCGCATAGTGAAGGAACACATATATAAACAGCAGGATCAGGATAACCATCACGGAGAGACGAAAATTGATCGCCCCCGGGTGGGAACCGATAGTGCTCATCGTCCCGCGAGTTGCGCCACATCCCACATCGGCACGAAGATACCAAGCGCGAGCACCAGCACCATGCCGCCTATTGCGACGTAGATCAATGGCTCAATTTTATCGGAAAGAGTTTTGACGTCGTAGTCGACCTCCTCTTCGTAGAAGTCTGCTATGAAGGTCATCATTTCATCGAGGTTTCCAGCCTCTTCACCGACCGCGAACATTTGCATGACTACCGGCGTGAACATTTCGGTCTGATTCGCGGTGCGCGTCAGCGCCTCACCACGTTCGATACCCTCGCGCATGCCGTTAACATGGCCCGAGATATAATCATTTCCAATCGAGCGTGAAATCACGCCCATCGCCTGTACAATCGGCACCCCGGCACTGTAGGCCATTGAGAAGGAGCGCGCGAAACGGGCCATGAAAGATCGATGTAGAATTTCTCCAACCAGTGGTGCCTTGACGATAAACCTGTGCCACTTGTAACGCCCGTTTACGGTGCCAATGTATCGCTTAAAGGCTATAAAGGCCGCTATTATCCCACCGAACACCAGCATCCAGTACTCAACGAAAAAATTGGAGGTGTTGAGAAGCAGTACCGTCTGCCAGGGTAACTCCAGTGCATTGGCTTCAAAGAAGCTCGCAAACTTTGGAATTACAAACAGATTGACAATCCCCATGGCAATGACCATCGCAATGATAACCGTTGTCGGATAGCGCAGCGCGGTCTTGATGTTCTGCGTGATCCGACGATTACGATCGATATAATCCGCCATCAATGCAAACGACTCTTCCAGGCGCCCGGTATTTTCACCAACCTGGATCATGCTGATATAGAGGTTGGAAAAAACCCTGGGATGGCGCGCGCAGGAAACCGACAGGCTACGTCCGGATTCAAGCTGTTCGAGAATATCACGCAGCGATTTTACCAGCAGTGGATTTTCAACCGATTCCAGGATGCCGGTAATCGCTCGTGTAATCGGGATGCCCGCCCTGATCAACGCAGCCATTTGCCGCGTAAACATCAGTAATTCTTCGATGCTGATCTTGTGCAGATCGAAGCGATCCTTGATGACGTCGATAACGTCGACCTGTATTTTTTTTTCAACAATCGAAATCGGGATAACTCCGCGATCCATGAGTACACCGGCAACCGCGTTGGTACTGGAACCTTCGATCTCGCCATCGACCAGCTGCCCGTTGCCACTTCTACCCTTGAATTCGTAAAACGGCATCAGTCATCGATCTCCAGCACCGGTGGATGATCGAGTACATCGTCGGGCACTTCTCCGGCCAGGCGCAGCATTTCTTCGATCGTCGTCAAGCCATTGGCCGCATGGATATGCGCAACCATGACCAGTGGCTGGTAGCCGGGCGCGCGTTCAGCGGCCTCGACAAAACCCTGCGAATCATCATGGCGCAGTTTTTCGGCCAGTTCGGCATTCATGTCGAGTAACTCGTAAACACCCATGCGCCCCTGGTACCCGGTTTCTCCGCATTGCTTGCAGCCGCGGCCCTTCTGGTACTGATACTGGTTGATATCAATCAACAGATCATCACGCAGCCAGCCGGTTTCGAATTCGGTCGGGGTATAGACTTCGCTGCAACTCGGGCACACCTTGCGCACCAGGCGTTGGGCGATAATGGTCCGCAGCGTGGAAGCGAGCAAATAGCCCTCGACACCCATATCCATGAGTCGGGTCGCGGTTGAAATGGTGTCATTGGTATGCAACGTCGACAGCACCAGGTGGCCGGTCATGGCCGCACTGACACCGATTTCGACCGTTTCGGCGTCGCGCATCTCACCCACCATGATGATATCCGGGTCCTGGCGCAGGGCCGAGCGCAATACGCTCGCAAAAGTTAGTCCGATACGCGGATTAACCTGCACCTGGTTGATGCGTTCGAGACGATATTCCACCGGATCCTCGACCGTGACGATCTTCGATTCCCTGACGTTGAGCTCGGACAGCGCGGCGTAAAGCGTCGTGGTTTTACCGCTACCGGTTGGCCCGGTAACGAGAATCATGCCATTGGGTAAATGAAAGTTCTTGCGGAACCGATGCAATAACTCGGGCGGCATGCCAAGTTGCTCCAGGTCGAGCGCACCCTTGGTCTGGTCAAGCAGGCGCATGACCACCGACTCACCGTACTGAACCGGCATGGTAGACAAACGCACATCGATATCGCGATTATTGACCAGCACATGGAAACGTCCATCCTGAGGCAAGCGCTTCTCAGATATATTCAGTCCACACATCAGTTTCAGACGTACCACAACCGCCGGCGCAATCTGGGTCTCCTGCATGACTTGCTCGTACAGCACTCCATCGATCCGCTGGCGCACGCGAATCACGTGCTGGTCGGGTTCGATATGAATATCCGAAGCACCTACCTGAACCGCGTCCTCGAAAATTGATTGCAGCAGTTTCGCCACTGGTGCATCGGTCATTTCGGTTTGCAGCAATTCACTCAGGTCAGTTGCGGTGTCGGTAAGATCCTGACCGAGCTCGGACGCGAGCGCGCTGATTTCCTCAGTGCGTCGATAAACCAGGTCGAAATTTTCAAGCAGCGCGGATTCGCGCACGATTGCCTGGCTTACCGGTTTTTTCAGTTTCGACTGGATTTCATCGAGCGCGTAGATGTCGGTGGGATCGGCCATCGCCACCAGGTAATCCCGCTCACGGTCTTCGAGCACGAGCGCACGGTAACGCCTGGCTATCGACTCCGGTAACAGCTTGGCAACTTCGTTGCTGTAGTTGTAGTTATTGATATCGATTAACGGGATATTCAACTGGCTGGCGAGCAGGTTGAGCAGGCTATTTTCATCGATCATGCCGAGCTCGACCAGGGTCCCGCCGAGCTTACGACCAAGCTTTTTCTGCTCTCCGAGCGCGTGCTGTAACTGGTCTTCGGTGATCAGGCCTTTTTCAACCAGTAAATCACCCAGTCTTATTTTCTTGGTGAACGCCATTAATTCAACACCTGCCCCAGCGTCCGAGTTTTGTTGTCGACAAATGCCTGCAGGCGATTATTTAAGTTACCCAGTTTAGCGGCCTGCTGGTAAGAGAAGAGCGCGCCTTCAAGCGCAGCGGTCTGCTCCTGGGAAATACCGAGCCCGATCCAGTTCTTGGCATTGGCCGCATCCTGCTCGAGCGCAAGCTGGTAATGCCTGATCGCGCCTTCATGTTCGTCGAGTCGCTGGTAACTGGCCGCCACCAGCGCCTGCAGACTAGTATTCACTGAAACCTCACCTGCAAAAAAATCGATAACAGCTCGATAGGCTGCCGTCTGGAATAACGATCGCGCGTACTCGGTTTTGAACAGCATATCGTCGGGATACTTCGTCATCGACTCGCGCACCAGGCGAAGAAATCGGCCACTCTGATTCTGGCTGCTGTAAAGCGCGAGCAAATGCTTACGTGCGTCGTAGTCTTCGCTACCACCCAGCAGTTGCTGTAGTGTCGCCTGAGCCTCTGCAAACCGACGAGAATTCATCAATTCGACCGCGTACTCGAGTTGATTGATCGTTTTCGCATTTGGATTGGTAGATTTTATATCGAGCTTAACAACCGCGTTCGGCGCCCCGGAGGCGGAGGCCTGTCGCGACTCCAGCTCGGCCTCGTCTGCCGCAGCATCGGTCGATACAAGTTCCATCGTTTCCGGGGCCTGCTGTGTCCCTGTCGCGATTGGCTCACCTGCGGTAATGTTTTCGACTGCGCTATCCGCAATCACCGGTGCAACTGTTTTGTGTAAATTGATTACCCAGACTGCTTCCCCATTAACCAGGCTCTGTCGGGTTTCGACCAGGATATCCTCTGCAGTCTGAAAATTGACATCCACCCCGCTACTCGAGGAAGTGATAACAAGCTCCCTGATCCAGCGGTTGTCACTTATCACCGGTGCCAGTATCTGACTTTCGATATCGCGCAAATGATAACCAAAACTATTCTCACCGCGTTCCTTCAGAAACGCTACCACCTTGTCTCGCAGCGCAAACTCCATGCGCATATCGTCTTCGGATTCACGAATCTGCAGACCGATAATCTGATTACCGATCATTCGATCCGTAATGACGGCTTGATTGACTTCCGCTTCGGCCACCGGCAGTGCAGCTATTGCGGGCGAGGTGCTTGCTATCGACGGTGCCGCAGAGCTACCACTGCTAATGGGCCGGTCTTGCAGATAAATCCATGCCCCCGCCATCAATAACAATAACAACAACGCAACCAGTAACAGTGGTTTTAGGTCGCGCGTAGAAGCAGGTTTGACCCCGATCGCATCAATTTCGATCGGGGTGAATTGACTTTCCCTGCTTTCGAGGTCCTTGAGAACGTTATTAATAACACTCATTGCATCTGGCTGTCCGCAGCGGCGGCCTCGATGTGCTTGCCCTTGACATAGAATTCTCCGCTAGCGTAGGAAAGCATCAGTGCCTTGTTGCATAGAACGTTGATAATCCTGGGTATACCCTGGCTGAGCTTATAGAGCCGTCGGAGTGCGCCGTCATCGAATAACTCGGGCCCTCGATAACCGGCTAAACTGACACGGTACTGCAGATACGATCGAATTGAGACCGGGTTTAACGGCTTCAACTGATAGGCATGTCCGATTCTCTGCTTCAACTGCCTGGCGTTGCTTTTTGCCAGCATGGCGTCGAGTTCGGGCTGCCCAAACAGGACGATCTGTACCAATTTTCGCTTGCCGGTTTCCAGGTTACTGAGTAATCGAATCGCTTCGAGACTCTCCTGCGGTATTGATTGCGCCTCGTCGAGAATGATGACCGTGCCGCGGTTTCGACGCGCGTTTTCGATTAAATACTCGTTTATACAGGTGAGATAATTTGCCTTGTTCAGCCTGTCCGCTATGCCCATTTCGACTAAAATTGCATGGAACAGAGCGTTGCAACCCATGTATGGATTAGGGATGTATACCGTATCAAAGTTCAACTCCAGTGCCTGAAGCAGTTTTCGACACAACAAGGTCTTGCCCGTACCCACCTCACCGGTCACCTTGACGAAGCCTTCGCCAGAGCCAATGGCCACCCGTAATACGTTGAGTGCTTCCTTGTGAGTAAAAGACTGGTAAAAAAACCCGGTATCCGGGGTTAGACTGAACGGTTTTTCCAAAAGTCCATAGTATCGTTCGTACATTACTCACCTTCCGCGGGATCAATATTGATTTTCTGTATTCGCTTAGCGCTTTGCTGGATGTAGTTTGACCAGACTTTATTCTTGTTGACGACGACAGGACGCAGCAGGATAACCAGTTCGCTGCGCCGGCTACTTCTCCTTTTTTGTTTGAAGGCTTCACCAACAACTGGAACATCGCTGATACCAGGCACACCACCAATTTCATCGCTGGTGATATTCGTCATTAATCCCCCAATCACAACGACCTGGCCGTTCTGTGCTTTTACAACCGAGTCGGTCTCTCGTACCGTACTAAGCGCAAGCGGCAATTCGAAGGTTTCACCACCAAGGGTTATCACCTTCGTTTGATCGTCGACTTCGCTGATACTGGGGTGTATATGCAGTATGACCTCACCATCCTTGCTGATTTGCGGCGTCACATCGAGTGCAATGCCGGAAAAAAACGGGGTCAATGTCAGCTCCGGTGTCGTGGTCGTGCCGCTGGCGGTGCTGACATTGTCGGACGATACGTCGGTCACGAAAAATTCATCCGAACCTACCTTGATGACCGCCTTCTGGTTGTTGACGGTGGAAACCCGCGGGCTAGACAGCACGTGTACGTTACCCTGGGTGCTGAGCAGCGTGATCAGCGAGGCAAAGGTGCTCGATGAACTGCCCACGGCAAACAGGTTGGCGTAGGGAACATTGCCGAGATCGAGGTTGGAAGAAATCACCGCGTCGCCCGCCGCGTCGAGCAGGGGTGTTCCGGCCTCGTCCGCAAGCACTCGACCGACGCCCCTGACCAGGCCGGAATTACCGATCGCCAGATCGCGGCTGGACGATATCGCGGCCCAGTCGATACCCGACTGGAAGCTGTCATTGAGATCTACCTCGATAACCTTGGCTTCGAGGATTACCTGGCGTTGCAAGCTGTCCTGTGCGTCAGTTAGATAAGCTTCGACATCGCGCAACTCACCAGGCATTGCTCGCACAATGACCAGACCGGAATGACGGTCCACAACAATCGAACGTCCTTCGCCGCCGCCGACGATTGAAGTCAACGTGGCCTTTAGCCCGGTCCAGAAATCCGCTGTACTACTGGTACTGATGCTACTTGATTTTAGCGAATTCGAGTTAGAACTGGAGTTTGAATTATCGTCGTTGTTATCATTGTCAGTATCTTCAATCTGGCCGGAACTTACCGTCATTAAGGACTCGCCATCGCGACTGACGTTAAGATAGTTAACTGGAAAAATGCGTGACTGGATACGCGCCGGTAGGACGATGTAGCCGGTGCCGTTTTGCTTGAATTCGTAGCCGTAAACTTCGCGCGCGAGTTGCATGACTTCACTCACCGTAACGTTTTTCAAATCCAGCGAGATTTCACCTGCGACACTGGGGTGAACCACCATGTTGATATTGGTTTCTTTGACCAGGCTCATGAAAAATAACCGGGCCGGCGCCTTCGACACCGAGATATCAAAGGCTATTTCCTGATTTAAATCTTCTCCCAGCCCAGGCACTGTTATGCCACTGCTGGGTACCAGTTCATCGAGGATGTCATCCGGCGGTGCTTCCGCATCCGGAATTTCCACCGCGGCGGCTTCGCTGAGTGCCTGATTGATATCTTCCCTGTTTTGTTTGGCTAATTCATCTGACTGCGTTGAGGCACAGCCGGCCAAAAACAAAACTAGGGCGAATAAATTTATACGTGATCTAATCATAAATTACTCTCGACAGCCTTTTTTTTGATCCCGGTAAATTCATTACCGAGGCTCAGGTTGATAACCTTGCCCTTGCTTACCAGGCGTGCTGTTGCGCGCGTCAGCTTGACCAGCTCCGCACCCCTGATGCGATCGCCAACTGCGAGCATCTGATCATTGATGATTGCAATTTTGCGTTCCCGGGAATAAAGGATGGATGTGAGTTGCAAGGGTTCTTGCCCTGACTTTGCTATCTTTGTTTTGGTTGTTGCAGGTTTACCAGCCCATTTGGCCTGGCGAAATTTCTGCAATGCATACGGTGGAGGTTGCATCGGGTCGCGCAGTTCCGCTGCTTTCGCCATCGTACCAACGCCAAAGAATCCCAGTGATAGCAGGATTACCACCACGATGTAAGTTGAAATGATGCGCAGCATTTAGACCCCAACCCATTCCTTGCGCGTCGACAGAGTCGAAATCACGACCTTGACAGTAACCTTCGGATATTCGTCGCTTACCATTTCGATCTCGTCCCAGAGCAGTTTCCAGTCGAGCGCTTCCAACGTCTGCATGTACCTCAGAATATCGAGGTAACTTCCAGCAAACTCGATTTCAAGCACGTGCCGATAGATGCCCGCTTCGTTGGGCTCATCTTCGTTATCCGAGGGGATGGCCGGTTTTACTTCACGGCGCTTGAGGCTCAACAACTTTAGACGCGAATCCTGATAAATCAGTTGATTCATTAACTGAAACATCTTTTCCGGATCAATCAACTCGATCGTGGTTACCCGGAGCCGATCCTCCAGTGCGGCTAAATCTTTGGCAAGCTTAACCAGCTGAACTTCTTTTTCCTGCTGTACGCCGGATGCCATGCTCTGGCGTATATCGCGCAAAATGGCATTCGTATTTTCAACATCACGAGCGATACGCTGATTTTCTGTTTGCAGAGCTTCTATTTTCGTCATCCCTGGCGTCGCATAATTAATCCACCACACGAAGCCGATTACGACAATTAACGAAATTGCGATCAATCCACGCTCACGCAAAGACTGGTCGTCAAACCACTGCGCGTACTGTTTCAGCTTGCTATTCATTGAAGTCACCACTGGTAGCAATTTCAAAATCAACTTTCCAGTCGCTGTCTTTGGCTCTGCTCAGCTGGAACAAATCGAAGCGGTTACCCTGAAATATCGGCTCGGCGCTAAAACTGTCGAAGTAGCCAGGAACTTCCGTGGCGTTGAGGGCGCTACCCTTGATCTGAACAAAGTTCTCGGTGAGACGAATTTGGTTAAGCCAGATATCATCGACATGAAGGTTGGACAACGCGACCAGGAAATCGGAAAAACCCTGGCCCGATCCAAACCGGTTGGCGTCGACAAAATCTAGTACCCTCTTGCGCGCAGAAATCTGGCGCGCCGTGTTTTCAATCTTGAGATCGAGTCGGTTATCTTCAAGCAGTTTGGCAAGTTCGGCATTGGCGGCTGTAAATTCCGCCGTTAACTGGTCCCGTTCCGCCTTGACTAGCCGATTGCGTTGCTCGGCCTGTTCGAACTCGTGGTACAACAGGAAGCTCCATATTGCAGCCGCAGCGATCACTAGCAACAGGGCCGCCGCAACCTGGATTGCGGAGATCCAGAGCTTTTTCTCCTTGAATCGTTCCTGGTAAAGATTGATTTGTTGAACGATCACGAAGTTATACCCCGCAATGCTGCACAGTACGCATGAAAGCAGTGCGGTTCGAGTCCGGGACTGCCAAAGGTGATGAAATCGATATCGAAATTGGATAAATTCTGCAGGTACATCGCCATCTTTTCGGTCGCATTTAACTGCGGAAATATTTGTAAATTGGTAACTGTACCGATACCGTAAAAACTCTCGAAATAATCCAGCGAACGCTGTATCTCGAGCAGCAAAGCATCAAAGGCGCTTTCATCGTCACTGGAAGCCAGTTCGAGCTGATCGATACCGATCGGGAACTCGCGTGACACGTAGAGGTCGGTGTCGTGATAAACGCTTAGTAAGCCGTTGCTGGTGGTCAGTGTCAGCAGCGCCAGGCTTTGCTCCGCGCTATCTTGCACGACCTCGAGGTTAGAACGGACCAGTTCGTGAACGTCGAGTACATTCAGTTCCAGGGCCGTAGCCTTGATACTCTCGACATAGCTGCTGACGACAGCTTCCCGGGCTGCAACCACTCCGACCTGTTGCTGTTTGTTCTTGCTCGAAACCGGCATCGGATAACTATCGACCACCGCATGGGCAACGTCGTAGTTGATCAAGTCCTTGATTTTCCAGGTCACCGCCTGAATCATCTCGGAATCTTCGACTTCAGGTTTCTCAACCTGATAAATATCACAGTCGTCGTTCGCAACCAGGCAATTACAGAGGGTCTTCTGTAAGTTGTTATCACGCACCCAGCCTTTCAGAGCCTCGGCCTGAGCCTCCTGACCGGCAGCAGCGACGAATTCGCTACGGATAATGTCACCTGGATTATTTTTTCCAGCCCGCACCTGCGCTACTGCGATCCCATCACGCAGAAAATCAATGCCGATTTGAGACTCTTTTTTCACTGTGGAAAACAGGCCCACGTTTTACTCCGAGTGTTATCCCTAATATCTATGCAAGTTATGCGCCAAGGGCGCAGGTTTCTGCTCCCCTCATAAATGAAAAACTTTCGCATCAACGTGCGAAAGGTACAGACTCCATTCTGATCGAATTCTATCCTAGAGTTTCCTTAAGAAAATTGTTATAACTTATTGTCACTGCTGAAAATATTAGCCCATAGCAGGGTTATTTCAAGTTATTAGCTAAAATTTATTTCAACCTGATGCACATCGTCCTTTTCGAGCCTGAGATCCCGCCTAATACCGGCAATATTATGCGCCTGGCGGCAAATACGGGATTCCAGCTACATTTGATCGAACCACTGGGATTTGAACTAGACGATAAGCAATTGAGGCGCGCCGGCCTCGACTATCGCGAATGGGCTGAAACGAGCCTTCATGGCAGTTACCAGGAATTCATAAATTCGCGCAAATTCAATAACTTATATGCTTTTAGCACCAAAGCGAGTAAAACCTATAGCGAGGCATCCTTCGGTCCAGAAGATGCGCTTTTATTTGGTCCCGAAAGCCGTGGTTTGCCAATGGAAATTCTGGAGTCACTAGATGGAGACCATAAACTGCGTATCCCCATGATGACAACCTCGCGCAGTTTGAACCTGTCGAATACGGTTGCAATCGCCGTTTATGAAGCCTGGAGGCAACAGGGATTCAGGCAATAGGTCAGTTTACTCGTGACCCTGGGGACGATTTTCGAGGTCGCGCACCGCGTCGTGGGGATCTTTGCCCTGGTAAAGTACGCGGTAGACTTCCTGAATGATCGGCAAGTCGAGGCCTAGCTGCTGCGCCTTGTTATAGATCGCTTTTGCCGCACGCAGCCCTTCGACGGTTTGACCGACTTCGATCTCGGCCTGCGACACCGTTTTACCCTTACCCAAGGCTAAACCGAAGCGTCGATTGCGGCTCTGATCGTCGGTACAGGTGAGGATGATATCGCCGAGCCCGGCCAATCCCATCAGGGTCTCCTGGTGGGCGCCGAGACTGGTTCCGAGACGCATGATTTCCGAGAGGCCACGCGTCATCAGGGCAGCTCGCGTATTGGCACCGAAACCCAGCCCGTCGGCAACCCCAACGGCTATTGCAAGCACGTTTTTCAAGGCACCACCCAGCTCGACACCAACGATATCCTCGGTCGTATAAGCACGAAAATGGTGGCCTCGAAGGCGCTCGGCAAAAGCCGCCGTGGTCTCAGCATCGTTACCCGCGCAAGCGATTGCCGCAGGTAATCCGCGCGCCACTTCGGTGGCGAAGGTCGGACCCGAGATCACGCCATAACGATGCCGCGGCAACTCCTGATCGATGACTTCATGCAAAAGCATACCGGTTTCAATCTCAAACCCTTTGCTGGCCCAGAACAGGGTCTGGTTTTCACTTATCAACGGTTTTATTTCTTTCAACAAGCTACGAAATCCCTTGCTCGGGATTGCAATTAGCAAAAATGGGGCATTGGTAACAGCGAGTTCGAGCTTTGCAACCGGATCAATATTGTCAGCCAGCTTGAATCCGGGGAGATAGTCCGTATTTTCGCGCAGCGCCTGCAAACGTTCGATATGAGCGGGCTCATGGCCCCAGAGCCTTATCTGCAATGCGTTACGTGCTAATTGAATCGCGAGCGCAGTCCCCCAGGACCCTGCACCCAGCACGGCAACGTTTTCAGTCATCGGGCTTAATGCGGCGCACCGGTTTCGCCCTGCTCTTCCGGCTTTTTCTGAAGGTGTTGTTGATAAAGCGCATCAAAATTAACCGGGGACATGGTGAGAGGAGGAAAGCCTCCGCGTACCGATAAATCCGAAACCGCTTCACGGGCGTAGGGAAACAGGATAGTCATACACTGGCTGCCGAGCAGAAAGTTTTTTTGATCATCGTCAAATCCAGCAATTTCGAACAAGCCGGCCTGCTGAACTTCGACCAGGAACGCGGTAGTTTCCTCTTGCGATACGGTCAGGGTAACGCTTAGCACGACTTCGTAAACATCACCATCGATATGCGTCTGATCGTTAGTCAGATTTAGTTCTATTTTCGGGTTCCATTTTTTAAAGCGGAACGACTGTGGAGACGTCGGGGATTCAAAGGATGCATCCTTGACGTAGAGTTTCTTGATGCCAAACTGCTTATTGGGCTCTGATGTCTCGTTCATGGGTTATTTTTTACTCACTGGTAAGTGGGCATCCTGCCAGGCCAACAAGCCGCCATTCAAGCTGTAAACCTTGTCAAATCCATTCTTGCTAAGTTCCTTGCAGGCGGCACCGGCACGCGCACCCGATTTACAATAAACCAGCAGGGTCTTGTCTTTAAATTTCTCCAGTTCATCGACGCGTTTTGCTATCGCGCCAACCGGAATCTGGATCGCCCTGGCGATTTTCCCGCCGACTGTTTCCGAGGGTTCGCGTACATCAAGCACGACAACATCCTCTTTATTCATCAACTGTACCGCGGCGGCCGGTGTAAGGCTCGCAAAACGCTGGGTTGCTATTTTCATTTCATTGAAAAAAACCAGCGCCAGCAATACCGCAAAGGCCATCACCAGATACGGATGATTGACCGCAAATTCAGAAATTTGAGTTAACATAAGAGCAGGAAAAACAGGCCGTTAAAGATAAATATTCAGTCGGCGGTACAAAACACTTCCTGCATCATTCCAATGAGTCGCAGCGTGCGTTCATCACCGACACGGTAAAAAACCTTGTTCGCATCCTTGCGCGACGACAGTATACCTTTATCGCGTAAAATGGCGAGATGTTGCGAAATATTACTTTGCGAAGTACCGACATTTTCGACGATTCCCTGTACGCAGACTTCACGATTTCCAAGCGTACACAGGATTTTCAGTCGCAACGGGTGTGACATGGCCTTGAGCGAGCGCGAAGCAATTTCAATGTCGGCGGCGCGCGCGAGCAGTTGTTCGCCATCAATTGCCGCCAGGGATTCAGTTTTCATTTGCTTAAGCGTATTACCAAACGTTAATATTAGGGAATGATTATGAATAAACATCGAGTCAATGTCTAGATCGTTGCCGGGTAAACTGTTGTTGTTGCTAATGCTGGTGTTGCTGGTGTTTAACACGGTATCGATGGCAGATGACAAGTCGGCCAAGGAAAAGCAGCTCAAAACCCTGCTGCGTAAAATTGACAAGCTAAAGAAGTCCATCGATGTCAAGGAAGACAACAAGTCGAGCTATACCAAACAACTTAAATCAGTTGAACGCAAGATTGGCAAGGTCAATCAACAAATCAGCACAACGGATAAAAAGATCACTGCTAAAAAGTCCGAACTCAAAACATTGCGGGCTACTCGTTTGAAGCATCAACAAAAGCTTAACCAGGAGAATGATTACCTCGCCGAGCAGGTATACGCAGCGTTTACCCTCGGTCGCCAGGAAAGAGCTAAGCTATTGTTTTCTCAGCAGAATCCTCAAGCGTTACAACGCAACCTGGTTTATTACCAGTATTTTTCGAATGCTCGCGTTGCTTTAATCAATGACGTGCAGCGAAATATCGACAAGATCATCGCTACCGAAGAACTGATTGGTCAGGCACAACTCGAGCTGGAGCAGAATCAAAAGTCACTGGAGACACAGATAAAGGGGCTGAAAGTAGATCTCGGTAAACGCAAAACGATCATTAGTTCGCTCAGCAAAGAATTAAAGCAGCAGGGCGGGAGCCTTTCCCGGCTTCAGGATGAGGCCACGCAGTTACAAAACCTGATCAAATCGATCGAGGAAATTTTTGTCGACGCCCCTGAATTGGAAATTTCACAAAAGGCCTTTGCAGAGTTAAAAGGCAAACTCGCATGGCCCGTCAAGGGCAAGCTCAAAAAACTTTTTGGTCGCAACAAACCGCAATCGGAACTGCGCTGGCAGGGCGTCGTGATTGAGGCGCCCAATGGTCGTCAGGTCAAGGCGGTATCGCATGGCAGGATTGCTTTCGCCGACTGGCTTCGTGGCCTCGGCAACCTGGTCATTATTGACCACGGTAATTCGTACCTATCACTTTATGGTCACAACGAGTCACTCTACAAGTCCGCCGGTGAATGGGTTGAAGCCGGCGATGTCATCAGTACTATCGGTAATAGTGGCGGACAGAATAAGTCGGGGCTGTATTTCGAGATTCGCAAAAAAGGCAGGCCGCAGAATCCCACGGGCTGGTGTAAAGCGAAAAATAAGTTTGCCTCGGGTTGATCCTGATTCGACTAACGCTACGTATAAATCTGAAAATTCCAATACTTTACCGTAGAATTAGGCTTTGCAGGCCCCAACTTTTGAACTGTTTACAACTTATACGACCTTATCTGGTCTACAATACTTAATCACGACTTCGGCCAGCGCGCCCTATCGGAGAATCGAATGTTACAAAATCTGCGAACATCCACCTGGTTTTTGAGTGGAACCTTACTGGGGCTGTCACTGGCGGTGGGCCATAGTGTTTACGCGCTCAAGGACAATGATCAAATCCCGTTTGAGGATTTGCAGGCTTTTACCGAAGTGTTTTCCAAGGTCAAATCGGATTACGTTGAGCCGGTAGACGACCAGAAACTCATTGAGGACGCCATTCGCGGCATGCTCAACGGGCTCGATCCACATTCGGCGTTTCTCAACACCAGCGAATTCAGTGACTTGAAAATCGGCACTACCGGCCAGTTCGGTGGCCTCGGCATTGAAGTTGGTATGGAAAATGGTTTCGTCAAGGTTATTTCTCCCATTGACGACACCCCGGCATCACGCGCCGGCGTCAAGGCCAGCGACCTGATTATCAAACTCGATGACAAATCGGTTAAGGGCATGACGCTTAACGAAGCGGTTAAAGTTATGCGCGGCAAGCCCAATACTGCGATCGATCTGACCATTGTGCGCGAAGGCGAACCCAAACCACTAGTGATTACAATAACACGCGAAATTATTCGCGTGAAAAGCGTCAAGAATCGCATGCTCGAACCGGGTTATGGCTATGTCCGGATTACCAATTTCCAGTCACGTACCACAACGGACTTGCTAAAAGCCATTTCCGACCTGCAAAAAGAGGAGCGCCTCAAGGGCATGGTGCTCGACCTGCGTAATAATCCAGGTGGTGTTCTCAACGGCGCTGTCGGTGTCTCTGATGCCTTTATCGACAACGGACTGATCGTCTATACGGAAGGTCGCCTCGATGATTCCAGCCATCGTTACCTGGCAACTCCCGGCGACAGTCTAAACGGCGCACCCCTGGTAGTGCTGGTCAACGGCGGTTCCGCTTCAGCCTCTGAAATCGTGGCCGGCGCAATACAGGATCACAAACGCGGCATCATTCTGGGCACCAAATCTTTCGGTAAGGGCTCGGTACAGACTATACAGGAATTGCGCAATGGTTCGGCGGTCAAACTGACCACCGCACGTTACTACACTCCTAACGGACGTTCAATCCAGGCCACGGGTATCGAGCCTGATATCAAATTAAGCACCCTGAGATTGTCCGCAGAGGATGAGAAGTCCCGCGAAACCTATTCCGAGAGCGATCTCGAAGGGCGTTTGAGCAATCCAAACGGCGAAGGTGATGCCGACGACAAAGAAAAAGACGACAGCGAAGCCCTGGCAGAAACCGACTTTCAGCTATACGAAGCACTCAACCTGCTGAAAGGCCTGATAATTCTGAACCAAATCAGTAGCGGCTAAACCACGCAATGGCTCGAGCCTGCCTGATTCTGTTTCTCGCCTTTGCCACCGGTGCCCAGGCTGATCAACGACCGGTACTGTCGTTGGTGATCGATGACCTCGGCTACTCGATGGAAAATGGCAGGGCTGTTATCAATCTCGACGGAGATCATACTTACGCCATACTGCCCGGTGCGGTTTATAGCCAGAAACTGGCCCACCACGCACACAGACTCAACAAGGAAGTCATCTTGCATTTACCGATGCAATCGATCCATTCAACGGCCGCGCATGAAACCAATGCCCTTAACGAGGCGATGGATGAGGACGAAATATCCGCCAACGTGCATTCGCTACTGGCGCAAATTCCATTCATCCGAGGGGTCAACAACCATATGGGCAGCCACTTGACCGAGTTCGATTTTTTCATGCGCCCGGTAATGGACAGTATCCGTGGTTATAACCCCGGATTGTATTTTCTCGACAGCCGCACTTCACCCCGCAGTGTCGCCTATGCACAGGCGCTTGATGCCGGCCTGAATTCGATTACGCGAGATGTCTTCCTCGATGATGAACCCAATCCCGAGTCGATCCGGCTGCAGTTTAATATCTGGCTGACCCGGGCGCGCGAACGGGGCTCGGCGATCGCGATCGGCCACCCGTACTCGCATACGATCGAGATTTTGCGCCGCAACCTGCCTCAAGCAGACCGTGAATTCGAGTTTATGCGGATATCGAGGTTAATCGAGGAGCGCAAGGTCCGGGGATTTTCGGCTGGCTGGCGTGACCAGCTCTCCAGGCTGGAACCCGTCATTCAGTAATTACAGCGGCGGCGGCTCAAAACCACCCATAAGCTTTTCGATTTCCTGTGCCAGCGCCAGTGCGATATCTTCGCGCCACGGCGCGGCAACCAATTGCACGCCAACCGGCAAACCTTCGGTACTGGTTCCGGCACGCACCGACACCCCCGGCCAGCCAAGCAGGTTATGAATCTGGACATATCCCCATTGGTCGAAACTGTCATCGTGTGATGCCTGGTGAGGCCGGGCGATGGCAAAGGAGGGCGGGCACAGGATGGCGTCATAGTCGCTAAAAAAACCGAGTGCACGGCTGCGCGCCTGGTCGACCGCTTCGAGCAGCGCCGGATCAAGACGATTGGCATTGGCGACGCCTTCCTCGGTCAGGTAGCCATCAAGCTCACGACCATGTTCACGGGTGCCATGAAGTTCCAGCAGGCGCAGAATGAAACCGGCATTAGTGGCTTCACGCAGCTGTGTGGTGAGATTTACCAGGTGGCGGGTTTCGGGTAGTAATTGTGCCCTGAGATTTAATCCTCGCTGTTGTAGTGCCTGTGCGGTTTCGACGACCACCCGCTGAATATCGTCGTGCGGCGACACAATACCATTGTCGGCATACCAGGCGATACGCAATGCCGTCAGGTCAACATCCCGTGGGTTACGCATGGCAACCGGTACCACCGCAGGATCCTCTCCGTCGGGGCCACAGATTAGCGGCAGTGACAAGGCAAGATCCTCAACATAACGCGCCATGGGCCCAATCTGGGTTAACGAGTCCAGAACTCCACCACCGCAGGGGACGATGTGTCCACTTCGAGGGGTGCGCCCGGAAGTCGGTTTGATTCCGGCAATACCGCAAAGGTGCGCTGGCTCGCGAATACTGCCGCCGGTATCTGATCCCAGCTCCAGCGCCGAGCCACCGCAGGCGATAATAGCAGCCGAACCGCCACTACTGCCCCCCGGGCTGCGCTCAAGATCATAAGGATTATTAGTTCTTCCGTAGATCAGGTTACTGGTTTCACCGCTAAAGGTAAGCTCAGGCGTATTGGTTTTACCGAGCAATACCGCGCCCGCATCACGTAGCCGTGCGACCACCGGTGCATCCTGCGACGGAATAAACCCCTTACGTCCCATGGTGCCACCGGTCGAGACAATACCCTCGGTATCGAGCGAATCCTTGAGCGTGATTGGTACGCCATGTAACGCACCCCTGAACTGGCCACGAGCGGCTTGCCGATCAAGTTCATCCGCTTCGTTGCGCGCACGCTGGTCCGCCAGTTGTACCACCGCGTTGATTTCAGGATTGACCTGTTCGATGCGTTCAAGACAGGCCTCGACGATGTCACGTGAAGACAACTTACGCGCGCGAATTTCGCGCGCAATTTTGCAGGCAGACCAGTAAATAGCATCGGACATGGCGCTGATTATCGGCGTCTCAGTCCTGATTATCCAGCCTTGATTTGGCGGTTGGGAAGCGCGCGACAAACTCAACTCCGCGCACATCGAGAGGCATAAAAACCAGTTTCGAAGAGCGCTTGCGATTTTTTACGTCGAGCACCCAGTGCGGCAAAAAAGGATCGGTCGCATCGAAGTGGCTGCTATCCATGCCACTCTCCAGAGCGGAAATCAATTGCGGCTTCTTTGCCGCCCCCGGACTGATTTCGATACTCGCGATCGGCGCCGAATATGACCACTCATGACGTTTGCCGGCCTGCTCTTCGGATTCCACTAGCTGGCACATCGGTTTGCCATTGACGTCGACAATCTCGAGCCGTTCTTTATATATCTCACCATTGATCAGCTTAACGCTAAGCGAAATGCAATCTTCTCGGTTGTCGATATTGTTAAACACGATGGAACCTTCAAAGCCCTTGGTGATTTCATTGACAAAATACAATCCCAGGCCTTTGCCGTGATGCTCGCGGATACGTCGTGACGAAAAACCGAGCTGGTAGATCTTGTCTTTTTCATCATCGTTGATTCTAGGGCCGCGATTATAGATTTCGAATACAACTTCACCACCGCGTTGTGCCAGGCGTATTGAAACACTGCTATGGCGATTCTTGTAAGCCTTTTGCTGGGCGTAAAAAAGCGCATTGTTGAGCAGGTTCTCGATCAGTAAAACCATGTGGTTTTCATTGCCCAGCATTTCGCTATCGGTCTGCAACAGGACCTTGAATTTCTCATCGCTGTAACTGCCGCGCTTCGGCCATTGCTGGTTTAGTCCGAGCTGGTCAGGATTCTCGGTAATCGGCAGCAACGCGCGTCGCAGGGCATGGCTCATCATAAAGGTCGGCTGAAAAGGTGCGGGTTCGCTACCGGTATCGTTCAGTAAGGCCTGGAAATAATGTTCCTCACAGTCGTAAATTTGGTTAGCGACATGCAGGGTAATGTTGTCGGTGGTGGATAGATCGAGCAAGTCCCACAGATAAAGCAGGCCGTCTGCGGCTTCACGATACTGCTGATCTTCTCCATCGTCACAGCTAAGCTGGGCCTGCTTAAGCGCAGTCTGAGCCTTGTCATAACTAATCACGCCATTATGGCGCACTTCGGAGGCGATGTTCTTGAAATGTAAGAATTTTTCATCGTATTCGATGTATTCGAGCAGGCGTTCACTGATAAACATTTTCAGCTTGTCCGCGTGATCGGAATAGGTACGCGCGCGCGTTCCGAGCTCACGTTTGGAATCAAACAATTCGCTGATCTGATCCTGATGCTGCCTTAATTGTTTCTTGCAGCGGGCACTTGCCTTGAGAAAGCGCCAGACATCAAATGCCATCAATAGCACCAGTAGAGCGCCCGCAATCAGCAAGCTATCCTGCTGGCGCATGGATTCAGGCAGGGGATGCTCCGTAAACAGCACGGCATTGGCCAACAGGAATTGCCATGTGACGACCGCCAATGCCGCCAGGGTGCTCGGCCATGGATAATAAATTCGGGCTGGTTTCATTTTTTGTTGTTGCCGGGCGGCTTCCACAGGTAAGCCCCTTCATCGCCGAAGGTGACAATCCCCTGGCCCTGGTTACATAGCTCGCTGAAACTCGCCGTCTCGTCCTCAACCGCGTCGAAGGCCCGTCGCAGTGTCTTGATATGCTGGCGGTAACTGGCGTAGGAAAACTTTTCGGGATCCATGTCGAGTCGTTCCGCAATCTGTCCCGCAGTCAGCGGTCGGGGCGATGATTCCATCAGCTCACGCAACAGTTTTCTCGGCGTCGGGGCCAATGGTCGCTTGGCGTTACTCGGATTCATCAGGCGCTGACCTTTCCAATATACATTCCAGGTATTTAAATCGATAGTCAGCTCACCGCTGGAAATTATGTTTAACGTTGACGATAAGTCGGTATCGATCGATGCCTGCCTGAGTACCGCCTTGATACGCCAACACAAAACCTGCTCGACATTGTTTTGATGCTTGGCAATAAAATCGGTGGCGGAAAACTGCTCCAATGCTTCACGCTCGATCTCGGTACCGCTGTGTTCCGACAGGTAAATAATCGGTAATTGCGGCCACTTCTTGCGTAACGCGTTGGAAACCGAAAAACCGGCCTGGTCATTGCCGTTCATGCGCGCGTCGAGCAGGGCCACGTCGGGCGGCGAATCCTTTTCGGTCAGCGCGATCTTTTGCCGCGCGGCCTCGGCAAAATTATAAATTGCGAGCGAATTCGGCTTACCGTCAAAGTCTTCGTTTTCGAGCACGGGAGAAAACTTCCTGATCCAGTGCGATTGATCTTCGACCCAGAAAATAGCCGCCATCAGCGTGTCCAGTAAAGCATTTTAAGCATAGGTTTCAACTGTACAGGCGCCTGCAAGGGCTGCTGTGTGACGCCTTGGAAAGTGCAATATTTCGAAATAAAACAGTGCCTTGCAGGAATTTATAGCTTTTTTTCCGTGTTTTTCACCGATTTTTCACAGCGCCTGCCTAAAGTCTTCTTACATTCAGTAAAACCGAGGTTAATCCCATGTTTACCGAAATTATAAAGGCCTGGTCAACCGTTCCCGGAATTACCGTAGCCCTCTGGAATTGCGGGATTGTCGCGAAAAAGCATGGTTGGAGTAGGGCTAGAAAAGCATTCTTGCTGCACTATTTTTCGGCGACAAAAAGTCCCAAATTGAGGCATTACGCACTTTCGATTGCCAACAGCGAATAGCATTCCTGCAAAAGGCATCTATTCTCTATTATTCACCAACATAGATTAAATTAGGAAGCTCACCATGAAGAGTTTTTACTTTTTACCAGAAATGCCTGGTGTTTCAATCGCAGTCTGGATAGCAGTCAGCATGATTTTCCTGTTTTTTGCCAGGGAACCCGTGCATAAAATGATCCAGACTTTTTCTGATGCAACCGCTGGCGGCTTGAGAAAATTGGCCGAATGGACCAAACAAACGGCGCAGGCCATGCGCGAGAAGGATAGAAAGGTCCTGCTGGAATCCGGGGTTGCCAAAATTCAGGGCGAAATTCTCCAGGAATTCTCAAAAATCGATATGGCGAATACCAAAAGTCTTGCCGGGTATCCCAAGTTACAATTAAAACTTGACGAGAAAATCAGCCAGCTTGAGACCGACTATAACGAGTGTGGGCAGGTCACACCTGAAGCGCCTGGATGGAGTGAAGTGGTCAAGAGTATCGCCAAGGTAAAGGGTTCGACCTCTGACCGGATTATCGAAGGTATGTTGGGTGAAATTCATAAATCTGCGGTTGAGGGAGAAAAGAAAGCCCTGTCAGAACTGCGCGACATTTCTGCAAAACGCCACAAGATACTGGGATCGATGGCGCCGGTCTGGAAGCGGGTTGAAAAACTGGGCAAAGAGATCGGTAACAAGGTCGACAAGGTGACGGAAAACAGCCGCAATATTGAAAAATATATGACTCAGTACGAAAAAATTTCGGCAGCTGAACCCGAGTCGATCGATATGCTCTCCTCGAAGGTGACCAAGCTTTTTATCATCTCACTGATTGTCATCTGTGTAGGCCTTGTTGGCGCTTTTATCAACTTTAACCTGATTGCGTTGCCGATGT
>Ga0265303_10000440_pt1 | contig 23378 bp, 17 predicted proteins | sample Helome_2_FD_192494 | JGI IMG/M metagenome (GOLD analysis project Ga0265303, IMG submission 192494) | Marine sediment microbial communities from subtidal zone of North Sea - Hel_20160317 (Illumina Assembly) | ecosystem: Environmental > Aquatic > Marine > Subtidal zone > Sediment ... | reverse complement strand
GTACGCGGTGTGATCGAACGCATGGCCCCCCTGCTCGGCATCGAGCCGAGACAGGCGGACGAAACGGAAAGCGTCGAGCGTCACCTCATCCCCGTCAATCACAAGGGACCCGTTCTTGCGGCTAACTGAACTTTCAGAGGGAACGACGATCGCGATGGAGCCGGCTGCGGCCCTGCAAAACTTGGAGATTCGAGGCCTTTCGGCGGACAGCCGCAAAATCGGCCCAGGCTATCTCTTTGCCGCATTGCCGGGAACCCAAGTCGATGGCCGGAATTTCATCGACGACGCGCTAGGGCGTGGCGCCGTGGCGGTTCTGGCCGAGCCGGGCACGGTTCTCGATGAATCCGAGCGGCCGGTCGCGCTGATTACCGACGAGAACCCGCGCCGCCGGCTGGCGCTGATGGCGGCGCGCTTCTTTAAGGTGCAGCCCAAGGTGATCGCCGCGGTGACCGGCACCAACGGCAAGACGTCGGTCGCCGAGTTCACGCGCCAGATCTGGCAGCACCTGGGACACAAGGCCGCCAGCCTCGGCACGCTGGGCCTGTTGCCGCCGCACGCCGACGCACCGGCCTCTCTAACGACGCCGGACCCGGTCGACCTGCATCGCTGCCTGGACGCCATCGCCCGCGACGGCGTCGACCACCTCGCCATGGAAGCCTCGAGCCATGGCCTCGATCAATTCCGGCTCGATGGAGTCAGAATCGGCGCGGCCGCCTTCAGCAACCTGTCGCGCGACCATCTGGACTACCACGGCAGCGAGCAAGCCTATCTGGCGGCGAAGCTGCGCCTCTTCGGCGAACTCCTCGCACCCGATGGCACCGCCGTGCTCAACGCCGATGCCCCGGAATTCGGGACCCTCAAGGCGCTTTGCGCTGGACGGGGCCTAAACATCATCAGCTTTGGAGCCGCGGGTGGCGAACTACGCCTGACCGGGCTCACCACGGCGGCCGGGGGCCAACGCCTCACCCTCGTAGCCCTCGGTCGCCGACACGACATCGTCCTGCCGCTAGCCGGACGGTTCCAAGCCGCCAATGTCCTGGCCGCGCTCGGCTTGGTCATTGCCGGCGGAGAGTCGGCGGAAACGGCGGTCGGCGCGCTCGGGCAGCTGTCCGGCGTGCCCGGGCGGCTGGAGCGGGTTGCCGATACGCCGGCGGGCGGCCAGGTATTTGTCGACTATGCGCACACGCCCGACGCCCTCGACACGGTGCTCCAGGCCTTGCGGCCGCATGCCACGGGCCGCCTGTTCGTCGTCTTCGGCTGCGGCGGCGACCGCGATCGTGGCAAGCGTCCGATCATGGGCGAAGTGGCCCGGAGCCGGGCCGACCAGGTCATCGTGACCGACGACAATCCGCGCAGCGAGGACCCAGCGGCGATCCGCCGCGAGATCATGACGGCGGCACCTGAAGCCACGGAGATCGGCGACCGGGGCCGGGCCATAGAGACGGCGGTTGGATTGCTGGATGATGGCGACCTGCTGGTCGTCGCCGGCAAGGGCCATGAGCCCGGACAGATCGTCGGCGACCGGGTGCTGCCTTTCGACGACCGCGACGTGGTACGTGCCGCCGTCGCCCGCTTGGCGGACGCGCGGCCATGAACCGCCCGATCCTCTGGACCTCGGATCAGGCCGCCCAGGCGACCGGCGGACAGAACGGCACCGAATGGTCGGCCAGCGGCGTGTCGATCGACAGCCGCACGCTTGAACCGGGCGACCTTTTCATCGCGCTCGAGGGGCCGAGCTTCGACGGCCACAATTTCGTCGCCGCGGCTCTCGATGCCGGCGCCGTGGCCGCCATGGTGCACCGCCGTCCGGACGGCCTATCCGAAACGGCGGCGCTGCTTGTCGTGAAGGACACCCTGGAAGCGCTGAAAGCGCTCGGCATGAACGCGCGCACGCGCAGTCCGGCGCGCTTCATCGGTGTAACCGGCAGCGTCGGTAAGACCGGGACCAAGGAGGCCCTGAGGCATTGCCTCGCATCCCAGGCCCCAAGCTTCGCCAGCGCCGGTAGCCTGAACAATCACTGGGGCGTGCCTCTGTCGCTCGCCCGCATGCCGCAGCACGCACTCTTCGGCGTCTTCGAACTGGGGATGAATCATCCCGGCGAGATCCGCCAGCTGACCAAGATCGTGCGCCCGCACGTAGCCCTGATCACCGCCGTCGAGGCAGCCCACAGCGAGTTCTTCGACTCGATCACCGACATCGCGGCGGCCAAGGCCGAAATCTTCGAGGGAGTCGAGCCCGGCGGCGCCGCGGTGCTGAACCGGGAACACCCCTTCTTCGCCGTCATGGCCGAGCGCGCGGAGGCGGCCGGCGTGAACCGCATCGTCAGCTTCGGCCGGCACCGGGATGCCGATGCGCGTCTGATCAATTGTTCCCTGCACGGCAGTCACAGCACGGTGCGCGCCCTGGTCGGCGGCACGTTGCTCGACTACTCCCTAGGCCTGCCCGGCGCCCACTGGGTGATGAACTCGCTCGCCGTACTGGCGACGATCTTCGCGGCCGGTGCGGATCTCAGGGCGGCGACCGCCGAAATGGCCACCTTGAAGCCGCTCAAGGGCCGCGGCGCACGCCAGGTCCTGTCGCTGCCCGACGGCAATTTCGAGCTGATCGACGACAGCTACAACGCCAACCCCGCCTCTATGCGCGCCGCTTTCGCGGTGCTGCAACAGTCGGCGCTCGGTAAGGAGGGCCGGCGCATCGCCGTTTTGGGCGATATGCTGGAACTGGGTCGGGATGCCGCGACCCACCACGCCAAGCTCGCGGAGCCAATCGAATCGGCCGGCCTCGACCTGGTCTACACCTGCGGACCGAACATGACCTCCCTGCACAATGCCTTGCCCCAGAGCCGGCGCGGCGGGCACGCCGCCGACGCCGAGAGCCTCGCACCATTGGTGGCCGCGGCGGTCCAAGCCGGCGACACGGTCTTGGTCAAGGGCTCGCAGGGCAGTCGCATGGCCCTCGTCATAGAAGCCCTACAAAAAATCGGTGCGCCGCCATCGCGCGCCGCCAACGGCGAGTGAGGGAGATCACTTAATGCTGTTCCACCTGTTGGTGCCACTCGCCGACGATCACATCATTTTCAATGTGTTCCGCTACCTCACCTTTCGCAGCGGCGGCGCGGTGATCACCTCGCTGATGATCAGTTTCCTGCTCGGGCCGGCGGTGATTGCCTGGCTCAAATCGAAGCAGCGCGAAGGACAGCCGATCCGCGATGACGGCCCGGAAAGCCACCTGCTGACCAAGAAGGGAACGCCGACCATGGGTGGCGTGCTGATCCTTCTGGCGGTCAGCATCTCCACCCTGCTGTGGGCGGACCTGACCAACGGCTTCGTCTGGGCGATCCTGTTCATCACCTGTGGGTTCGGCCTGATCGGTTTCGGCGACGACTACCTGAAGCTGACCCGGCGCAGTTCGAAGGGGCTGCCCAGCCGCTTGAAATTCCTGGCCCAGATTGCGACCGGAACGATCGCGGCGCTCTGGATCATGTCGATCACCCCGAGCGGCTTGGAAACCCACCTGGCGATTCCCCTGCTGAAGGACCTGTTGGTGAACCTCGGCTGGTTCTTTGTAGTCTTCGCCGTCTTCGTCATGGTCGGCGCCTCCAACGCGGTCAATCTGACCGACGGGTTGGACGGCCTGGCCATCGTCCCGGTCATGATCGCCGCCGGCTGCTTCGCGTTGATCGCCTGGCTGGTCGGGCGCACCGACTTTTCCGCCTATCTGCAGATCCACTACATCGCCGGCACGGGCGAACTGGCGGTCTTCTGTTCCGCGCTGGTCGGCGCCAGCCTGGGCTTCCTGTGGTTCAACGCGCCGCCGGCCATGGTTTTCATGGGCGATACTGGCTCGCTGTCGTGCGGCGGCGCACTGGGCGGCGTCTCGGTGATCACCAAGCATGAGTTGGTGCTCGCGATCATCGGCGGCCTCTTCGTGCTGGAAACCGTTTCGGTCATCGTACAGGTCCTTTCCTTCAAGCTGACCGGCCGGCGGATCTTCCGCATGGCGCCGTTGCACCACCACTTCGAAAAAATGGGCTGGGCCGAACCGACCATCGTGATCCGCTTCTGGATTATCGCGGTGATCCTGGCGCTGGCCGGTTTGTCGACCCTGAAACTGAGATGACGGCCCGAAACCTAGGATAATGAGACACCAGGCGTGATCGAACCTTACTTCTTCAAAGACCTACCGGTAGCGGTGCTCGGACTCGGCAAGTCCGGCCTGTCGGCCGCGCGCGCGCTGATGAAAAGCGGCGCCGAGGTCTGGGCCTGGGACGACAACGAGGATCAGCGCGCCGCCGCGGCGGCGGCCGGCATTCCTTTGGTCGACTTGAACAGGTGCAACTGGCAGGAACTGACCAGTCTGGTGATCTCGCCGGGCATTCCCCACAAGCATCCCGAACCCCACCCAGTGGCCGCCGCCGCGCGCCAATACGGTTGCGAGGTGATCGGCGATATCGAGCTCTTGGGCCGCGCTCAGCCCGCCGCCAACTACGTCGGGGTGACCGGCACCAACGGTAAGTCGACGACAACCGCTCTGATCGGCCACATCCTCGAAACCTCGGGCCGCGAGGTCCAGGCCGGCGGCAACCTGGGCACCCCGGCGCTGGACCTGGACCCGCTCCAGCCCGGCGGCATCTTCGTCCTGGAAATGTCGAGCTATCAGCTCGAAATCACGGTCTCGATCACCTTCGATGTCGCGGTGCTGCTGAACATCACCCCCGATCATTTGGATCGACATGGCGGCCTCGAGGGATATGTCGCGGCCAAGCGCCTGATCTTCCACCGCCAGACCAAGCCGCGGGCGGCCGTAGTCGGCATCGACGACGAAACCTGCCGGGCCATCTACGAGCAACTCAAGTCGGCCGACGAGCAGATCCTGATCCCCATCTCCGGCAAAACGCGGGTGCCTGGCGGCGCCTACCTCCAGGGCAGTGTCCTGATCGACGACACGGAAGGCCAGGAGACCCCGGTGCTCGACCTCCGCGAGGTGCCGAGTTTGCCGGGCAGCCATAACGGCCAGAACGCCGCCGCCGCCTATGCCGCCTGCAAGCATATCGGCGTTCACCCGCCGGTAATCGCCGCTTGCATGCGCTCCTTCCCGGGCCTGCCACACCGCCAGGAAACCGTCGCCGTGATCGACGGCGTCACCTACGTCAACGACTCCAAGGCGACCAACGCCGACGCCGCGGCCAAGGCCTTGGCCTGCTATGACGCAATTTATTGGATCGCCGGCGGGCGGGCGAAGGAGACCGGCCTGGACGGTCTCGAACCCCTGTTCGCGCGGATCGCCCATGCCTTCCTGATCGGCGAGGCCGAAACTGCCTTCGCCAAGGCGCTGGACGGCAAGGTCGCCAGCACCCGCTGCGGCGACCTGGATCACGCGGTCAAGGCCGCGCATGCGGCGGCGACCAGCGCACACCGGCCAGGCGCCGTCGTACTGCTGGCACCGGCGGCGGCTTCGTTCGATCAGTTCGCCAATTTCGAGCAGCGCGGCGAGCGTTTTCGCACTTTGGTCGAGGCCTTGCCCGGACAACGCGAAGAAGACGATCCGGCCGGGCGGGTGCTGCAATGACCACCTTTGCCCGCACCGATACGAGTATCCTGGGCCGCTGGTGGTGGACGGTGGACCGCTGGACCCTGGCGACGCTGGTCCTGCTGATGGCATTCGGGGCGGTGTTGATCCTCTCCGCTTCACCGGCCGTGGCCGAACGGATCGGCCTGCCCGGGTTCCGCCTGGCGCATCGGCAGATCGCATTTTTGCCCTTCGCGCTGCTGACGCTAATCGGGGTTTCGCTGCTCAGCCCAAAGTGGGTTCGCCGTCTCGCGGTGATCGGCTTTGCCGGTTCGCTGCTGCTTTGTCTCCTGACACTGATGGTCGGGACCGAGATCAAGGGCGCGACTCGCTGGATCAGCCTGGCCGGTTTCTCGCTGCAACCCTCGGAATTCCTCAAGCCCTGCTTCGCTGTTGTCGCCGCCTGGATGTTCGCGGCGGAAAAGACCGACGAAAGCCTGCCCGGCAGCCGCATCACCATCGTGTTGTGGTTGATCGTCGTGACCCTGCTGTTGCTGCAGCCGGATGTCGGCCAGTCCTTCATGATCACGGCCAGTTGGGGGGTTCAGTTCTTCCTAGCCGGCCTGCCGCTGTACTGGGTTGTGCTGTTGATGTGCGGCTGCGTGCTGGCGCTGATCGGCGCCTACCTCACGCTGCCCCACGTCGGCGCGCGGATGGATGCCTTCTTCAATCCCCAAGCCGGCGATCACTACCAAATCAGCCGTTCGATCGAGGCCTTTATGAATGGCGGCCTGTTCGGGCGCGGGCCGGGCGAAGGCACAGTCAAGGCGCAGTTGCCCGATTCCCACTCGGACTTCATTTTCGCCGTGGCCGGCGAGGAGTTTGGTCTGGTCGCTTGTCTGATCATACTGGCGCTGTTCGGTTTCGTGGTGCTGCGCGGCTTCAGCCGGGTGTTCCAAGACAACTCCATGTTCATTCTGCTGGCGACCAGCGGACTACTCACCCAGTTCGGCCTCCAGGCGCTGATCAACATGGCCTCGACCCTGCATCTCATGCCGACCAAGGGCATGACGCTGCCGTTCATCAGCTACGGCGGTTCGTCGCTGCTGGCCCTGGCCCTAGGCATGGGCATGGTGCTGGCCTTGACCCGGCGGCGTGTCGGCATGGGGGAAATGCTATGACCGGCGCCAAAACCGGTAGAGTGGTGCTGGCCACCGGCGGTACCGGCGGGCATATGTTCCCCGCCGAAGCGCTGGCGCGCGAATTGATCGCACGCGGACGCCCGGTGGCCTTGATCACCGACCGGCGCGGTGCCGGCTTCGGCGCCGATTTGCCGGAAGTCGAAACCTGCCGGATCCAGGCCGGCGGCATCGCCGGTGGCAGCGTGGCGAAGCGCATAAAGGGAGTTGTCAGCCTCGGCATTGGATTCTTCCAGGCGCGCAAGCTGCTGAAGCGGCTTGACGCCGACGTGGTGGTCGGCTTCGGCGGTTACCCCTCGGTACCGACGGTTCTCGCCGGCTCTCTGTTGGGCCTGCGCACCATTCTGCACGAGCAAAACGCCGTGCTCGGCCGGGCAAACCGCCTTCTGGCGCCACGCGCGCAGGCCATCGGCACCTGCTTCGAAACGGTGCTCGGTCTGCGCGGCGGTGACCGCCACAAGGTCAAGGTCACAGGTAATCCGGTACGCCCGGCTATCGCCGAACTGAGCCGCCAGCCCTTCACGCCGCCCCAGGAACAGGGCCCTCTGCGCTTGCTGGTGACCGGCGGCAGTCAGGGCGCCCAGGCCTTCAACGACATCGTCCCGGCGGCCGTTGCCCGTTTGCCCGAGTCGCTACGCCATCGCGTGGAGGTCAGCCAGCAAGTGCGCGGCGATGTTCTGGACGAAGTCGCCGCCGTCTATCGGTCCTGCGGCGTCAAGGCCGAGCTGGCCGCCTTTTTCGACGACATGCCCAAGCGTCTGTCCGAGGCCCACCTGGCAATCTGCCGTTCCGGCGCTTCGACCGTCGCCGAACTGGGCGCGGCGGCCCGCCCGGCCATCCTGGTGCCCTATCCCTATGCGACCGACGACCACCAGACGGCCAATGCCCGGGCCCTGGTCGAGGCCGGCGGCGGCTGGCTCATGCCGGAAGCGGCCCTAACTCCCGAGGTCCTGGCCGAGCGTATCGGCTCGCTGTTCTCCACGCCGGCCCTGCTGGCGCGCGCCGCCCAATGCGCCGCCACTTTCGCGCGGCTCGATGCCGCCCGGCGTCTGGCCGACCTGGTTTGCGGCGAGACAGGCGCGAATGGCGGCGAGCAGCCGGACAAGTCCGAGCGAAAGGAGGCCGCGGCATGACCGGCCTGCCCCTGGACCTCGGCAATATACATTTCGTCGGCGTCGGCGGCATCGGTATGTCCGGAATCGCGGAGATCCTGCACAACCTGGGCTACAAGGTGCGGGGCAGCGACATCGCCGAGAACGCCAACGTCCAGCGCCTGCGCAAGCTGGGTATTGAAGTGATGATCGGCCATCGGCCGGAGCACGTCGAGGACGCGCAGGTCGTGGTCGTTTCCACGGCGGTCAAGGCGGACAATCCCGAGGTCATCGCAGCGCGGGAACGCTTTGCACCGATCGTCCGGCGGGCCGAGATGCTCGGCGAGTTGATGCGCCTCAAATGGTCGATCGCGGTCGGCGGCACCCATGGCAAGACCACCACCACCTCCATGGTCGCGGCCATGCTCGACGCGGCCGATCTCGATCCCACGGTGATCAACGGCGGCATCATCAACGCCTATGGCACTAATGCCCGTCTCGGCGCGGGTGATTGGATGGTGGTCGAGGCCGACGAAAGCGACGGCACCTTCACCAAGCTGCCGTCCACGATTGCCGTCGTGACCAACATCGACCCGGAACATTTGGATTTCTATGGCTCCGTCGAGGCCCTGCACGACGCCTTCGAGACGTTCATCGAGAACATTCCCTTCTACGGCTTTGCGGTGCTCTGTATCGATCACCCGGTGGTGCAGTCCCTGATCGGGCGCATCGAGGATCGCCGCATCGTTACCTATGGCCTAAGCCCCCAGGCTGACGTACGCGCCACCAACATCGTCACCGAAAAAGGCGGTGCCTGGTTCGACGTGGTGATCGCCGACCGGCGCAGCGGCGACGAGCGCAACGTGGAAGGGCTGAGCCTGCCTATGCTGGGCCGGCACAACGTGCAGAACGCCCTGGCCGCCGTGGCCATTGCCAGCGCGCTGGACCTGGAGGAATCGGTCATTCGCAAGGGCCTGGCCGGATTCGAAGGCGTCAAACGCCGTTTCACCAAAACCGGCGAGGCCGGTGGAGTCACCGTGATCGATGACTACGGCCACCATCCGGTTGAGATCGGCGCCGTGCTGCAGGCGGCGCGTCTCGCCACCAAGGGCAAGGTGATCGCCGTGATGCAGCCGCACCGCTATTCGCGGCTGGCCAGCCTGTTCGAGGATTTCTGCAGCTGCTTCAACGACGCCGACCACGTCATCGTGGCCAAGGTCTTCGCCGCCGGCGAACCGCCATTGGAAGGCTTCGATCGGGATGCCCTGGTCGAGGGCCTGCGCGCCCGCGGCCACCGCCATGCGCAGGGCCTCGACGACGAGAAGGACCTGGCCCGGATCGTGGTCGACCTGGCGGCACCGGGCGATCTGGTGGTGTGCCTGGGGGCCGGCAACATCACGGTCTGGGCCAACGCCCTGCCCGAACAACTGGCTGAACTGCAGGCCGCCAAGGCGGGCAGAAAGCCGGGGCGCGGGCGATGATGGCCATGACCAGACCGCCGGCACAACGACTGATCGACCGCCTGCCCCAGGTGCGCGGCCGGCTGAGCGAAAACGCCGATCTTGCCAAGGTCACTTGGTTCCGCGTCGGCGGACCGGCCGAGGTCATGTTCCGGCCGGCCAACCGGGAGGACCTGCTGGCCTTCATCGCGGCGAAGCCGGCCGATGTACCGATTACCGTGATCGGCGTCGGCTCCAACCTTCTGGTGCGCGACGGCGGCGTGCCGGGCGTCGTGCTTCGGCTGGGCCGCGGGTTCGCCGAAATCAAGGTGGACGGCTGCGACTTGGTCTGCGGCGCTTCGGCGCTCGACCTGAACGTGGCCACGGCGGCCATGCTGGCCGGTATTGGCGGCCTGGAGTTCCTGAGCGGCGTGCCGGGCACCATCGGCGGCGCGCTGCGCATGAACGGCGGCGCCTACGGCAAGGAAACGAAGGACGTCGTGGTCTGGGCCGAGGCGGCCGATCCGCACGGTCAGGTTCATCGACTGACCCCGGAACAGCTCGGCTTCTCCTATCGGCACAGCGCCGTACCCAAGGATTGGATCTTCCTTGGCGCGCGCCTGGCCGGCCAAGCGGACGCGCCGGAAGCGATCGCGGCCCGCATGGCGGAAATCCAGGAAGCCCGCGCCGACAGCCAGCCGATCCGCACCCGGACCGGCGGCTCCACCTTCAAGAACCCGCCCGGCAACAAGGCCTGGCAGCTGATCGAGCAAGCCGGCTGCCGCGGCCTCAAGCAGGGCCAGGCCATGGTGTCGGAGAAACACTGCAACTTCCTGATCAACACCGGCGAGGCGAAAGCGGCGGACCTGGAGCAGTTGGGCGAGGAAGTGCGCCGGCGGGTCCGGGCGGCCAGCGGCATCGAACTCGAATGGGAGATCCGCCGGATCGGAGTGCCTGCCAGTCCCGGTGAAAGCGGAGAGACGCCATGAGCAAACGCGTTGCGGTCCTGATGGGCGGTCCCTCCTCGGAACGCGAAGTGTCCCTGGTCAGCGGCCGAGAATGCGCCGCCGGCCTGAGAGAAGCCGGCTACGAGGTAACCGAAATCGACGTCGGCCGCGATCTGGCGCCGGTCATCCAGGCCCTGACACCGCCGCCCGACGTGGTCTTCAACGCCCTGCACGGCCGCTGGGGCGAGGACGGCTGCATACAGGGCGTGCTGAACTTCCTGCACATCCCCTACACCCACTCCGGCCTTCTGGCATCGGCGGTCGCCATGGACAAACCCATGGCCAAGAAGCTTTTCGCTGCCGCCGGCCTGCCCTGCCCAAAGGGCATCACCGTCCACCGCGACGAGGTGCTGGCCAGCGACGTGATGCCGCGGCCCTACGTCATCAAGCCGCCCAACGAGGGATCCAGCGTCGGCGTGCGCATCGTGACGGCGGGCCAGAACGAACCGGCCCTGTCGAGCGCCACCTGGCAATTTGGCGAGCACGTGCTGGTCGAACGCTACATCGCCGGCCGTGAACTCACCGTCGCGGTCATGGGCGACCGCGCCCTGGCGGTGACGGAAATCAAACCCCAAGGCGAGGGCTTCTACGACTACCAGGCCAAGTACACGGAAGAGCAGGCGGCCCACCACGTCGTGCCGGCCAAGGTACCCAAGAAGATCGCCGACCAGGCGCTGGACATGGCCGTGCGCGCGCATCAGGTCCTTGGCTGCCGCGGCATCAGTCGCGCCGATTTCCGCTATGACGACACGCACCGCAAGCCGGGTGATCTTTTCCTGCTTGAAGTGAATACACAGCCTGGCATGACGCCGATGAGCCTGGTGCCGGAACAAGCCGCCCACCTGGGTATCTCCTTCCCTGAAATCTGCGCCTGGATGGTGGAGAACGCCGCATGCGACGAGTAAACCCCACGGCCCGCCCGCGCCGCGCAACCCAGCGCGGTGGCGCCAAACCGCTCCGCCGGCGCACCCGGCCCTGGCTCGAGCGGCGGCGGCTTCTGCTGCTCGGTCTAAGCATTGTCGCCACGGTTTCGCTGGGCGGCATCGGCTGGCTATGGCACAGCGGCTGGATTGCCCAGCAGGCGGCCCGGACCGTGGCGGCGGTCTATCAGATGACCGCCGACGCCGGATTCGCCGTTGACGACGTCCAGGTCGAGGGCCGCAATCGCACCAAGGCGGCGGCGATCCTCAGCGCATTGGCGGTCGAGCGGGGTTCGCCGATCCTGGCGGTCGACCCCGACACGGCTCAAGACCGGCTCGAAGCCCTGCCTTGGGTACGCCAAGCATCGGTCGAGCGGCGCCTGCCGCGCCTGCTTTACATCCGCTTGGCCGAGCGCGAACCCATGGCGATCTGGCAATTGAACGGCAAGCTTTCGGTAATTGATCGAAGCGGCGCGGTCATCCCGGGCGCCAAGGCCAAGCGCTTTGCCGGCCTGCCGATGGTGGTCGGCGAGCAGGCCGCGACGGAGGCGGCCACGCTGCTCGATATGCTGAGGCAGGAACCCGAGCTCCAAACCCTCGTGGTCGCGGCCGTACGTGTCGGCACGCGGCGCTGGAACCTTCGTCTGGAAGGTGGCGTCGAGGTTCGCCTGCCGGAAACCGATCCCGCCGACGCCTGGCGCCAGTTCGCCGAACTCGAGCGCGAACACGGCCTGCTGGAACGGGACGTCGTGGCGATCGACCTGCGCCTGCCCGGCCGGCTCGTGGTTCGCACCGCGCCCGGCGCGAAACCGAAGGGCGGCCTGTCCAAGGCCGGACACAACACATGAAAAACGGCCTCGGCAGAACTCGGAGCGGATTGATAGCCGCCCTCGACGTGGGCAGCAGCAAGATTTGCTGTTTCATTGCCGCGATGGAGGCCAACGGGCAGCCGCGCATCCTGGGCATCGGCCAACAGGCCAGCCGGGGGGTGCGCAACGGGAACGTCATCGGTATGGAAGTCTGCGAGACCGCGATTCTCAACGCAGTGCACGCCGCGGAGCAGATGGCCGGCGAGACCGTCGGAGAGGTCGTCGTCAACCTATCCGGCGGCCACCCGATCTCCAGTTCGGTCGGCGTCGAAGTGGCGATCGACGGTCATGAGGTCGGCGATAGCGATCTTCACCGCGCGCTGCACCACGGGCGCCTGGCGAACGGCACAAACGGCGCAAATGGCGCCGGCAGCAACGGCGACCACAGCCGGCAACTGATCCATTCTATCCCGGTTGGCTACACCATCGATGGCAACCGTGGGATTCGCGATCCGCGCGGTCTGTTCGGCGAACGCCTGGGTGTGAAGATGCATCTGATAACGGCGAACGCCAGCGCCGTGCGCAACCTGACAACCTGTATCCAGCGCTGCCACCTGGATGTCAGCGGCTTCGTCGTCTCGCCCTATGCCTCCGGTCTCGCCGCGCTGGTCGAAGATGAAATGGAACTGGGCGTGACCGTCATCGACATGGGCGGCGGCACGACGAGCATCGCCGTGTTCTTCGAGGGCAGCGTAATCTACACGGACCTGGTGGCAGTCGGCGGCATTCACGTCACCCACGATATCGCACGCGGGCTGTCGGCGCCTTTGGTCCACGCAGAGCGGTTGAAGACACTTTATGGCCATGCCATGGCCGCGGCGGCTGACGAACGCGAGATGATCGACATTCCGCAAGTCGGCGAGGAAGCCTTCGAGGCCGAAACCCAGCAGGTGCCTCGTTCGATCCTGGTCGGCATCATTCAGCCGCGCCTGGAAGAGACCTTCGAACTGGTCCGCTCACGTCTCGAAGCGAGCGGTCTCGACAAGGTGGCCGGCCGCCGGGTGGTACTGACGGGTGGCGCCAGCCAACTGCCGGGATTGCGCGACCTGGCCGCCCTGGTGCTCGACAAACAAGTAAGGATCGGCCGGCCCAGCGGCACCGCAGGCCTGGCCGAGGCAACCAGCGGCCCCGCCTACGCGACCTGCGCCGGCCTTCTGACCTGTGCCGTGACGAACGAAATGGCCACGCCGCGCGACAAGTCGCCCGACGAGGACCAGCCGAGTAATTTCATGAGCCGCCTTGGAGATTGGGTCCGTGAGCATTTTTAGGTTTCATCAACCGGACGTCCCGACCGGATCGGGACAATCAGCCGGCCGCGCCGGTAGCGAGGGCCGTGCATCCGGCCACTGGAGGAAATTATGACTTTGAACCTCAATGTGCCGAAAGCGAAGGAACAGCTTTCACCGCGTATTACCGTGATCGGCGTCGGCGGCGCCGGGGGCAACGCCGTCAACAACATGATCCAGTCCAACCTGGAAGGCGTCGAGTTTATGGTCGCCAACACGGACGCCCAATCGCTCACGCAGACCTATTGCGAGCGGAGCATCCAGCTTGGACGCAACATCACGCAAGGCCTTGGCGCCGGATCCCGGCCAGATATCGGCCGCGCCGCGGCCGAAGAGGCGCTGGATGAGATCCTCAGCCAGCTCGAAGGGTCGAATATGGTCTTCGTCACCGCCGGCATGGGTGGCGGCACGGGCACGGGTGCGGCACCAGTGATCGCCAGGGCGGCGCGTGAGGCCGGTATTCTCACGGTCGGCGTGGTGACCAAGCCGTTCCATTTCGAAGGCGTACACCGCATGCGGCTTGCCGAGGCCGGAATGACCGAGTTACAGCAGTACGTCGACACCTTGATCGTAATTCCAAACCAGAACCTGTTCCGTGTCGCCAACGAGAAGACGACCTTCGCCGACGCCTTCAAGATGGCCGACGACGTGCTCGATTCCGGTGTGCGCGGGGTGACCGATCTGATGGTCATGCCCGGTCTGATCAATCTCGATTTCGCCGATATCCGGGCGGTCATGACCGAGATGGGCAAAGCCATGATGGGCACCGGCGAGGCCGAAGGCGAAAGCCGCTCGATCGATGCGGCCGAGGCCGCGATCTCCAACCCGCTGTTGGACGACGTTTCCATGAAGGGTGCCCGGGGCGTCCTGATCAACATCACGGGCGGCGCCGACATGACCCTTTTCGAGGTCGACGAAGCCGCCAACCGGATCCGCGACGAGGTCGATCCCGAGGCGAACATCATCTTCGGCTCAACCTTCGTGGAGAGCCTGGAGGGCCGAATGCGGGTTTCCGTGGTAGCCACGGGCATCGATGCGGACGAAATAGCCGCGCCGCGGCCCGCCGCGCTCAGCCTGGTCTCCAGCCGGGCCAACACCCAACCAGCGGCTGGAGCGGAATCCGGCTATCAGGCACCCGCCAGCGGCATCCAGGGGCTTGCACCGGAGGTCCGCGCCAGCGAGGAACGGCCCGTCGAGCCCGACGAGTTCGTCGGCCATGCCGCCATCGAGCTGCCGGGCGGGCTGATCCGCAGCGCGGCACCGGTAGGGCCGTCCTCGGATCTGGCGGAACGCGAAATGCCGAAGACCGCCTTGGCCGAGCCACGGAACGAGTTCGGTCGGGAGGAGGAAGGCTTCATCGCCCCACCGCCGGTCGAGCCCGACTTCAAGAAGCCGCTCTTCGCCGAACCGGCCGTCACCCCGAACCCTTTCGCCGAGGCCGAATTGACCAACAGCGGTAACGGGCGAAGCGACCAGCAAAGCCAGCCGGTCGCGGCACCCCGCCGCAGAAAACCGCATGGCCTCTTTGCTAAAATGTCGGTTGCGGCCCGCGCGTTCCAGAGCGCCAATCAGGCCGAGGCGCTGGATGAGTCCACCCCCGAGCCTGCTCCCGAGCCGGCACGGCCGCAACCGAGCGAGCCGACGCCGCCCCGCGGTGGCACGGTGCGACAGGCTGCGCAGGTGACCCAGCAACCACGCTTCTCGGGGCTTGATCCGGCGGAACGGATTGCCAGCAGCGCGGCTGAGGAAGAATTGTTGGACATTCCGGCGTTTCTGCGGCGCCAGGCCAACTGATTGGGCGACACATGACCGGGGCTATCACTGTGGAATCAAGTAACATCTCGTAACAATCAGTGATTTGAACGCTTGATAGGGGCTGTGCCATGTTGATCTCGGAGTTTTCTATGCGGGTCTGATTTTGGGGCTCCCCGTATCGATTGTGGCAGGTAGCCCAACTATTCTCGGATCAGCGGGCAGAGGAATTCGTCCGGCGCTGAATTTGTGCCGGCGACGTTCAAAACCTCCAGGCCCTGCGTCCGTGTAGAGGCCCGAATGAATGGGGGCTAAAACGGGGGCATGTTAAGTTTCATGCAGCAGCGGACGCTAAAGAATCCGATCTATTGTTCCGGCGTCGGACTACATTCCGGTTCAAGGGTATCGATGACAGTCTATCCGGCCGAGCCGGATAGGGGCGTTCGTTTTCGCCGCATTGATGTTACCGGCGGCCCCATAGAGGTCGAAGCCAACTGGCGAAACGCCATAGAAGCGCCGCTTTGCACCACTTTGGTCAGCAAATGCGGCGCTAAGTTTTGCACGGTCGAACATCTCATGTCGGCCTTCCTCGGTTGCGGCATCGACAATGCGGTTGTTGAACTCAACGGCGACGAAGTGCCGGCCATGGACGGCAGCGCGGCGCCCTTTGTTGCGCTGATCGAGGCTGCGGGCGCGGTCGAGCAAGCCCCGCCGCGCCGGGCGTTGCAGGTGCTCAAGCCGGTTGTCGTGCGCGAGCCGCATCGCTCCGCCAGCCTGACGCCCTGCGAGGACCTTTCGGTCGATTTCGAGATCGATTTCGACAGCCCGGTGGTGGCCAGGCAGGAATGGTCGGTGCGGGTCGACAACGAGTCCTACAAGCACGAAATCGCTAGAGCACGCACTTTTGGCTTTTTACACGAAGTCGACAAGCTACGGGATATGGGATTCGCGCGCGGTGGATCGCTTGAAAACGCCATAGTGATCGACCATGACCGAATCGTGAATGAAGGCGGCTTGCGCTACGACAACGAGTTCGTGCGGCACAAGGTGCTGGATGCAATCGGCGATCTATATCTGGTCGGCGGACCGCTGCTCGGTCGCTTCCAAGGTGTGCGAGCCGGGCATGCCTTGACCCTGCGTCTGCTGCAGGCTCTGTTCGCGGATGCCAGCGCCTGGCGTTGGCTCGATTTGGCCAGCCGGGACGATCACGACCAGATCGATCAGCGGCGTGCGGCGGTCCCGGCCGGCCGCGCTGCCGTGGCTTCAGCCTAGCCGTCTGGAGCGGTCGGCATAGGCCGTATCTCGTAGATTCGTCGACCGTTATTGTGTGATATACTGAAGCAATGCTGATCGAAACGATCCCTTTGGAAGCCTTACGCGCGGTCTCAGGCCGCGCCATCCGCTTGCTGGCGGCGCTTGGCGTGGCGTTCCTGCTGACCGCTTGCGGCGCCGACGAAGCGCCGGAATACATCGAGCGCCCGGTCGAAGAACTCTATAATACGGCCATGAACGCCATGGTCGCCAATAAGTTCAAGGAAGCGGCACGCCTGTTCGACGAAGTCGAACGCCAGCACCCCTACTCCGTTTGGGCCTCCAAGGCGCAGCTTATGGCCGCTTTCTCCTACTACCAGAGCAATGCCTACGACGACGCAATCAATACGCTGGACCGCTTCATCCAACTACACCCGGGCAACCGCGATGTCAGCTACGCCTACTATCTAAAGGCGCTCAGCTACTATGAGCAGATCTCGGATGTCGCCCGCGACCAGAAGATGACCCAATTGGCTTTGCAGTCGCTGGAGGAGCTCAAACGCCGCTTCCCCGAGAGCAAGTACGCCCGCGATGCCGCGCTGAAGGCCGACCTGGCCCGTGACCATCTGGCCGGCAAGAATATGACGATCGGGCGCTTCTATCAGAGTTCCGGCCAGTATATCGCCGCGATCAACCGATTCCGGACAGTGATCGACCACTACCAGACCACCAGCCACGTGGCCGAAGCGCTTCATCGCCTGGTGGAATGCTATCTCGTTTTGGGCATCAACGAGGAAGCCCGGGCCACCGCCGCCGTGCTCGGTCACAACTATCCGGGTAGCGAGTGGTATGCCGACAGCTACGCGCTGCTCTATGGCGTCGGCGGGTCGCCTCGACAGGACGCGGACTCCGGAGTCGGGCAGGTCTCGGACCCCAGTAACTGAGGCCGGCATGCTGGTCAGCTTGGCGATCCGGGACGTCGTTCTGATCGACCGCCTGGACCTGAATTTCCACGACGGGCTATGCGTTCTCACCGGGGAAACCGGTGCAGGCAAATCGATCCTGCTGGACTCCCTCGGCCTGGCTCTGGGCAGCCGCGCGGATTCACGGTTGATCCGACCCGGGGCCGAACGTGCGCTCGTCACCGCTGGATTCGAGCTGCCCGACGGGCACCCGGCCCTGCAGAAGCTCACGGAGCAGGGCCTCGATGCCGAAGATGGGCTTCTGGTGCTGCGCCGAACGCTTGGGGCGGACGGCCGCAGCCGCGCCTTCGTCAACGACCAGGCGGTCAGCGCCGGCCTACTGCGCGAGCTCGGCGACAGCCTGATCGAAATACAGGGCCAGTTCGAGCAGCGCGGACTGCTGGACGCGGCGACTCACCGCGGCCTTTTGGACGCCTACGGCGGCATTGCCGACCTATCCGCCGGAGTAGCCGATCTGTGGCAGGCCTGGCGGACCGCCTTGGCCGCGCGAACGGTCGCTGAAGAAGAGCTGCGGGAGACCCGGCGCGACGAGGAATTTCTCCGCCATGCCTTGGATGAACTGGATCGCCTGCAGCCGCAGGCGGGAGAGGCGCAAGCGCTGGCTGATCAACGCAACATGCTGCAGCACCGCGAGCAGCTGCTCGAGGCCATGAACGGCGCGCTGAGCGAACTTGCCGGCAGCGACGGTAAGCCGGGGGCGGACAACGCGTTGGGCACGGCGCTGCGCCTTTTGGAACGCGCCAAGGAAAAGGCCGGCGAACGTCTGGAGCCGGTTCTGGCGGCGCTCGGGCGGGCGGCGGCCGAAACCGAGGAAGCCCTGGCCATGATCCACTCCATCTCAGCCGACGTGGATCTCGATTCGAACCGCTTAGAAGAGGTAGAGGAGCGCTATTTCGCGCTCAAGGAACTGGCCCGCAAGCACAGCGTCCAGGTCGACGAACTGGCCGCGCTGCGCGACCAGCTGGCCGGCCGCCTGTCCGGCATCGATAGCGGCGCCGATCGGTTGGAGGAGTTGGACCGCCAGGCCCAGGCCGCGCGGGAGGCCTATCTGGCCGCAAGCGAGTCCTTGAGCGGCCAGCGGCAGGCAGCGGCCAAGGCGCTGGATTCCGTGGTCAATGTCGAATTGCCGCCCCTCAAGCTCGAAAAGGCAAGCTTCCGAACACGGGTCGAGCGCTTGGCGGAGGAGGCTTGGAGCGGCCACGGCATCGACAAAATTGCCTTCGAGGTGGCGACTAACCCCGGCACACCACCGAGCGCCCTCGCCCGCATTGCCTCGGGTGGCGAGCTGTCCCGCTTCCTGCTGGCGCTCAAGGTGGTGCTGGCCCAGGTCGGGCAGGCCAAGACCCTGGTGTTCGACGAGGTCGACAGCGGCGTCGGCGGCGCCACGGCCCACGCCGTGGGCGAACGCCTGGAACGCCTGGCCCGGGACCGCCAGATCCTGGTCGTCACCCACAGTCCGCAGGTGGCCGCGCGCGGCGCCCATCACTGGCGGGTCCACAAAGAGCCGGATGGCGAACGCCTGGCCACGCGGGTCGGCCAGATCTCGGCCCAGGAACGGCGCGAGGAGATCGCCCGCATGCTGTCCGGCGCCGAGGTAACCGAGGAGGCACGCGCCGCCGCCGACCGCCTGATGGGAGCGGCCTGACAGTGGCGGAAAAAGCGGTCGAAAAGCTGACCAAGGCCGAAGCAACCCGTGAACTGGAGCGGCTGGCGGGTGAAATCGCCCACCACGACAAGCGCTACTACCAGGACGACGCGCCCGAAGTCTCCGACGCCGAATACGACGCGTTGCGCCAGCGCAATCAGGCGATCGAAGCGCGTTTTCCCAATCTGGTGCGCCCGGATAGTCCTTCTGAGCGGATCGGCGCAGAGCCGGGCAAGGGCTTCGCCAAGGTCCGCCACAGCGTACCGATGCTGTCGCTCGCCAACGCCTTCGACGAGACCGATGTGGCGGAGTTCTTCGCCCGCATCCGGCGCTTCCTCGGCCTCGATGCCGCAGAGACGATCGCCGTGGTCGCCGAGCCCAAGATCGACGGCCTCTCGATCGCCCTGCGCTACGAGAACGGCCGCTTCGTCCAGGGGGCGACGCGGGGTGACGGCGCCGAGGGCGAAAACGTCACCGCCAACCTGCACACCCTCAAGGACCTGCCGCAAAGCATCGTCGGCAAGGTGCCGAAAGTGCTGGAGGTGCGCGGCGAGGTCTATATGCGGCGCGACGACTTCGCGGCGCTCAACCGGCAGCAGGAAGCCGCCGAGGCGAAGATCTTCGCCAACCCGCGCAACGCGGCGGCCGGTTCGCTGCGGCAGCTCGACACGAAGATCACCGCCAGCCGGCCCCTGACGCTTTTCGCCTATGCCCTGGGCGAGGTCAGCGCGCCGGTCGCCGACAATCACTGGGATTTGCTGACGCAGCTCCGGGACTGGGGTTTCCCGACCAACCCCCTGGCCCGGCTGTGCCGCAGCTTGGACGAGGTGATTGCCTTTTATCACGAGACTCTAGGCGCCCGCGCCGATCTGCCCTACGACATCGACGGCATCGTCTACAAGGTCGACCGCTTCGACTGGCAGGAACGCCTCGGCTTCGTCAGCCGGGCGCCGCGCTGGGCGATCGCCCACAAATTCCCGGCCGAGCAGGCGGAGACCCGGCTCAACGAGATCACCATCCAGGTCGGGCGCACCGGCGCGCTGACACCGGTCGCCAACCTTGAGCCGATCACGGTCGGCGGCGTGGTGGTCAGCCGCGCCACCCTGCACAACGAAGACGAGATCGAACGCAAGGATGTCCGTGAGGGCGACCAGGTGATCATTCAGCGCGCCGGTGATGTGATCCCGCAGGTCGTCTCGGTGGTCATGGCGAAGCGCAAGAAAGGCAGCCGCCGCTTCAAGTTTCCCGACCACTGCCCGAAGTGCGGCAGTCTGGCGATACGCGAGCCCGGCGAGGTGGTGTGGCGTTGCACCGGAGGGCTGATTTGCCCAGCCCAGTCGGTCGAACGCCTGCGCCACTTCGTCTCGCGCGATGCCTTTGATATCGAGGGCCTGGGCGACAAGCACATCCGGGTCTTCTTCGAGGACGGGCTGCTGCGGAGCCCAGCCGACCTCTTCACCCTGGCCGAAGAGGACAAGGCCAGCCTGACCCCGCTCCGAAAGCGCGAGGGCTGGGGCGAGACCTCGGCCGGCAAGCTGTTCGATGCCATCGAAGCGCGCCGGCGGATTGCGCTCGACCGTTTGATCTACGCGCTCGGCATCCGCCAGGTCGGCCAGGCCACCGCCAAGCTCCTGGCACGCAACTATGGCAGCCTCGAAGCCATGCGCGGGGCCATGGCTGCGGCCGCCGATCCGGATAGCCAGGCCTACGCCGATCTGATCAACATCGACCAGATCGGGCCGGCGGTCGCCGCCGATCTGACCGGGTTTTTTACGGAACCGCACAACCTCGAAATCCTCGACCGCTTGCAGGAAATGCTCGAAATCGAGGCACCGCCGGCCTTGGCGGAGAGCGATTCGCCGGTGACCGGCAAGACCGTGGTCTTCACCGGCACGCTGGCGACCATGGGCCGGGGCGAGGCCAAGGCACGCGCCGAAGCGCTGGGCGCCAAGGTGGCCGGTTCCGTTTCCAAGAAGACCGACTACGTGGTAATCGGCGCCGACGCCGGCTCCAAGGCCCGCAAGGCGGAGGAACTGGGCGTTACCACGCTCAGCGAGGAGGAGTGGCTGGAGATGGCGGGGCGAGACACATGATGGACGGCAACCGGGACCCGGTCCCACTCGATCAAATCCGGGCAGCCGCCGAGCGAATAGCGGGACGGGTGCGGCGTACGCCTTTGCTTGCGGCAGGACCGCTCAAGCAGCCACTGGGCGATGGTGAGCTCTTGCTCAAGCTGGAATGCCTTCAGGTCACGGGCTCGTTCAAGGCGCGTGGCGCGACCAACAAGCTGCTTAGTCTTAGCGACGATCAGGTGCGCCGCGGCGTGATCACCGCATCCGGCGGCAACCACGGCCTGGCAGTCGCCTATGCCGCCTGGCAGGCCGGCACCCGGGCGGTCATCTACCTGCCCGAAAGCACGCCGCCGAGCAAAGTCGCGAAGTTCGGAACCTGGGGCGCCGAAGTGCGGGTCGAGGGCGCGGTCTGGGACGATGCCAACAGCGTTGCCTTGGCGACGGCCGATCGCGACGGCCTGACCTACCTCCACCCCTTTGCCGACAGCGCGGTGATCGCCGGCCAGGGCACGGTCGGCCTGGAGATCATCGACGACGCGCCGGACACCGATATCCTGCTGGTGGCGATTGGCGGCGGTGGCCTGATCTCGGGCATCGGTTCGGCGGTCAAGGCGTTGAAGCCGGAGACCCGCCTTGTCGGCGTCGAACCGATCGGGGCGCCGACGCTGAAGAACAGCCTGGCGGCCGGCGAACTGGTCACCCTGCCCGAGATTCGGACCGAGGCGGGAACGCTGGCGCCGCGACGTAGTGAAGCGGTCAACCTGGAGATCATCGGCCGCACGGTCGATGAAATCGTACTGGTGAGCGACGACGACATGCGCCGGGCCGCCCGGTGGCTGTGGTTCGAGTTGGGCATCGCCGCTGAACTGTCGGGCGCCGCCGCGCTCGCCGCCCTGATGACCGGCCAGGTGCAGGCCGAGTCCGGCCAGCGGGTGGTTGCTCTGATTTGCGGCGCCGGCACCGACGGTTTGGCATGAGAACCCGCAAAGCCCATATTGTTTCCGCTGGAATACCGGTTGACTAAGACACTGGCTTGTAGCCCTTTACGGAAAATCGTTAAGCCTTGCCGCGACGAACTGGAGTAGGACGCGATGAGCCTTCAGGATAGCAGGGGCGTTCCGGTATCAACCGGCGACCGGGCGCTGTTGGCCAGCTTGGAAGCCGCCCACGAGGATAGCCTTGGATTTGTCGGCGACCCGGTGACGGCGATCAGCGAGGTGCTGGAGAAGCAGCCCGACTTCGTGATGGGGCATTGCTTCAAGGCCGGCCTGCTGACCCAGGCGATGGAAACTCGGATCTACGACGAAATGCTGGCCAGCGTCCAGGCCGCCGAGGCCTTGGCCAACCAGGCCAATGACCGGGAACGCGGCCACATGGCGGCGCTTCGGGCCTGGGTCGACGGCGATTTCCACGGCGCCGTGGAGGCCTGGGAAGCCGTGCTGGTGGAGTACCCCCGCGACCTCCTGGCGCTTCAGCTCGCCCATCTCTCCGACGTCCTGCTGGGCGATACCGTCAATCAGCGCGACCGGATCGCCCGCGTGCTGCCGGCCTGGGACGAAGGCGTGCCCGGCTATGGCTTCCTGCTGGGCTTCTATGCCTTCGGGCTGGAAGAATGCCGCGATTTCTCCCGCGCCGAGGAACTCGGCCGCCGGGCCATGGCGATCAATCCGAAGGACGCCTACGCGATCCACGCGGTCGCCCACGTCATGGAGATGCAGGGCCGCCAGGAGGGCGGCATCTGGTGGATGACCAGCCGGGAGGACGACTGGGCCAACGGCAACTTCGCCAATCATCTCTGGTGGCACTTGTCGCTGTTCTATCTCGACCTGGGACAATACGACCGGGTGCTCAACATCTACGACCGCAAGCTGAGATCGAACGATCCCGGCGGCGAAAAGTACGAAGAGCTGGACGCGACCGCCTTGCTGTGGCGCCTCAAGCTGCTGGACGTGGATGTCGGCGACCGCTGGAAGACGCTCGCCGACAAGTGGGAGCCCTGCGCCACCGACACGCTCTACGCCTTCAACGACGTCCACGCCATGATGACCTTCATCGCCGACGGCCGTGAAGCCGCCGCCGAAGCGGTGCTTAACGCCGCCGAGCGCTATGCCGAACAGGCCAACGACGCCAACGTGGCCATGACCCGGATCATCGGCCTGCCGTTCTGCCGGGCGCTACAGGCCTTCGCGCGGGGCGACTACGATTCCGCGGTGGACCAGCTCTTGCCGATCCGCTACCGGACCCACAGGCTTGGCGGCAGCCATGCCCAGCGCGACATCATCGCCTGGACCCTGCTGGAGGCGGCGCTGCGGGCCGGCCGCTACAAGCTGGCACGCGCGCTGGCCAACGAACGCA
>Ga0265303_10000439_pt1 | contig 23419 bp, 18 predicted proteins | sample Helome_2_FD_192494 | JGI IMG/M metagenome (GOLD analysis project Ga0265303, IMG submission 192494) | Marine sediment microbial communities from subtidal zone of North Sea - Hel_20160317 (Illumina Assembly) | ecosystem: Environmental > Aquatic > Marine > Subtidal zone > Sediment ... | reverse complement strand
GGCCATTAGCAAACAACGGGTGATGCAAAGCAATCACAGTGGTCTTACCTCTGGCTTTTTTGATAAGACTTTCATATTCAAGAAAAAAACGGCTGCGAGTTCTAATTTCACAATTATCATTTAATGTTGGAAACTTATCCCATTTGGCGAGGTACCATTGAGTATCCACAATAATTAACTCCACCTCATCATTGATTTCAACTTTGCGTATTGGGCAGCCATCCTCAGGAAGAAAGGTGTTTTTCCCAAGCTTGTCTTCAATATATTCTTCCTGTCTTTCAAGACCTTTTGGTCCTTCATTATACCAATCGTGGTTTCCCGGAATAAAAATTGTCCTGCCGGTGAAATCCTTTACAACTTCAGTTTGAACATTCAACTGATACTCAGCGTATTCCCTGCCTTTGGCTCCTTTCTCCGGTAAACCTTTTGGGTAAATATTGTCTCCTAAAAATAAGGCAGTACTATTTTCTGAGGCGCGCTTTAGTACTTTTTCAAAAGACTGGAGGGCTTCAGATTTAGATCCCAAAGGTGAATTCCCCGCATCTCCTATTAAATAGAAAGAGTGCTGTACTTCACTTTCCGATTGTTGCTTCATCATATCCTCTTCATTGTACTGGGCTTTGTAGGTAGCACAGGAATGTAACACCAAAAAGCAGACTACTAAAGTTAATGTTCTATTTATTCGATTCATATTTGGAGTAGTATATTTAAATTTGGTTGAATTCATACAAACACAAAATATCAGCAAAAATACAAAGTAAAAACTCAAAGATCTTGTACTTTTTGACTTTAAAAATTGCTATATATAAAACATTACAACGTTAAAGATAGGAAATCCAATAGAATTAAATATAATGGGACAAGTTGTTAAAACAGGCCAGGATTAAGCAAATTGTCTGAGAATTACTATCCTTATTGAATTTAACACAGATTGAAATAAACCTGGTTGTAGTTTTATAACTTTACTGGTTGTAGTTTTATAACTTTAGATGAAACCGTATAATTTGTAATTTTTGTTTTATAAATTTGACATATGTCTGAAATTCTAGCAAAAACTGAAGCCTTTGCTGTTGATTTATTATCAACAGAATTAGATCCAAAATATCTTTACCATAATCTGAAACATACCCAGAGGGTAGTGAAAAGTACTCAGGAGTTAATAGAAGCCAATCCGCTGGGCGTTAAGGAAAAAGAAGTTTTATTATTAGCTGCCTGGTTGCATGATACCGGTTATACACTGGGTCATGAGCAGCACGAGCGCAATAGTTGTAAAATAGCGAAGGATTTTCTTGAGGAACAAGCTTATGATGCGGTGGGAATAAAACAGGTTCAGGCCTGTATCATGGCAACTCAAATGATCTATGAACCCAAAAACCTGGGCGAACAAATAATTCGTGATGCCGATGCCTCTCATTTCGCTCAAAAAAGCTATTTGGAAACTTGTGAACTGCTCCGGGAAGAACTGGCGCTCCTTGGCATTGCCAATTATTCGGTTAGAGAATGGATGGAGGAGAACATTAAAATGTTCAGAACAAACCATCATTATTATACCGATTACGCAAAAGCAAATTGGCAGGACAAAAAAGACAAAAATCTGATGCGTCTTATAAAGGAGTTAAAAAAAGAAAAACAAATTGCTAAAAAAGAGCAATTAAAGGCAAAATATAAGAATGAAAGTCCGGATAGGGGCATACAAACTTTATTCAGAGTAACCTTAAAAAACCACCTTACGCTAAGTGACATCGCCGATACCAAAGCTAATATTTTACTTTCAGTTAACGCAATTATCATTTCTGTTGTACTATCTAACCTAATACCAAAGCTAGATAATCCCTCCAACACCTATCTTATATACCCTACCTTAATTTTTTTATTATTCACAGTTACTTCAATGGTTATGGCCGTTATCGCGACTCGTCCAAATGTAGGCAGTGGTAAATTTAGTATGGCCGATGTAGCCAATAAAAAAGTGAATCTTCTATTCTTTGGTAATTTTCATAAAATGAAATTGGAAGACTATGAGTTAGCCCTTCAGGAATTGGTTAAAGACAAAGAATATATTTATTCATCGCTCACTAAGGATCTCTATTTTCTTGGGTTAGTGCTCCACAGAAAATATAAGATCCTACGTTGGACCTATTCTGTCTTCATGGTTGGGATCATAGTTTCCGTAGTGGCTTTCGCCATAGCTTTTATCTATTTAGGTAAAATTCAGAATGAAGATGTTGCAACCTTGTTAGGTTTTTAGTTCATCCATCAAATCTGCATAAGTAAAGGTTTTTTCTTCTTCCTTATTTTTACTATAAAGAATTTCAGCCCTTATTGCCTTGAGTCCTGATACCCCCTGAAGACCTTCAAGATCTACTATCTCAATATTATTGGTAAAATACCCTTTGGATTTAAGGAAAGATATATATCTAAGGTATTCCAGTTCGTCTTTTTTCTGAGAGTATACTATAGATAGCTTCCCTTTTTGGGTTAGCCTTTCATTAGTGCCTTTTATATATGATTTATCAATACGTTTTTTAATAATTTCATAACGGGCGTTATAGGTGCCATCTACATCAAATTGTTTTTCATCCATTCTAAAGCGAATTGATAAGGAGGTACTATAAATCAGAATTAAAGAAGCCACATCGAGCTGTACATCCAATTCCGGTTTTAAATTGTAATACTTATTTTCCATCTCACACATCACCTGCAACTGCCATAATCGAAGATTTTTTAAATACAACAGATCAAAATCCTTGTCCTCGGCAATAGAACTCCCAATGTACATGTTGTGTTCTATGCCATCTGTCTTATAGCGCTCATAAAAGTGAGGAAACATCTGTTGTGCTGCCTCCTGATGTTTGTCAATTACCGATGCCAGTTTTTTGTTAATACGCATTACACTATCATCATACTGTTTCCTATGATCGTAATAAGAATGTGTTTCCGAATTAATGGTTATTTCATATGCTTCAATCATTTTAGTTAATTCCTTATTTTTTCTTTTCAGGTGCTCAAATACGGGCTTCACATCTGTGTTTACAAAATCAAATATGGTTTGTTCACTATTGGAAAATAAGGTCTCCTTTATGTCATTAATAAAATTATCTATTCTATAAACCAGCTCCTCATAAATCGGTAATTTTTCATTTTTCAATGCAAAATTCAATACTTCTTTAATGCTTGATAATTGAATCATCAAATCTCGTTGAATAGCCGTATTTCTTGCGTTTGAAGACTCTTTAATATCTATTTGACCGTATAATGGATAAACATTCTTAAAAACTATTTCTTTAAATGAGGGTTGCCGGCCTTCGAGTCCGTCAATGATAAATTGTTTGGCTTCTTCTTCAAATCTCCAGTGAACAGATGAATGTACCGAAGTACATTCATTTTGAATAATGGCATCTATTAAATTTTCCTCTTCAATTTTAGAGCGGACAACAGCAGCAACAATATAAGGCATTACATCATCCAGCTTTGTTGCATTAACTCCGTTTAGCTGATTTTTTTTAGTGGATACGAGTTCCAGCACACCTAAAAGTTCTCCTTCATTGACTATAGGGGCAAAAATGGCGCTTCCTATGCCCTGTTCGTACAATCCTTTGTATGGCTCACTTCCTTCAGATAATTTGTAATATTTTTCTACATCAGATATTGCAAAATAGCCTTTCTGTTTCACTATCTGATCATAGGACCCTACGCATAGAATATGATTACAAACCTCATTATCTTTCTCTTTTAGTAGAAAACTTTCTATTCCATTGCCATATACGCGTTCTAACTGATCATCTTTTGTGTTATAAGTGACAAAACCAATTTTTAATTCTTTAATCCTAAAGAAGGATCTGAAGGTCTCCTGCAGATCCCCAATAAAGGTTTCACTTCCTCTTTTATCACTCGAGATAAGATTAGTTTTAATTTCAGAAATGGTATGTTCAGCGGTAACATCAAACATATTAGATATAACAAAGCCTTTTGAAATAAAACTATTTGGAGGAATCATTTCCTTCCAGAGTTCAAGGTCTTCCGGATTTTCTAAAAGCTTGTCAACGTCTGCCTGGGTTAAATCTTTAGCCAAATCTGTTGGAACTAAATCAATAAAGTCCGCGTTATATAAAATGCGATAATGATGCATTATTCCATTAGCATCTGGTATGTCATAAAAATACGGCCTGCTAAAATCAAGGTTAAAACCATAATGGAATTTAAGGACTACTGTACTGGCCATAATATAATCTATCCCTTCATCCTGATCGCGTATAAAAGGTTTGAAATCCTTTCCGGCATTGTCTAAAATCTTTTGAAATCTTTTGGATTTATTAAAAATAATATCAAAATAAGGCATAGAAGCAGCCTTTATTTCATTCTCACTGAGGACTTCTGCAAATGAATCCTGCAAAATTACCCGAATAACATCCTTATGCTTTTCAAGAAGTTGAACATCTGAAAACCCTTCCCTGAGTTCTGGATATGGTGCCTGAGTTTCCAATACATACTTAGCTCTTGATGATAACAAGGGATCATCACTTTTTGCCATTTCATCATATTGCTGTAATAGCTTATCAAAGCTAACCAGCATTTTTATCGGCATATCTTTATTCATAGATTCCATAATAGTATTTGTCTACAGATTGACCATAAAATTACAAAACTATTCAATTTCTTTTTGTTAAAGGAATTTTTGCGGTGTTCGGGGCATTTTTTGGATATTTATACAAAATTCAAATATGTCTTCAGATAAGAGACTCAGCAACGCTTACAAAAGGGCCAAAACCATTGCTTTTGATGACGCCTCAAAGTTTATCTTATTCAGTGATTGTCATAGGGGCGACAATAGTTTTGCTGATGAGTTTGCCAATAACCGGAACATCTACTATCACGCTTTAAAACATTATTTTAATAACGGCTTCCAATACTGTGAACTCGGAGACGGTGATGAACTCTGGGAGAATCTGACTTTTGAACCCATTTTTGAGGCACATAAGAATATTTATATGCTAATGAAACGTTTTCATGAGGAAAACAGACTGCATATGATATTTGGGAACCACGATATGGTGTACAAAAACCCGGCATATGTTAAAAAACATCTTTATACCTACTTTGAGCCTAAAGATGAAAAGGAAGCTACTTTATTGGATCAATTGCAGTTTCATGAGGCCATAGTTCTAAAACACAGTGAAAATGGACAAGAGTTATTTCTAACTCATGGACATCAGGCAGATTTTATGAATTATCACGGATGGCGGTTTAATCGATTTTTGGTGCGCATTCTTTGGAAACCGCTTCAGGTTTGGGGAATAGCTGACCCTACTAGTCCGGCCCGTAACCATCGTGAGTTAATTAAGGTAGAAAAAAGAATAAAGCGATGGATTGTAAAAAACAAGCTATTAATGACTATCATAGGACATACGCACAGGCCGAGATTCCCTGAACCCGGTGATATCCCTTTATTTAATGACGGAAGTTGTGTGCATCCCAGAAGCATTACCGGAATTGAAATAGTACACGGTTTAATTTCGCTTATAAAGTGGCAGATAGCTACAAAGGAAGATGGCACACTTCAGATTGTAAGAATTTTACTGGAAGGACCTCAGCGATTATCAGACTATAAAAAAAACGAGGATTGATTCTTTCCAATACCTGGGCATCAGTTGAATCAATCCTCTGGAAATAGTCATGTTCTCTATTTCTATTGAATTATAAAGTTAATTGGTATACTATAAGGAACTTTAACAGATTTTCCGCGTTGCATCCCTGGAGTCATATTTGGGAGAGCAGCAATAATTCTGTGTGCTTCTTTCTCCAATAGTTTATCAGGGCCTCTTGTCCTTATGGCCTCTACTTTACCTTTAGAATTTATCATAAACTGAACAAATACTTTTCCTTTTATACCAAGTTCAAGTGCGCTCTCAGGATACGTAAATTCTTTAACAATATGCGCTTGTATCATCTTTTGGAAACAAGCTTTTCGTTCATCGTTTCCCTTCGCACTTTCACAACCGGGATAAATAGGAACATTCTCTATGACTGCAAAGGGAACTACAATATCTTCTTCTTCTTCGCCAACTTCGACGTCGCCAACATCCATTACTTCCTCAATAACTGATTCCTGACTAGTTTCGGTACTCTCAATAACAGTTTCTTCTATTTCCTCTGTGTCTTCTACTACTTCAATAACTTCAGGAGCTGCAGGTGGCGGCGGTGGCGGTGTTGTTTTTAAAATTTCTGTCACTGGTACATCTTCTTTAAGGTCATCAACTGCCTGAGCAATGTCCTGAGTTATGGTGTCTTTAGGATACGATTTGTATTCCAAAGCACGCCAGGTCAAAAATAGAACCACTGTAAGTCCAATTACGAAATACAGTCCACTATTTCTATTTAAATCTACTTTTGGGTTTTTTTTGACTTGCATGACTATTTTTATTATGATATACTCAAAATTACGTCATGTACAATGCAGATAATATGATATTTATCAGGTTTAACGGGTAATATCACAAACTTATGTCGCTTAATAAATTAGACAAAAAAAAGTAATCAGGACCGTTTTTAGCCCTGATTACCTAAACTATAATGTTGCAGATTTACTTATTAAAGCTGCTACCTTTTCAATTAAATACCGGATAATAACACCTCGTCAAAATCAATTCCTTCAATCTGTACTATACGCTGTTCGGCAGGGTCCCAATCTATTCTTCTTCCAAGTTTAACCGAAAGGCCGGCCATATGTGCTGATATTGCTTCATCAAATCCTTCATTTATTCCACAGCTTACCTTACTTCCGTTGCGTGTGGCACTGAGCCATTCCCTTAAATGCAGAAATGTTGAATCAACTCTTGCTCCGTTAATATAAGTCCACATTAGACCTTTATCTGCAAAATATTGAGAGGTTGCTGAAGAAACTGCATCGGGTACATTCGCCCCGGGATTGTAGCTATAAACCGGAACCGATGGTTTCATTTTTTCAGATTCAATCATATCGGCATACTTCGTAGACCTGCTATCCGGCCATACCGTAAGGCGATTACCTAATTCCATAGTGCCGTCGTGTCCCATAAGAATAGTAGGCCTGCTAAAACCATTGCCCAGAGTTGCACTGTAGACAAAAGTCATTCCTTTTTCCTTCCCTTTTTTCTGACTACTGCCTGTACTAAAATCTGGAAACTCCATATTTACCTGAAGAACATCAGGGACATTTCGCCCGTCATTATGAGTGTAAATTCCTCCCGAAGCGCATACAGATGAAGGGATACCCATTTGCAATACACAATTAAGACGATCATAATCGTGGGTCAATAAATCTCCGGAAAGACCAGATCCGTATGCCCACCATTTTCTCCACCTGAAAAAGTGATTCTTATTAAAAGGTACTTTTGGTGCAGGCCCTAAAAACAAATCCCAGTCTATGGTCTGTGGATTTGCTTCATCCTCTATATGATAATTCCAGGCCCCGTTATCATCATTCCTGTTGGTATTGGTCTGAACGAGAGATACATGACCAAGTACGCCTTTCGAGACGATATCCTGTGCCGTCTGAAAACTTAAAGTTTGTCTGTGCTGGTGGCCAACCATTAATACCGCCTTAGACTTTTCAGCAACTTCTTTTAGCCTGTAAGTCTCTTCTACGGTGTGCGTCATTGGTTTTTCCAAATAAGCATGTATTCCATTTTCAAGTGCGTCTATGGCCATAGGAGCGTGCCAATGATCTGGCGTAGCTATAATTATTGCATCTACCTTGCCGCTTCTGATCATCTCTTCATGTGTCTTAAATCTAATCACCTTGGTATCTTCAGTAGAAAAAGAATTAATAACCCTGTCTGCCCTGATATCATACACATCGCAAACTGCAGTAAGTTTTACATTCAGTTTATCCTGATTCATAAAATCTTTCAACCGGGAGTGATTTGGATCCTCCTCTGCAGCTAATCTCATTTCTTCAAGCCATTCTTTTGTTGCAAATCCGAGTGCTCTGCACAATTGCTCTCCTCTAATCCCAAAACCAATTATTCCTACTCTTACCGGGTCACCGATAATCTCTTTTACTGTAGAAGGTAATGAAGGCTGAATATTTAACTGTTCAAGTATAGCTGTACGTTGTCTATTTTTGGAAACAGCATTGGAGGCACCCGCCCACCAAACGGCACCTAGAATTGGGATTCCGCCTAATCCTTTAATTACATCTCTTCTTGTCCATTTCATAAGGTTTCAGTTTTAGTTTGCTCCTTGTTTTTATTAAATAGATATGATAGACCAAAATATTGCCCCGTAGGAAATTGATAAATAACCATACAGGCCGCAAGTTCTATTAAATTTTTATTGACAAACCAATAACTTCCCTCAACATTTACTTGCTGTAACCATGGGAAAGGGGGATGCGCCAAATAATACAAAGCGAGTAATAGAATCCCAACTAAAGCACCTTTTTTCTCAAATATCCCCAACAAAAGTGTAATTCCTACAAACATTAGTGCCAACCAATTAAGGGTGTCTGCCCAACCAATTAACGGTTCTTTTGCCATTGCCAAAAATAAAGGCTCCAACGGACCTTGTGCAGTAGCCAGATAGCCAAATGAGGTCCAGTCAGGATTATAGACCTTTATCACACCTTCATACAAAAAGTGCCATCCAATAAGTACGCGCATTAACGCAATACTTTGCTTTAATTGCCATTTTCCTTTAGTTTCAGTCATATTGTTCAGTTAAAGTTGTTAATTAATTTTTTCCTTGAGAAAGATTTCAATTATGGATATTAGACCATAAATATAAATAGTATTACTCCCTCTGTTTTATTATTTATTTCAAGTATTTAGGATTCGGAAAATTACTGTGATCAATAATTACAAAAACTTTGTGAATAGTAATATAAATGCTGCTTTAACGATTAGGATAAAACTGATCAAAACTAGAATCTAAGCCTTTTCTTTCCTATGACATTTATCAATTTTTTTTTGACCAAACCATCTAAAACAAATAGACCAAATGGCAATTTTTTAACCTCATATTCTTGAGGCCACAGTATTCATAGCCTCCACAAATGAATCCAGTTCTTTTGCAGTTGTGTATACATTAGGGGTAATCCTACATCCTTGTACATTGGCATAATCTATAGCTACCGTAAATATATGAAATTCATTAAAAAGAATATTTGCCAGCTCTGCAGGGGTCATGTTTTCAATTCCCACATTCGCAATCCCACAACTTCTATAATCCTCAACTGGTGTATTTACATTGATATTTTTTACATTCCTCAATTTTTCACTCCAATATCTCTGCAAGAACCTTAATCTTTTCTCTTTCCGTTCCGGGCCGATCATTTCCAGATAATCTATAGCGTCATCAATAGCAAGATCGGTATGAACAGGATGGGTGCCTGTATGATTAAGCCTTGTTATGTCATTTGGGTCGCGATCATGTTCTGCCAAAAGCGGCCAAATCTTTGATATTTTATCCCTGGCAACATACAGTATTCCAGCGCCTAACGGAGTGCTTAACCACTTATGAAGACTTGAAGCGTAATAATCGCAATTCAAGTCATCTATCTTAACCTGAATATGGCCAATACAATGTGCTCCATCAACCATTACCTCAACACCATGTTTATGCGCCATATCACAGATCTTTCGAACAGGCAATATTTGTCCTGTAATGTTGATCATATGGCACACCATAATTAATTTAGTTTTAGGAGTAATCTGGTCTTCATACAGTGCTACCAATTCTTCATCCGAAATAGGGTGGTTAGGTATGGAAACTACCTTATTTATAACTCCGAACCGCTTAGCAATCAATGCAAAATGGTCCTGCATAGATCCATAATCTTGTTCTGCAAAAATTGCTTCATCATTTTTCTTCCATGGATAACCCCCAATTATCATATCTAAAGATTCTGTAGTGTTACGTGTAATGATCAATTGATCAGATGAACAGCCAACGAAACGCGACAGACGTTTAGTGATCCGGCTTTTATTTTCCCACTGAACAGTTCTCATATAGTAGGAACCTTCATAGTTAATGCTTTTAACATGCGCCAGATACCTGCTCATGGTTGGCTGAGGTATTATGTTGTAGTATCCATTTTCCAGGTTTATATACTCTGGTTTTAACAAATAATCTTTTCTGACGTTCTTCCAGAATTCCTCATCGTTATTTCCATAATCCTTACGGATTTTAATTTCCCGGGCATTCAGGTTATAGGGAAGAAAAGGTGTAATTGCTGCCACCTTCCCAATATTTTTCAGAAAAGACCTTTTATCCATCTTTATAGTATTTTATACAAGATAATAAAAGCAATTCAATGTTTATAAACCATAAACATCTGGTAATTATCCCCTTTCTTGGCTTAGGTCCTTAATTAAAGCCCTTGGCAAAAACATATATCTTTTGTAAATTTTTCAACTACCCAACTAAATGAAGAAATTATGACTTTAATGTTCCTCATCATTATCCTTGGGTCTACGTATTACGAAACTCTAAAATGAATGGCTCGTATTGCCATGGGACTTGGGTTTACGTTGATACACCTTGTTAGCATCCCGGTTACAAATACCTATAAATTCGGACCACAACTACCATCAGGCCTTATTTACACACCTGGCTTACAAATATATTTCTCCAGTAAATCAAAGTTAAAAAAAGCAGGGCCTAAAATGGCACCTGATTTTTGTTTTGGCTTATGGCTTCGAATTCCTTTTTGAAATAGTATATTTAATATTTCAAAGATCAGAACCAACTAACCATATGCCGCTTCTTATAGTAATTTTAGGGATAATACTTCTCTTTATCCTGATTGCAAAATTTAAACTTAACGCATTCATAACCTTTATAATTGTCTCCTTATTTGTGGGCATTGCAGAGGGAATGAAGCTGGAAAGTGTCGTAGAATCTATTCAGAATGGAATAGGCAATACTCTAGGTTTTCTTGTAATGATTTTGGGCCTTGGTGCCATGCTGGGTAAATTGGTTGCCGACAGCGGGGCAGCACAACGCATAACTTCAAAACTGGTGAGTAAGTTTGGTATAAAAAATATTCAATGGGCAGTGGTACTTACAGGATTCATTGTGGGTATTCCAATGTTTTATTCTGTAGGTTTTGTTATTTTAATACCTCTGGTTTTTACTGTAGCGGCAGCCACGGGGCTTCCGCTATTATATGTTGGTTTACCTATGTTAGCTTCATTATCAGTAACACATGGGTATCTTCCCCCCCATCCTGCCCCAACGGCAATTACGGTTATGTTTAATGCAGATCTGGGAAAAACCCTGGTTTATGGGATAATTGTAGCAATCCCGGCAATAATTGTAGCCGGCCCCATATTTTCACGGACTATAAAAAATATTAAAGCCACACCACTAAAAGAATTTGTAAATCCCAGAATACTCGAAGATCATGAAATGCCTGGTTTAGGAATAAGTATCTTTACGGCATTATTACCCATAATTCTAATTGCGGCCGCTACTTTGGTCGATCTCTTTTTACCAGAAGATTTCTACCTTAGTCCAATTATAGAATTTCTTGGGAATCCTGTAATAGCCATGCTTATCGCTGTACTGGTTGCAATCTATACGCTTGGATTGGCCCGAGGTAAAAAAATGCCTGAAATCATGGGCTCTGTGAGCAGTGCAATTTCAGGAATTACATTGGTCCTCTTAATAATAGCAGGTGCAGGTGCTTTGAAACAAGTTTTAGTAGATAGTGGTGTAAGTGATTATATTGCTAATATGCTCAAAGGGTCAACAATTTCTCCTTTAATATTGGCCTGGTTCATAGCCACAGTTATAAGGGTTTGTGTGGGGTCTGCTACAGTAGCAGGTTTAACGGCTGCAGGAATAGTTTTACCAATGGTTTCTAACCCTGGTGTAAATGCAGAATTAATGGTCCTGGCCATTGGATCAGGAAGTTTAATGTTATCACATGTTAATGATGGTGGTTTTTGGTTGTTTAAAGAGTATTTTAATTTGTCTGTTAAAGATACACTTAGAACATGGACAGTTATGGAGACCGCCGTTGGGGTTATAGGGCTTATTGGAGTATTAATCTTAAACGAATTCATTTAAAACAAGGATATGAACAATTTACCTTCACAACGAATAGCAACTTTGGGATTAAAATTACCTCCCCCTCCCCCTCCTGCAGGACTTTATAAACCGGTCCTTGTAATAGACAATTTTCTTTACGTATCAGGACAGGGTCCTATGCAATCCGATGGAACATTAATGACAGGGAGGGTTGGAGAAGATCTTAACCTGGGACAAGCAAAATTGGCCGCCGAGCAAGTAGGCTTAACAATGCTCTCCACCATACAAGCTCATTTTGGGGATTTAGACCGTATAAAGCGGGTGGTAAAGGTCCTGGGTATGGTAAATTCTACTCCGGATTTTGGACAACACCCATTAGTTATTAATGGTTTTAGCGAGTTAATGGCGGATGTCTTTGGAACTGATAATGGCGTTGGCGTCAGAAGTGCAGTGGGTATGATGCTGCCCGGAAACATCCCGGTTGAAATTGAAGCTATGTTTCAACTACATTAATCAGAAGCAAAATGGCAGGTAAAAATTGGTACGAAATTGATAATCCGGAGGAAGTTGTTTCTCCCTCTTTGTTGGTATACCCAGATAGAATTGAAAAAAACATCAAATTGATGATTTCAATCATTGGGGATGTCACCAGACTCCGGCCGCATATAAAAACCCATAAGACAGCCGAGATTATAGAGATGCAAATGCAACATGGAATACAAAAATTTAAATGTGCTACCATCGCAGAAGCAGAACTCTTAGCTAAATGCAATGCCAAAGACATTCTATTAGCCATGCAACCAGTTGGCGTAAATTTAAACAGGTTTTTTAAACTGATTGCAACATATCCCAATTCACAATTTTCTACTATTGTGGACAATGAAATTACCGTTGACCTTATTTCGGAATTGGCCGCCTCCAGAGAGATTAGCATTCCATTATTCCTGGACCTTAACACGGGCATGAATAGAACTGGTATAGCTCCTAATGACAACGCAGTTGAATTGTTTATACGGATTTCAGAAGACCCAAATTTGTATGCGCGTGGACTTCATGCCTATGATGGTCATTTAAGGGAAACTGATACAGCCTTGAGAAAAGAAGCTTGCGATGCTGCTTTTAAATTAGTCACAAATCTTAAAAGTAAAATTGAAGCTTCAGGGGCGGAAGTAAAAACATTAGTTGTGGGTGGATCGCCTACATTTCCATTTCATGCAGCAAGAGAGAATGTAGAGACCAGTCCAGGAACAACCCTGCTTTGGGATGAAAGATATGGAACTTCTTTTAGTGATATGCCATTTTTACAGGCAGCGGTTTTGCTTACCCGAATTATTAGCAAGCCAAAAGAAAGGATTATCTGTTTGGATCTGGGACATAAATCCATAGCCCCTGAAATGGATTTTCCAAGGGTTAAAATCTTTGATCTAGAAGATGCGGAGCAGATAGGACAAAGTGAAGAACATTTAGTACTTCACTATAACAAAAGTGAAAACCTGAAAATTGGTGATATTTTTTATGCCATTCCCATGCATATTTGCCCAACGGTGGCTAAATATTCTAAAGTCCTGACTGTTGAGGAAGGTCGGATCAGCGGAGCATGGAAAATTGCCGCAAGAGATCATCAAATGCAAATCTAAATAAGCACTAATGATTATTTTTGACGCCCATCTGGATTTAGCAATGAACGCAATGGAATGGAACCGTGATCTTTGCTGGACTGTTGAGGATATTAGGGCCAAAGAGTTTGGACTGACTGATAAACCGGATAGGGGAAAAAATACAGTTTCCTTTGATGCAATGCGAAAAGGTAATATTGGACTTTGTATGGCTACTCAAATTGCGCGATTTGTAAAAAGAGATAATCAACTTCCCGGATGGAATTCCCCTCAGCAGGCCTGGGCACAAACTCAGGGCCAACTTGCCTGGTACAGGGCAATGGAAGCCCTTGGAGAAATGACACAGATTGCAAACTTACAGGAATTAGACGAACATCTGGATCTTTGGAAATCTTCTGTTAAAGCTAAAAAATCCATTGGATATATCTTAAGTCTCGAAGGAGCCGATTCTATAATTACCGTAGATCATCTTGAAAAAAGTTATGAGCAGGGACTTCGTGCCATTGGACCCGCGCACTATGGCCCGGGAACTTACGCACATGGTACAAATTCCATTGGAGGAATTGGCCATAAAGGAAAAGAGCTTCTAAAAGAGATAGCAAGACTAAATATAATTCTGGACACTACTCATTTGTGTGATGAGAGTTTTTGGGAAACAATGAAGGCATACCAGGGACCTCTTTGGGCAAGTCATAATAACTGCAGGGCTCTGGTAGACCATACAAGGCAATTTTCAGATGAACAACTTCTTGAACTTATTAATAGAGATGCAGTAATTGGCGTGGCCCTGGATGCATGGATGATGGTGCCGGGCTGGGTGCGTGGTAAATCTATGCCTGAAACTATGGGGGTAACCTTAGAAACAATGGTAGATCATATAGACCATATTTGTCAACTGGCCGGGAATGCTTTACATGTGGGGATAGGAACCGACCTTGATGGCGGATTTGGAAGGGAACAAAGTCCGGCTGATTTAGATACTATTGCCGATTTACAGAAACTCCCTGATTTACTTCATAAAAGGGGTTATAACACCGGGGATATTGAAAATATTATGCATGCAAATTTCATTCGTTTTCTTAGAAACACCTGGAGTTAATTAAAAAAAATCCTCCCGGGAATTTGGGAGGATTTAATTCAAATAATAATTAAACTAACCTAAATCTTCAGCGCACTTTTCTGACCAATGTGGCCATGGTAATAGACTTAAGATCCCGAATGTTCGAGATTTCCTGCATAGCTTCTTGTTGTGCATCCGTTAATGGGGTATTATTAGCACCGTTAAAGAATTGATCATAACCTGTATACATATCCACAGTAATATGGCTTGCATAAGCCTCCGTAGCATAGCCTAACATATTTCTCAATAATCCCCAATTTGCCCTGCCTCCAGAATCAACATCTTTCTGATGAAATGGTTTAAAAAGATCGGATTCCATTTTTTCATATGCTCCTGACTGCCCGGGTTTTGCCTTCATAAAGTTGATAACCGCTAAAGTCCCAATAGGCATATCAAAATCATCATTGGTCTTATCTATTTCCCTAAGGAATACCCTATGAGTAAGATCCCGGCTTTTTGCGGTCATCTCCATTTTTTCATTACTTTCTTCATCCGTTAAATTCGGATAAGCACCGGTCCAAGCCTTATTAAAGTCGCCTCCATCCATCATCTTCACCGGGTCATTGTACAGACTTACTGTCATAAACTGAGCTCCCTGTTTTTGTCCACTCGGCTCAAGTCGCCAAAGATCCCAACCAATGCAGTCGCCATTTTTAACTCTTTCTACATGAACTTTTTCCCAAAATTTTTCTGTTTCTGCATAAGCAGCCCCTTGGCCTTCATCTACATGCATAAACTCAAATATGAGGAAAAGTGGTTTTTCATCCTGCCCGAAAGCAATGGTAGTGAACATGGCCATAACCATAATTGTAAATAATTTTTTCATCTTCTTGAATATTATTGGTTTAATACAAATAAAGAAGAGATTATGGCAATAGCAAGTAATCTAGGACGAATACATCATTTAGATGTCCGAAGTATAGGTTCTTTTTATCGAAAGAAATTTCAATAGCTATTAACTAATTATTTTTTCTTCCCTTAAAAAGGTATCCAGGCTATCTGCAATGTCAAAACATCTGCTCACATTAGTAACACCATTGCAAAATCTTGAATCTAATTCATGAGCCTCACATTCAAAGCCAGATAAATTTACTTTTTCAAAATTTCTATTCACGGCTTTGCATTGTTCATACAAAGTATCAACTGAGGTATTCGCCTCAGGTTCTATACCATTTTGAATCAAAAAACCCTTTAAGTAATTATCTATAGCAATATGAGAATTCTGGCAAACCATAAAAGAAACAACATCTTCCGCAGGTCTACACAATTCATCATTGGCTTCTTTCAATTTTTGAATAGCAGTCTCATAAAGCTTTTCTGCTTTATCTTCCATAGACAGTATTGATTTAAAATTAGCTTTATTTACAACCTTTCTATTAATCTATATTTCAGAATAACAGTATTACATATTTCTAAAAAGTTCCAGGCGTTCCCATTTTGTTTCCACCTCTTCCTGAGCTTGTTTTAAGAGTTCGGCACCCAATTCTGCGTCATCTTTTACCACTCTGGTAAAGCGGGTTTCGTTATACATAAAGTGGCTTAACGGTTTAGTGGGTTCCTTAGAATCTAATTTGAATTTTTTTCCTTTAGGCTTGGAAGGATCAAATCTGAATAGTGGCCAATAACCCGTTTCAACAGCCTTTTGTTGTTGCAACGCCCCATCTTTTAAATCATACCCATGCTCACCACAGTGTGAATAGGCTACAATAAGTGACGGACCAGGATATGCTGCGGCTTCTTCAATTGCCTTTAAGGTTTGAAGATCCTTTGCTCCCATTGCTACCTGAGCTACATATACATTCTCATAGGATATAGCTTGAAGCGCCAGGCTTTTTTTCCCAGTTCGTTTCCCGGATACCGAAAACTTGGCACTAGCGCCTAATGGCGTTGCTTTAGAGGTCTGACCTCCTGTATTGGAATATACTTCTGTATCAAGTACCATAATATTCACATCTTCACCTGAAGCTAAAACATGATCAACTCCACCATAACCTATATCATAGGCCCAGCCATCGCCACCAAGAATCCAGACTCCTTTTTTACGTAGGTACTCTGTAAGTTGACTTAATTTTTTAGCATCGGGATTGTCTTTTTCCTTTGCCAGTACTTCCCTAAGTCGGTCAATATCAGCAAATTTCTGACTTTTCTGTTCTTCTGTTTCTTCCGGATTGGTCAGAATAGTTTCAGTTAATTCTTTACCAACCACATTTTTAAGTTGCTCAAGGAGATTAACTGCAATTTCCTGCTTCTTGGTTAAAGCCAGCTTCATTCCAAATCCAAATTCGGCATTGTCTTCAAATAGTGAATTTGCCCATGCAGGGCCTCTTCCTTCTTTATTCGTTTTATAAGGTGTTGTTGGCAAATTGCCCCCATATATTGAAGAACAACCCGTTGCATTAGCAATGATTATACTATCGCCATATAATTGGGTAAGCATTTTAATATATGGAGTTTCTCCACAACCAGAACAGGCTCCTGAAAATTCAAACAAAGGCTCTAAAAACTGAGATCCTTTGACATTGGTTATTTGCAAGGCCGATCTGTCATAGTCGGGTAGATTGATAAAATAATCCCAGTTTACATTTTCTACAGCATCAAAATCGAGTTTCTTCCTCATATTGATAGCTTTAAAATCCTCAATTTCCTTGCTTTCAGCAGGACAAACGGCCACACAAAGGTCACATCCGGTACAATCTTCAGGAGAAACCTGTAATACGTACGATTCTGTTTCTGTGGAAAATGGCCTTCCCTTGGCAGGAACTGATTTCAAACTACCTGGAGCATCCGCCATAACTTCGTTAGGAACAACTTTAGCTCTAATTGCAGCATGCGGACAGATAGCTACACATTTATTACATTGTGTACAAAGTACTTCATCATCCCATATGGGGATAAAGTTAGCGATCCCACTTTTCTCATATTGGGTAGTGCCGGTAGGGAAGGTACCATCAACCGGAAATGCACTAACCGGCAATTCGTCTCCATGCCCTCCCAGTATTTTTTCAAGTACATTCTTCACAAAACCATCGGGAGCATCAGTCATTGCTGAAAGTAATCCTTTCTCGCTGCTCACTTCTTTTGGATAGTCTACCTGATATAAATTTTCAAGTGATTTATCAACAGCATTAAAATTCATTTGAACTACCGCATCACCTTTATGAGCATATGACTTAACTATGGCATCCTTTATTTTCTGAATGGCCTCATCTTTGGGCAGGATACCTGATATTGCAAAGAAGCACGTTTGTAAAACGGTATTTGTCCTTTTACCAAGATTGGCTTCATGGGCCACTTTTGTGGCATCCACTACATAAAATTTAGCTTCTTTTTCGATGATTCCTTCCTGCATTTTTTTAGGTAATTTGTCCCAAATTTCCTCTTTCGAAAACGGTGAATTAAGAAGGAATGTCCCTCCAGGTTTTAAATCGGCGAGCATATCATATCTTTCAATAAAATTGAATTGATGACTGGCTATAAAATCCGCTTTGTCAATTAAGTAGGACGAGTAAATTGGTTCAGGACCAAAACGCAAATGCGAAATAGTTTGTGCACCCGCTTTTTTAGAATCATAGACAAAATATCCCTGAACATAATTTTCTGTAGTATCACCAATTATTTTGATGGAGTTTTTATTTGCCCCTACAGTACCATCAGATCCTAGACCATAGAACATACAATTTATAGTTGTACTTCCCACTTTAAAAGTATGGTCAGATTCCAGACTGGTATGAGATATATCGTCATTAATACCTACCGTAAAATGATTTTTCGATTTCTCCTTGGCTAGTTCATCAAAAACACCTTTTACCATTTGAGGCGTGAATTCTTTAGAAGACAAACCATACCGCCCGCCAACAACAGCTATATTTCTGTTGCTCTCTACCAGGGCAGTAATCACATCCTGATACAAAGGTTCGCCAGCGCTTCCCGGTTCTTTAGTCCTGTCTAAAACTGCAATTTTTTTCACAGATAAGGGAAGGCTTTCTATAAAATGAGAAACAGAAAATGGCCTGTATAAACGAACAAATACTACCCCAACTTTCTCATCCTTATTTACCATGGCTTCTACGGCTTCACGAACTGCCCCCTGGCCAGATCCCATAATTACCACAACTCGCTCTGCCTCAGGATGACCTAAATAATAAAATACGCTGTATTTTCTGCCTGTATGCTGATAAAATTCATCCATGACCTCCTGTACAATTCCAGTAACTTTTTCATAGTATGGATTTGATGCCTCTCTGGCCTGGAAAAAAACATCAGGGTTTTGAGATGTTCCCCTAATAACCGGATGATCCGGATCTAACGATCTATTTTTATGTTCCATGATTTTATCCTCAGGCATCATTGCTTTAATGACATCATCTGGAATTTCATCAATTTTGGAAATTTCATGCGAGGTCCTAAAACCGTCAAATACATTTAGGAAAGGAACACGTGAACGTAAAGCAGCCACCTGAGAAATTAATGCAAAGTCCATGGCTTCCTGGACAGACCCTCCAAACAGCATCGAAAAACCGGTTTGTCTTGTGGCCATCACATCTGAATGATCCCCAAATATAGATAGCGCATGAGTTGCTACTGTTCTTGCAGCCACATGTATCACAGAAGGTAACAATTCCCCTGCAATTTTATACATATTAGGTATCATTAAAAGCAAACCTTGGGAGGCGGTAAATGTTGTAGTCAATGCTCCGGCCTGGAGAGAACCATGTACCGCTCCGGAAGCGCCGCCTTCGCTTTGCATTTCAACTATTCGGGGTACATTCCCCCAAATATTTTTTTGCCCTTTAGAACTATATACGTCTACATGCTCCCCCATTGGTGAAGCGGGGGTGATGGGATAGATTGCGCATACTTCATTCGTTTTGTGAGCAACTCGTGCAACCGCCTCGTTCGCATCGCAAATTAACTTCGAAAAATTTTTTTTCATGACTATTTCATTATTAAAGAAACTGGCAGTTTAGAAATATTAAAGGTTATTGTAAGTTTTTCTTATTACTAGAACTGCAACTGATACAAGTTTTAAATTATCGATAAAATTAGAGCCATTACCGCTGTCATACTATGACAAATGTCAGGTAATTATGTGCCAGATAAAGTTGATAACAGAGCTAAAATTCTAAAAAGAAAGGATCAGAGCTATCTAAAATGATAGCTAAACCCTTTAAATAAAAAAAGCCCGATTGATTTTCAATCGGGCGTGTATTTGTATATGTTTAGAAAACTAACGGTTATTCGCCGTGCATCCAGACTTTTTTAGCTAATAATTCTTCCTCAGTCTCAACGTGGTCTTCATCGGGAACGCAACAGTCTACCGGGCATACAGAAGCGCATTGAGGTTCATCATGAAAACCTTTACACTCCGTGCATTTATCGGTAACAATAAAATAAAACTCGTCTGAAACAGGTTCATTTTCAGCTTCGGCATCAACTTCATTTCCTTCTGGTGTTGTTATCATGCCACTTAAAGAGGTTTCGTCTGAATACGACCACTCCTGATCTGGTTCATATATTGCATTATTCGGGCATTCTGAAACGCAAGCATCACAGTTAATGCATTCATCTGTTATGATTATAGCCATAATTATATGTTTTTGAAATAATTGTCCGTAAATTTAATGTACCGCAAATAGCAGTCTAATGATAAAAGTCATATTTCTTTATAAATGTCCAATTTATATTTGGCACCAATATTTTTAATATGACGGCATTTAAGTTAAAAATAAGCAAAAAATAAACATGTATACATGATTGCGACAAAAACAAAACAAAAACAGGAGGCCCTGGAAGCCGTAGTAGTAAGATTTGTAGGCGATTCCGGTGATGGCATGCAACTGACGGGAACTCAATTTTCTGACACTTCTGCTATGTTCGGTAATGATATTGCCACATTTCCCAACTACCCGGCAGAGATTAGAGCCCCTCAAGGAAGTCTGTACGGCGTATCGGGTTTCCAGGTTCATATAGGAAGTGTTGAAATAAGTGCCCCCGGCGAAAATGTAGACCTTTTGGTTGCTATGAATCCAGCCGGACTTAAAACTAATTTACATGCCGTAAAACCCGGCCATTCGGTAATTGTAGACTCAGATGCCTTTTCCAAAAAGAATTTAGAAAAAGCGCAGTATGAATCCAATCCACTAGAAGACGGAAGTTTGGAAAACTATCATGTGATAGAAGTCGCCATGACTTCGCTTACAAAAGAAGCACTAAAAGAGGTTGAGGGGCTAGACAATAAAAGTATCACAAGGAGTAAAAATATGTTTGCCCTCGGAATGGTTTATTGGATGTATAACAGGTCTACTGAGCATACAATAGAGTTTTTCAATAAAAAATTTAAGTCCAAACCGGAATTAATTGAAGCCAATACCAAGGTGTTAAATGCAGGTTTCTACTTTGCAGAAACCCTGGAACTAATTCCCAATTCGTATACCGTTGCTCCGGCTAAAATGGCAGCTGGTACTTACAGAATAGTTATGGGAAATACGGCCACCGCCTGGGGGTTTCTAGCCGCTGCAGAAAAATCTGGTCTGGAACTATTTTTAGGTTCTTACCCCATTACTCCTGCTTCTGATATTCTTCACGAACTGGTAAAGCATAAACACTTTGGAGTTAAAGCTTTACAAGCCGAAGATGAAATTGCAGGGATCACATCTGCCATTGGGGCGGCTTTTGCCGGTGATTTAGCCATTACTACTACTTCAGGGCCAGGGTTGGCTTTAAAAGGTGAAGCACTTGGTCTTGCAATGATACTGGAATTACCATTAGTTGTGGTTGATGTTCAAAGAGGAGGGCCATCTACAGGACTGCCTACCAAAACTGAACAATCAGATTTACTTCAGGCTTTGTATGGTAGAAATGGTGAAAGTCCTGTCATTATTATGGCAGCAAGTACGCCGTCTAATTGCTTTGATTATGCCTATGAAGCAGCAAAACTTGCTATTGAACATATGACTCCGGTCATCCTATTGACAGATGGTTATATCGCCAATGGTTCTGCACCCTGGAAAATACAATCAGTATCTGAAATGCCCGAAATAAAAACCAGGCTAATTAAAGAAGCAAAAGAATCATGGAATCCATATGACAGAGATGAAGCAACTCTGGCACGCGACTGGGCGATTCCCGGAACGTTTGGATTAGAACACAGAGTTGGTGGCCTGGAAAAAGATAAAGTAACGGGTCAGGTATCTTATATTCCTGAAAATCATGAATATATGACAAGCGTCAGAGCTGAAAAGGTAAAAAGGGTTGAAAATTATATCCCAAAACTTAAAACGGAATTTACAAATGAAGGTGAATTACTAGTAATTGGGTGGGGTGGCACTTATGGCACCTTGTACTCTTCCGTAAAGGAGTTAAGACAAGAAGGCAGCGCAACAGTTGGGCTTGCACATTTTAATTATATAAATCCCTTGCCAAAAAATACGGAAGAGGTCTTAAAAAGATTTAAACGAATAGTAGTCTGTGAATTAAACACTGGCCAGTTTGCTTCAGTTTTAAGAATGAATTTTCATGGCATTGAGTTTTTACAGTATAATAAAGTACAGGGATTACCTTTTGGTAATAGTGAACTTATAGAAGAATTTAAAAAAATAATGAAATAGAAATGGAGACGACAGCAACGCCGAAATATACATTTAAAGATTTTGCCAGTGATCAGGAAGTAAGGTGGTGTCCCGGTTGTGATGACTATGTTATCCTCCGCTCCATGCAAAAAGCACTTCCCGAAATGGGACTTAAAAAAGAAGATGTGGTATTCATTTCCGGGATAGGATGTTCTTCCCGTTTTCCATATTACATGAATACCTATGGTATGCATAGTATCCACGGAAGGGCCCCGGCAATAGCTTCGGGAGTGAAGCTTGCCAATCCTAACCTAAGTGTTTGGATTATTACCGGGGATGGAGATTCCATGGCTATTGGTGGTAACCATTTTATTCACGTGCTGAGAAGAAACCTGGATTTGAATATTGTACTGTTCAATAATGAAATTTACGGTTTAACAAAGGGACAATTTTCCCCAACTTCATTAGTTGGTCAAAAGACAAAATCATCGCCGTATGGCAATACGCAACCGCCATTTTTACCCGGTGAGTTGGCCATTGGTGCACATGCTCGTTTTTTTGCAAGAATTGGGGGTAATACTCCAAAAGAAATGACAGACATGTTCATTAAATCCGAAAAATTTAAAGGCACTTCTTTAATCGAAGTCCTTCAAAATTGTCCAATTTTTAATGATGGTTGCTTTTCAAAATATACAGATAAGGCAGTGAGAGAAGACAGGCAATTGTTTGTTGAACATGGAAAACCAATGATATTTGGTAAAGAAAGGGACAAAGGTCTGGTCTTAAACGGTTTAAAATTGGAAGTGGTAAGCCTGGGAGAAAATGGAATTACCGAAGCCGATCTTCTTGTTCATGATGCTGAAGAACAAGATCCAACCTTGCATCAAATGTTGGTAAGGTCAGAATATCCATTAGTAACTGGGATAATTAGAAGTTTTCCAGATGTTACTTTCGAAGAAAGAGTTAAAGATGTAACAGCTGCTGTAAAGGCGGGTTCCAGCTTTGAAAAAGCAGATGATTTATTTTTCTCCGGAGAAACTTATGAAGTTAAATAATCTAAATTAGTTTATGGGTTCTGAAGCCATTATTGTATTCTTTCTTGC
>Ga0265303_10000438_pt1 | contig 23452 bp, 33 predicted proteins | sample Helome_2_FD_192494 | JGI IMG/M metagenome (GOLD analysis project Ga0265303, IMG submission 192494) | Marine sediment microbial communities from subtidal zone of North Sea - Hel_20160317 (Illumina Assembly) | ecosystem: Environmental > Aquatic > Marine > Subtidal zone > Sediment ... | reverse complement strand
ACCAACCGTGAGAAGATCGCAGCCGAGGCCGATATGGCCGCTGGCCAGCGTCAGCGGACCGCGCCTGCCAAGGCTCGCGCTGAGCAAGCTGCCGGGCAAGAGAAGAAGCCCCGCATTATCGAAGCCGGTGGTGGCAAGCGCCTCATCGAAGCCGGTGGTGGCAAGCGTAAGCAACCCGCCGTAGAAGAAGCCACGACGACCTACAAAGAAGAGGTCGAGGCGCTCGAAACCGAGCTTCCTGCAACCGACGTACTCGCAGCTGATGCACCGGCATCATCTGAGGAGGAATAGCTAGATGTTGATGCCAAAGAAAACCAAGCATCGCAAGATGCACCGCGGCAAACGCCGAGGTCTTGCCAAAGGCGGGACCAAGGTGTCGTTCGGAGATTATGGGTTGCAGGCGACCACTGCTGATTACGTCACAGCTCGCCAGATCGAGTCTGCTCGTATCGCTATCACCCGAACTATCAAGCGTGGCGGAAAAGTGTGGATCAACATCTTCCCGCATAAGCCAATCACGGCGAAACCAGCTGAAACCCGGATGGGTTCTGGCAAGGGCTCACCCGAATTTTGGGTAGCAGTGGTCAAGCCTGGTCGGGTCATGTTCGAACTCTCGGGTGTCTCCGAGGATCTCGCCCGCGAGGCCATGCGGAAGGCCGGACACAAGCTGCCGGTCAAGACCAAATTTGTAATGCGGGAGGACGCATGAAACTTACCGACCTCCGCGAAATGACTGATGCCGAGCTTCTGGAGAAGCTTGGCGAGGCCAAAGAAGAGTTGTTCAACCTGCGATTCCAGCTAGCGACAAACCAGCTGGATAACACATCCCGCTTGGGATCTGTGCGCAAGGACGTCGCTCGGATCAATACGGTGCTCACGGAGCACCAGAACCAGGCGGCAGCATTCGCGGCCTTGAGTGAAGAAGGTAGTGCGTAATGTCTGAACGTTCAGAACGAAAAGTCCGACAAGGAGTCGTCGTTTCGGATGCTCGAGAGAAGACCATCACCGTAGAGATGGAAGACTCTGTGAGGCATCCCAAGTACGGCAAGGTCGTGCGCCGGACTAAGAGATTTCACGCACATGATGCGACGAATGACGCCCATGTTGGCGACACCGTACGCATCGTTGAGACCCGGCCCCTCAGCAAGACGGTTCGGTGGCGCCTCCTCGATGTAGTCGAGCGTGCCCGATGATCCAGCAAGAGTCCCGTCTCAAGGTGGCCGATAACAGCGGAGCCCGCGAGGTGCTGTGCATTCGAGTCCTCGGTGGCTCCAAGCGCCGGTACGCCAGTGTGGGCGACGTAATCGTTGCCACCGTCAAAGACGCCATTCCGAATTCGAATGTCAAGAAGGGTGAGGTTGTCAAGGCTGTCGTTGTACGCACCGCCAAAGAGAACCGCCGCCCGGACGGCACATACATAAGGTTCGATGACAACGCGTGCGTCCTCATCGACGCAAATAGCCAGCCGCGTGGAACCCGCATTTTCGGACCCGTGGCAAGAGAGTTGCGAGATGCGAAATTCATGCGCATCGTTTCGCTCGCCCCGGAGGTGATTTAGATGAAGATTCGTGTTGGTGATAACGTCAAAGTCATTTCCGGCAAGGACGCAGGCAGAGAGTCCAAAGTGGCCCGTGTCTATGCGAAGAAGAACAAGATCATCGTGGAGAATGTTGCCACGGCTAAACGACACTCCCGGCCAACGACCCAGGGTCAGCCGGGCGGCATCATCGACCGCGACATGCCCATCGACGTTTCCAACGTCATGATCATTTGCAAGAAGTGCGGCCCGACGCGGATCGGGACCGCAGTAATCGATGGCAAGAAGACTCGAGTCTGTCGCAAATGTGGAGGTGAGCTATGACCCCTCGTCTCAAAGAGCGCTACAACGAGGAACTGGCCCCGCAGCTTCTGGCTGACCTCGGCCTAGCCAACGTAATGATGGTTCCTCGGCTCGCGAAGATCGTTGTCAACGTGGGGTGTGGTGAGGCTGCCAACGATAAGAAGATCATCGACCAGGTAATTGAAGATTTGTCAACGATTTCGGGGCAGCGTCCCAAGGTCAATTTGGCTCGCAAGTCGATCGCAGGATTCAAGCTACGTGAAGGAGTTGCGATTGGCGCTTCGGTCACGATGCGAGGCGACCGAATGTGGGAGTTTTTCGATCGCCTCATTGCGGTCGCGATTCCTCGTATTCGAGATTTTCGTGGCCTCAATCCGAAGTCTTTCGACGGTCGGGGGAATTACACGTTCGGTGTAACCGAGCAGTTGATTTTCCCTGAGATCGACTACGACAAGGTCACGCAGGTTCGTGGAATGGACATCACCATTGTTACGACTGCGAACAGTAATGACGAAGGAAAAGCGTTGTTAGACGCTTTCGGTTTCCCGTTCCGTAAGCAAGCGGTTCAGGCCTAGGGAGAGTAGATATGGCCAAGAAATCAATGATCGCAAAGCAGCAGCGGGCTCCGAAGTTCAAGTCACGTCAGTACAACCGCTGCCAACGATGTGGCCGTCCTCGCGCATACCTGCGCAAGTTCGGGATGTGCCGTATTTGTGTCCGTGACCTCGCCCGACTCGGCGAGCTCCCTGGTGTCAGAAAGGCTTCGTGGTAACTCATGATGACTGATCCGATAGCTGATATGTTGACCAGAATTCGCAACGCGAACATGGTCTTGAAAGAAGAGGCATCCATGCCGTCCTCCAAGGTGAAGGAAGGCATTGCCCAAATCCTCGTGGCCGAGGGCTACATCGATAGCTTCGAAGTGGCTTCGAAAGGCCCGGGCAAAGAGCTGACTGTTGTCCTGCGATACGGTGACAAACGTGAGCGCGTTATCAAGGGAATCCGTCGGGTTTCCAAGCCCGGACGACGCGTGTACGCCAAGTCGACCGAACTTCCCCGTGCCCAAGGTGGGCTTGGAGTTGTGCTCGTATCGACCTCGCAGGGGATGCTTCCCGACCGTGAGGCTCGCCGACGCAGACTCGGTGGCGAACTTATCTGTGAGGTTTGGTAGCCATGAGTCGCGTTGGAAAGCAGCCGATTACCATCCCTTCGGGGGTTGACGTCACTGTTGACGGTCAAACCGTCACGGTGAAAGGCTCGAAGGGCACTCTGGTCCGTACTGTTTCAGAGCGGATCTCGATGGTTGTCGAGGGTGACCAGTTGATAGTCACCCGCGATGTCGACGATCGTGTGTCGCGAGCCGAGCACGGCCTGTTCCGTTCACTCGTTGCCAACATGGTGCAAGGTGTAGCGGAGGGTTACTCGAAGGAGCTCGAAATTCAAGGCGTGGGTTATCGTGCCTCGATGAAGGGGCGGAGTATTGAGCTCCTCGTGGGCTTTAGCCATCCCGTACTTCTTGAGACGCCAGAAGGTATAACGGTAGAAGTACCCGAACCGACCAAGATTTCTGTGTCGGGTATCGACAAAGAATTGGTAGGCCAGATCGCCGCCAACATCCGCTCCGTGCGGCCACCCGAACCCTACAAGGGCAAAGGTATCCGCTACGTGGGCGAGCATGTGCGACGCAAGGCCGGTAAAGCAGGTGTAGCACGATGAGTAGATCACGAGAAGCTTCCCGGACTCGGCGCCATCGCCGCGTCCGCAAGAAGATCAGCGGCACCGCGGCTCGCCCGCGGCTCGCTGTATACCGCAGTAACAAATACATCTACGCTCAAGTCATTGATGACACGATGGGCATGACCCTGGCGGCGGCCTCCTCTAAGGATTCCGACGTTTCAGGTGCGAATCTCAATATCGAGACGGCAACCGAGGTCGGCAAAATCCTGGCCGACCGAGCCAAGTCAGCTGGTGTAACGACTGTGGTGTTTGACCGAGGCGGGTTCCCGTTCCACGGTCGCATCAAGGCGCTTGCAGACAGCGCGCGCGAAGCCGGATTGGAGTTCTAATGGCTCGTCAGCAACGAAATACTGGAAAAGACGAGGTCAGCCAGTTCGACGAGCGAGTGGTTGAGATCAACCGTGTCGCCAAAGTCGTCAAGGGTGGTCGGCGTTTCTCGTTCACTGCCCTGTGCGTCGTAGGCGACGGAAAAGGTAGCGTCGGTGTTGGATATGGCAAAGCTAAGGAAGTCCCGACCGCCATTCAGAAAGGAATGGAAAACGCTCGCAAGGACATGATGATGGTCCCGATGGCGGGAACGTCGATCGTCCACAAGATCATTGGCCAGCACGGTGCCTCTCGCGTTCTGCTGCAGCCAGCAGCCGCTGGTACTGGTGTCATCGCGGGTGGTTCCGTGCGCCAGATTCTCGAAGCCGCTGGCATCAAGGACGTGCTTGCCAAATCTCTCGGTTCTCCGAGCCACCTCAACACGGCCCATGCCACCATGGAAGGGTTACGTGGACAGCGTCGCCCAGATCATGTCGCCAAGTTGCGTGGCAAGACGCCAGAAGAGATCGCACCTCCTGGACTCTTGGCCGCCTACCGTTCCACCGAAATGGTGCGAGCGCACTCCGACAAGACATAACATGGCTGATAAAACATTGACAGTGAAGCTCACCAAAAGCCTCATCGGCGAGAAGCCTAAGAACCGCGCCACGGTGCGGGGTCTTGGCCTCCGCAAGATGAACGCCGCGGTGGACCACAAGGACACTCCAGAGATTCGCGGCATGATCCATGCTGTTGCACATCTCGTAACGGTGGAAGAGAAGTAAGTATGGGACAGTTGAAACTGCACCACCTAAAACCAGCGGAAGGGTCGAAGAAGACCAAGATCCGTGTTGGTAGAGGTGAAGGCGGCCGTCGCGGCAAAACCGCAGGTCGTGGTACCAAGGGCACGAAGGCTCGTAACACGGTGCGGCCCGGCTTTGAGGGTGGACGAGTTCCCCTTCAGCGTCGGCTGCCAGCGCTACGAGGGTTCACGAATCCGAACAAAGAATACTTCGCAGTCGTGAACGTAGGAGTGCTCGAAGAAGTGTTCCCTGCCAACGCTACGGTGACGTCCGAGGTTCTGAAGGAGCTCGGCGTGGCAAAGAAGAAGGGTCGCGTGAAGATCCTGGCCGATGGCGAGCTGACGAAGTCGCTCACCGTGAAAGCCAGCGCTTTTTCTAAGGGTGCCATTGCCAAAATCGAAGCTGCCGGCGGCACCGCCGAGGTGGTCGAATAGTCCACGCCACTGCGGCGCAGGAAGGTTGAGAAATGCTTGCTGTCTATCGGCACATGTTCACGATTCCGGATCTTCGAAAGAAGATCCTGTTTACGCTGTTCATCTTTGTTATCTACCGGCTCGGGGCTGCGGTCCCCGTTCCGCACGCGGATTTAGATGCTCTTCAGCAACTCCAAAACCTTGGTCAAGACGCCGGCATTTTCGGCCTCCTGAACTTGTTTTCTGGTGGTGCGCTGGAAAGCTTCTCTGTGTTCTCGTTGGGCATCCTGCCGTACATCACATCGTCGATCATCATGCAGTTGTTACAGGTGGTTATCCCACGCCTTCAGCGTCTCCAGGACGACGGAGACCAGAAGACAATCACGCAATGGACTCGCTATCTCACCATTATTCTGGCGGTGTTGCAGGCCACGACACTCAGCGTGTTGTTCGCCAACGGAACGTTGACGAACGGCATCGCCCTGGTGCGGGACTACACCCCGAGCAAAGCCAGCCTGATCGTGATCACTATGACTGCCGGAACGGCCTTCATCATGTGGTTGGGTGAGCAGATCACCAAACGTGGCGTCGGCAATGGCATGTCGCTCCTGATTTTCGTGAGCATTATTGCTGCATTGCCCGGACAAATGGGCTCCCTGTACCTCCAGACTGCTGAAGTTGGAGATTGGGGTAAGTTCGCCACAATGGTTGGCATCTTCCTCGGCATGATCGTGGCCATTCTCTACGTCGAACAGGCGCAACGTCGCATTCCGATTCAGTTCGCTAAGCGCGTGCGGGGCCGTCGAGTCATGGGTGGGCAATCCACGTACATCCCGCTGAAGGTCAACACCGCTGGCGTCATTCCCGTGATCTTTGCATCTTCGGTGCTCACGTTCCCTGCATTGTTGGTCACCATCATTCCGGCGCAGAACTCGTCCTTGATCATATCCCTGCGCGGTTGGGTCGATGAAAACCTCGGTCTATCCCAAGGCCAGACCTGGACCTATATCGGCCTGCTCTTCTTCCTCGTGGTGTTCTTCACCTATTTCTACACGGCGATTCAATTTGACCCGCACAAGCAGGCCGAGTCGATTCAGCGACAGGGAGGATTCATCCCCGGCGTCCGCCCCGGAACGGCCACCGAGAAGCACCTAGAGCACATCTTGAACAGGATTACCTTGCCTGGCGCAATGTTCCTTGGCCTGATCACGATCCTCCCCGCGTTGTTTGCTTTGTTCTGGAACTTACAAATTGCCTTCTCTGGGGTATCACTTTTGATCGTCACGGGTGTTGCGCTCGAGACCATGAAGCAGATCGAAAGCCAGTTGACCCTGCGGAACTACGAAGGTTTCCTCAACTAATGAGATTGCTGTTTTTGGGCCCACCCGGAGCAGGGAAAGGTACGCAGGCCGTTGGCGTTGCGCAAAGCCTGAATATTCCGCATATCGCCACAGGCAACATGCTGCGAGAGGCGGTAGCCGCCGCAACCCCGCTTGGTCTCCAAGCCAAGGCGGTGATGGCAGCGGGCGACCTGGTCTCGGATGATTTGGTCATTGGTATGTTGATGGATCGGATTGCATTGCCGGACGCCTCGAACGGATTCATCTTGGATGGTTTCCCGCGGAATGTTGCGCAAGCCGAGGCGCTGGCGACAACGCTGGATCGGGAGGGCCTCGATGCTGCGGTCCTCATCACGGTCGACGACGATGAGATTGTGCGACGGATTTCGGGTCGACGGACCTGTCCCAACCAGCACGTGTATCACCAGGATGACAATCAGCCGTTGGTTCCGGACGTATGTAACATTGATGGCGAGACTTTGTATCAGCGCGACGATGACCAAGAAGACGTTGTCCGGAATCGCCTCGACGTCTATCGGGATCAGACTGAGCCCCTCGTTGCCTTTTACCGTTCAATGGATTTGCCAATTCATGAGGTGAACGGTGTCGGATCTATGGACGAGATTCAGCGTGCCATTCTGGAAACTATCTCGGCCTAGCCCGTGATAACGATCAAGAAACCCGAACATTTCGCGAAAATGACGAAGGCCGGACGCTGTGTTGCCGAGGTGCATGCCGGCGTCAAATCTGCTGCGGTGCCAGGCATCACCATGCTGGAACTCGACACGATCGCAGCAGATATTGTTACCGCTCACAATTGCACGCCATCATTCCTCAACTATCACGGTTTCCCTGGACATATCTGTGCTTCTGTAAATGATGTCATCGTGCATGGCATCCCGACTGAGCGACGATTAGTCGAAGGCGATATCTTGTCGCTTGATGCCGGAGCCATCTTTGAGGGGTACCACGCCGACGCCGCTATCACCTTTGGCATCGGAGAAGTGTCTGAGCGAGCCAACCTGCTGATGGATGCGACGGAAAAAGCAATGTGGGCAGGGATCCGCCAGGTGGGCCACGGAGTTCGACTCGGAAACATTGGGGCTGCGGTGCAAGCGGTGGGCGAGGCAGCCGGCCTGGGTGTAGTTCGCGAATACGTCGGTCACGGTATTGGCCGCAGCATGCATGAAAAGCCCGAAGTTCCCAATTATGGTGAGCGGGGGACGGGCATGAAACTCAAAACGGGTATGGCCATTTGTATTGAGCCCATGTTCAACCTCGGCACCGCGGAGTCGACTGTCGATGACGACGGCTGGACGGTCCGGACAGCAGACGGAGAGTTATCGGCCCATTTCGAGCACACGGTCGCACTTACCGATGATGGCGTGAAGGTTTTGACCGATCCAAATATCCACGACGTCGATTTGTGGGAAGAGGCGGCCCGCGGCTAAAGTTCCCTTTCGGCCTGCGGCCGTAGCTTTTTGTGTGCGATTCTGGGCACCGTCTGCATAGACCAGCGTTTATGTGAATCAGACATCTCAGGATGCGAGAAAGTGGCCGCAGCACCATATTAATAGGTCGCAGAAACTCTTGAGATTCTGATACAAACGACCCAACGTTCAGCGCTTCCACTTGTCCTCTCATACGGTGTGTGTCGCTCGGTTGGCTACCGGTTCGAACGAGACAATCGAACGGATCTCAAACAAAAGGTTTGACCATGAAGGTACGTCCTTCTGCAAAAAAGATGTGTGAAAAGTGTCGGATTATCCGGCGGCATGGCCGCGTATGGGTGATCTGCTCGAATCCACGCCACAAGCAGCGACAGGGGTAGTTAAAAGATGGCTCGTATTGCTGGAGTTGATCTCCCACGAGACAAGCGCTTAGAGATAGCGCTCACGTATATTTTCGGCATCGGTCGCACCCGTGCGAACACGATGATCACCGATCTTGAACTAGATCCAGGCACGAAGACCCGAGACCTCACCGAGGACGAGGTCTTGAGGATTCGTCGCTACATCGACCAGAACTACCGCGTCGAGGGCGACTTGCGTCGAGAGGTGTCGCAGAACATCAAGCGCAAAGTAGAGATCGGCTGCTACGCAGGGATCCGCCATCGTCGCGGGCTTCCAGTCCGTGGTCAGCGCACGCACACCAACGCTCGGACCCGCAAGGGTAAGGCCGTTGCTGTTGCTGGCAAGAAAAAAGTTACCAAGTAGGACCCGGAGGAACCAGTGGCTGAAACAACACCACCGCAGCGCCGAGTTCGTAGGCGCGAAAGCAAGAACATTTCGCATGCAGTCGCCAACATCAAGGCGAGCTTCAACAACACCATCATTACCATCAGCGATCAGGGCGGTAATACCATCGTCTGGACGTCGGGTGGATCCGTTGGCTTCAAGGGTTCGCGCAAGTCAACCCCGTATGCCGCACAGGTGGCAGCCGAAGAGGCCGCTCGTCGTGCCGGAGAGCACGGTGTTCGCAAGTTGGACGTCATCGTGAGTGGCACAGGATCGGGTCGCGACACGGCTGTTCGTACCCTCCAGAACATGGGCATCGAAGTCACGGGTATCCGTGACGTCACACCCATCCCACATAACGGCTGCCGACCCAAGAAGCGGAGGAACCGCTAATGGCTCGCTATACCGGACCCACGCACAAAGCGTGCCGTCGTGCTCTGACGCCTCTCTGCCAAAACAAGAAGTGTCCCGTCGATGCTCGTCCTTACCCTCCCGGTGAGCACGGACGTGGACGGGTCCGTGAGTCGGACTACCTCATCCAGCTGCGGGAGAAGCAGAAGCTCCGCTACATGTACGGTGTGCTCGAAAAGCAATTCCGTCGCTACTACCAGAACGCGGCCAAGGCCAAGGGTATGACCGGTGAGAACCTCCTTCGTATCCTGGAGACCCGCCTCGATAACGTCGTTTGGCGTGCCGGTTTTGCTGCAACTCGTCCGCAAGCCCGTCAGCTTGTGAACCACGGTCATTTCCAGGTCAATGGCAAGAAAGTCGACATTCCGTCCTATTCAGTACGTGGTGGCGACGTCATTACCGTCAAGGAGCGCAGCAGGAACTTGACGATTCTCGTTCACGCGATTGAGACGGGCGATAGCTCATCTCCTGAGTGGATTACCGTCAACCACGATGCACGCACCATTTCGATCGTCGACGTTCCTAATCGTTCACAAATTGATACGCCCATCCAAGAACAGCTCATCGTTGAGCTCTACTCCAAGTAAAGGGGCACTCCCATGTTGATTGTTCAGCGTCCTGAAATTGAAGAAGAAGTTGTTAGCGAAAGCCGGTCACGGTTTGTCGTTGAGCCTCTCGAGCCTGGCTTCGGCTACACGCTTGGGAACACTCTTCGTCGTACGTTGCTTTCCCGCATCCCGGGTGCGGCCGTGACGTCGATCCAAATCGAAGGCGTCCAGCACGAGTTCGGTACCGTCAAAGGCGTGGTCGAAGATGTCGTAGACATCATCCTCAATGTCAAGCAGATCGTGGTCCGGTCGGAAGATAGTGACACACAGACCCTGTACCTCTCCGCAAAGGGAGCGGGAGATGTCACGGCGTCCGCTCTGAAATGCCCAAGCGGCGTAGAGATCATGAATGGCGACCTACATCTCGCAACGCTCTCCGCCAGTGGCAAGCTGGAAATGGAGCTGACAGTTGAGCCTGGCGTCGGATATCGATCAGCGGTGAAGGTTCCTGGAACGGAAGCCATTGGCACCATTCCTGTGGACTCGATCTTTTCGCCAGTGCGCAAGGTGGCATACATTGTCGAGAGCACGCAGGTCGGTCAGATGACTAACTTCGACCGCCTTGTGATTGATATCGAGACGGACGGTTCGATGAGCCCCAATGAGGCTGTGTCTTCCGCGGGGAAGACGCTCCGTGAGCTGCTCGGCCTTTTCGCTGATATGGGCGAAGGCGTTGGCCTGGAGCTCGGCGAAATCTCGGTCCCCGAAGCGGGCTCTCCCGATCTGGATCTTCCTATTGAAGCTCTCGACTTGTCTGAGCGCCCCCGCAACTGCCTGAGGCGCGCTCAGGTGAAGACGGTTGGCGAGCTTGTCATCAAGTCAGAAGACGATTTGTTGAACATTACGAACTTCGGGCAGAAGAGCCTCGAAGAAGTGATTGCCAAGTTGGACGAACTCGGCCTGAGTCTTTCCACGGGATCTGATTCGCAAGCATCCCAGGCTGCAATTTCAGCGCCAGCCGCTGTAGTTGTGGAAGGCTAGGACGATGCCTCAACCTGCAAAAGGTAAGCGGCTCGGAGGGAGCGCCTCGCACCAGAAGGCCATGTTGGGCAATCTGTCCGCGTCGTTGTTCTGGGAGGGACGAATCACCACGACCGTCGCGAAGGCCAAGGCACTCCGGCCTCACGCCGAGAGCTTGATCACCAAGGCTAAAGGCGGCACGTTGCATGATCGGCGTCAGGTGTTGAAGGTGATCAGTGACAACGACGTCGTCACCAAGCTATTTGATGAAATCGGCCCTGCCTATTCGGATCGTTCCGGTGGCTATACCCGCATCGTGAAAATCGGTCCACGGCGAGGCGACAATGCCGAGATGGCAATCATCGAACTGGTCTAGATATACCAGCCATTGATCCGTTCCCACTGGTCTTTGGCTTAACCATCTAGTAGAGAAGCGTAGCCTCCGGGCTGCGCTTCTCATTCTTCAAGCCTCCGGTCTGCATTCTCGTTTGGTCGTTCCGGTCAGTAGAATGTCGCTCATGGTTTGGGTCTTCTTCTTCTCGCTTGCCTTTTTCGCATCCGCTCTCGTATCTGTGATGACGGGTGGGCCGTTTTGGCTAACCGCTACGGCGTGGGGCTTGTTGGCCGGAGTCCTGCTTTTGGGCACGGCGCTGCGAGCCAGGGAGCGACACTTCGCCAGAGAGACCTGGGGTGAGGCGTTTCTTGGAGCTGTGAAGGACGGTTTCTCGTTTCTCGTATCTTGGATCTAGCCAGCTAGCCTGTTGGCACCTATGAACGATCGCTTTCTCTCTTTTGATCATGACACCTGGGCCGAGCTGCGTTCAAACACCCCGTTGACCCTCTCTGAGGACGACCTTGCGAAGCTGCGCGGTATCAATGAACGGATCTCGCTAGATGAAGTAGCGACGATCTTCCTTCCGCTCTCTCGATTGTTGAACCTGTATGTATCCGCATCGCAGGGTCTTTCCCAGGTCACCGATACCTTTCTTGGGCAACCAGCGGCCCGAGTTCCGTATGTCATTGGAGTGGCCGGTAGCGTGGCGGTTGGCAAAAGCACGACATCGCGTGTACTCCAAGCCTTGCTGAGTCGATGGCCGGATCATCCCAAAGTGGATCTCATCACGACTGACGGCTTCTTGTACTCGAATGTGGAACTGGAGCGACGGGGGATTATGGACAAGAAGGGCTTCCCTGAAAGCTATGACACTCGACGGTTGGTGGAGTTCTTGGCGGGCGTGAAGTCGGGTGCAGAACGAGTCGAAGCGCCGGTGTATTCCCATGAACGATATGACATCTTGCCAGGCGTCTCGAACGTTGTGGCCCAGCCCGATATTGTGATCGTCGAAGGCTTGACCGTCCTACAAGGCGGAAGCGGATCCAGCGTCTTTGCATCTGATTTCTTCGACTTCTCGGTGTATGTCGACGCTGATGAACGAGACATCAAGGATTGGTACGTCTCGCGCTTCATGACGTTACGAGAGACCGTGTTTATGGATCCTGATTCGTACTTTCACAGATACAGTCGCCTTTCACCCGAAGAGGCCCAAGCGACAGCTAGCGAGATCTGGGAGACCATCAACGGTGTGAACCTCCGTGAAAACATCCTACCGACCCGCGAGCGAGCGCATCTCATTCTTGAAAAGGACCCAGATCACTCGATACGTCGAGTCCGCCTGAGGAAGATCTAGCTGTGCGTGCCTGGCTTTCGGAGCAGATCGCAGCCTACGCGGATCCCGTGTCAGACGAGTTCGCCTCGTTGCTCAGACTCGCCTCCGACGTCAGCGCCGCCTCGCATTTCGATCCCGGTCACCTAACTGCCAGCGGCTTTGTTCTGTCGCCGTCGCGCCAGGCCCTCTTGCTCATCCATCACGCCAAGCTGGGGCGTTGGCTCCAGCCCGGCGGCCACGTCGAATCTTCTGATCAGTCATTAGAAGAGGCCGCCCGGCGCGAGATCGTTGAAGAGACAGGCTTGGCAGATTTCACGAGCCTTGGCTTTTTTGATCTAGATCTCCACGAGATCCCGGCCCGGAAAGATCAGCCAAGGCACCAGCACTATGACGTCCGTTTCGCGTTCCAGGCCCAGACTGATGATGTTCAGGCACTAGACGGCGTGTTGGGCGTGCAGTGGGTGCCGCTGGGTGAGCTAGGCGGCGCCAACACGGACGAGAGTGTGCGGCGCCCGGTCAACAAGTTGCTGGAACAGAAGGGCTAGAAGATGGAGTGGAAAAGATTCCTTTCGCAGATGAAGCGAGCCGCCCGACTGGACAAAAAGCTCTTTACAGAGTTGCTGTTTGACGACTACGCCACAGCAAATGCTGTGATCGTGGTGGCGGTGGTGGCTCTCCTAGGCGTCGTGTTCGGATTAGGAGCGGATGCATTTAATCTGCTCAGGAGAGGCTTTGCAGTTGATTGGGGATCAACGGTTGCGGGATTGCCAACAGCCATATTCGGATCCGCGCTGTCATCCCTGTGGCGGTGGGTGATTTCGGCTGGGGGATTCTGGCTGGCGGGAACCAAGCTGTTTAGCGGCGAGGCTCGATTCCAGACCGTGTTGCGGTTGGTGGGCTTCGCCTACGTAGCGTTGGCGTTTGTCCAGCTGGGAGCTGCCTCGGTGTTCTCTCTTGCCTCGGTGGGCTCCTTGAGCTTCGACTGGATTGTCCTAGCCTCATTGATTTGGTACGCCTTTGGCCTAAATATCATTGCCAACGAGTTGCTTGACATTCGACCCCAGGAGCAGAAAGTGGTTGCGTTTCTAGGCGTCATAGCGTGGCTTGTGGCTGCCATATTCCGATAATGCCCAACTACAAACTGACGTTTGCGTACGATGGCACCGGTTACCACGGGTACGCCAAGCAGCCTGATGTTCGTTCGGTGCAACAAGAATTAGAGGACGCTTTGTCGGTGTTTGCGGGTGACGTCGACACGATCGTGGCGGGAAGGACTGACAAAGGTGTCCATGCCGCCTATCAAGTTGTCAGTTTCGCGACGGAACGCCAGCTGTTACCGATCAAGGCAGTGAGCGCTCTCAACAAGCTGCTGTCTGATGAAATCGTGGTGTCGTCTTGCGAGCTTGTTCCCGATGCCTTCTCGGCTCGCTTCTCGGCCAAATCGCGCAGCTATCACTACCAGGTTTTGAACCGGCGTCTGGGCGATCCGGCTCGACGTCGGTCTCATTGGCATGTGCCTGACGACCTCGACGTTTTCGAAATGAGTCGCGCGGCCCAGCATTTTCTCGGGGAACATGACTTCACTTCTTTTTGTCGACGGGGCGAAGGGCGCACGACTGTACGCAAGGTGACGCACGTTCGTTGGACCGAGCCACGAACTGAGGAATTGATGTTTGAGATTGAGGCCGTCTCCTTCTGTCATCAGATGGTTCGGTCGTTGGTGGCTGTGTGTGTAGACGTCGGGCGCGAGAGATTGCAGGCCGACGACATACCCAAGATTTTTGCCGCACGGGATCGCAAGTTGGCCGCAGGGGCCGCACCCGCTCACGGGCTGACCCTTTGGTCGGTCATGTACTAACGGCTCGAACGAGCTGACTCGAAAGCGAACGCCGGTCGAAACTGATAGTTTTGCGTTGTAATCGCTATCGGAGGCCGCATGTCGGACGCTATTGAAAACCTGATGCAAGAGAATCGTTCATTCCCGCCTCCGGCGGCCTTTACGGCTGCGGCCAATGCCCAACCAGGGATCCACGAGGAAGCAGAGGCCGACTACCTGGCTTTCTGGCGGAAACAAGCTCTCGAGCGCATCACGTGGTTTACCGAACCTACTGTGACCTTGGACGACTCGAATGCACCCTTCTACAAGTGGTTCACTGATGGTGAGTTGAATCTGTCGTACAACTGTCTGGACCGACACCTTGAGTCGCAGGGCGAAAAGGTTGCCTACCACTGGATCGGCGAGCCCGGGGACACACGCACCTATACGTATCAACAGCTTTCTGATGAAGTCAACAGATTCGCGAATGGATTGAAGAGCCTTGGTGTGGAGAAGGGCGACAGAATCGCTATCTACATGGGAATGATCCCGGAGTTGGCGATTGCCATGCTCGCCTGCGCCCGGATTGGTGCTGCGCACTCGGTTGTGTTTGGCGGTTTCAGCTCCGACGCTCTGGCCGACCGGATCATCGATGCGGAAGCCAAGATCGTCATAACCCAGGATGGTGCGTGGCGGGGCGGAAACGTTGTGCCACTAAAACCGAACGCCGATATCTCCTTGACCCGCACGCCGTCGATCGAACATGCCATCGTGGTGCGCCGCGCAGAGAATGCCATCGACATGGTGGAAGGTCGAGACCTTTGGTGGCACGACCTCGTTGAGGGTCAATCGACTGAATGCGAGCCCGAGGTGCTTGCCGCGGAGGACTTACTCTATATCTTGTACACGTCTGGAACTACGGGCAAACCCAAGGGGATTGTTCATACGCAGGGCGGATACCTGACGGGTATTACGACCACTCACAGTTTCGTGTTCGATGTGAAGCCGGATGACGTGTATTGGTGTGCGGCAGATATTGGCTGGGTAACGGGCCATAGCTACATTGTCTACGGTCCGCTGGCGAATGGCGCCACTGGTGTCATGTACGAGGGTGCTCCCAATTTCCCTGAGCAAGATCGGCTCTGGCAGATCATTGAGGAGTACAAGGTATCGATCTTTTACACTGCACCCACGGCTATTCGAGCCTTTATGAAGTGGGGTGACGAGATCCCCGCCGGACGTGACCTATCGTCTCTGCGATTGCTCGGCACGGTGGGAGAACCCATCAACCCTGAAGCTTGGATGTGGTATCGAGAGCACATTGGCCCAGAAGATTGCCCTATCGTCGATACGTGGTGGCAGACGGAAACGGGTGGCATCATGATTACCCCCCTGCCGGGGATTACGGCTCCGAAGCCCGGTTCGGCAACCAAGCCGTTCCCCGGGATATCAGCCGACGTTGTGGATGACGACGGGAACTCTGTCCCGTTCGGAGGTGGGGGTTTCCTAGTGATCAACCGTCCGTGGCCCTCCATGCTTCGCACGGTGTACGGTGATGACCAACGATATCTCGACACGTATTGGGCTCGTTTTCCTGGCAAGTATTTTCCGGGAGATGGCGCCAAACGAGATGAGGACGGCTATTTCTGGCTGCTCGGGCGCGTGGACGATGTCATGTTGGTATCAGGCCACAACATCTCCACGATGGAGGTCGAGTCGGCCCTCGTGTCACATCCGGCCGTCGCGGAAGCGGCCGTGGTCGGCCGAAAGGACGAGATCACGGGACAAGCCATCGCCGCGTTCGTAACCCTACGAGGGGATCGAGTTGGCGATGAAGACCTTATCTCTGAGCTGCGGAATCACGTCTCGCGGTCCATCGGACCCATTGCGAAACCAAAATCGATCGTGTTTACCGATGATCTTCCTAAAACTCGATCGGGCAAGATTATGCGGCGATTGCTCCAGGACATCTCAGAGAAGCGCAAGCTCGGAGACGTGACGACGTTGGCGAATTCGGGCATCGTGGACGAAATCGCTTCCAAGGCGTCGGGCGTATCGGAGAGCTAGAAGGTTGCTCGCCGGCCCGTTATTGGGTCACGGCTCGCCCGAAGAATTCGATCTCCTGGAGGGCTAGTTCGTCAAATGCTGACTCACCTTCGATTTCCTCAGAGGGGTAGATGCTCGTGACGGTGATAGTGACGGTCGTCGTCCGCAAGGTGAGGTAGTTGATCACCTGGGGGCCCGGAGTGTTGGGGAGGATGCCTGGGGTGACCGCCGGATTATCGTCGGTCACGATCTCGATACCCTGAATGCGGTAATTGCGAGCAAAGCGGACATCGTCCGCCAGGTTCGAGAGAATCATGGACTCAAGAGAGTACTCGCCGTCAAATGTCGCCGTAATGGTGGCGTCTTGACCCTTGAGGGACGCATCATTCCATGATGTCTCCGGGTCGTCGTCGCCTAGATTGGCGCAACTGAATCGCTCGTTGAGCTCCGAAGAGCACTCCCAGGTGACAACGGGTACCGGCGCTAATGGAGCTTGCGCAGGCGCAAGGGTTGATTCCGTGCTGATCGTGGTTTCGGGTACGGCCGTTTCGTCGCCACCGAAGATCTGGTTGAAGATCCAAGCTCCGGCGATCACGAGAATGAGCACCGCCCCGATTATGGCGGCCGCTCGAACACCCGCTGAGGTTTGGATCATCGGTTGGGGAGCTACGGGAAGGGCGCCTTGATGAAGACGAGCGCCGCACTCCTCGCAATGACGATTGGCGCTTGGGTTGGCGGAGCCGCAACTTGGGCATGGGACTGTTGTGTAAGCGGTCGTTTCCTGCTCTGGCTCGCTACTTAGGGAGAATTCTTCAGAATCCTGTTCGTCAACCCATTGGCCGCAGTCGGGGCAGAAGTCGCCGTCTATGAAACTTGTTCCGCAATTGCTGCACGTGTGCTGTGCCAAAAGCTTGTCCTCTCTATGCCTATCCTTGCCCAGCCTGCAGCAGGCGAGCAAACCTAGGCCACATTACCAATGAGTTGTCTCACATTATGTCATCAACTGGTCAGCAGTTGGCCATCTGGCGGGTTTCTTGTCCCAGGCGCGCGATAAGATCCATCAGCATGTACAGCTGTGGATCGTGTGGGTATCAGTCGGGGAAGTGGATGGGGTTCTGTCCTCGGTGTAACTCGTCCGAGGGATTGGAAGTCGTCAGTAAGAGCGAATCGAAGGTGGCAGCTCCGCGGGCGGTGCCACTCCCGGAAGTTCGCGAGTCAGTTACTGATCGAGTTCCCGTGGGTATGGGCGAGATTGATCGTGTACTTGGCGGTGGCTTGGTACCTGGCGGTGTAGTGCTAGTAGGGGGCGAGCCGGGAGTCGGAAAAAGCACCCTGCTGACCCAGGTGGCAGGAGCCATGTCGGGCGGATCGCATACGGTGCTGATCGCCACGGCAGAAGAGTCGGCGGAACAGGTTGGGCTACGGGCGCAACGGTTGGGGATCACTTCGCATGATGTTCTCCTCATTGCGGAAGACGACGTGGACGCCGTTATCGCGTCGGCCACGGAGGTGAATCCAACTCTCCTCATAGTCGACTCAATTCAGACGGTCGCGGCGACGGAGGTCGGTGGAGCACCTGGCTCTGTTGCCCAAGTTCGAGAGTGTTCAGCTCGTCTGATTCGGTTTGCCAAAGACCGTGGCATCGCGACGGTGTTGGTGGGGCACGTGACGAAGGACGGGGGGATTGCCGGGCCGAAATTGCTCGAGCACATGGTGGATGTCGTCCTATATATGGAAGGTGAGACGGATCGTGGGTTTCGCACGTTACACAGTCTGAAGAACCGATTCGGAGCGACCCATTTGGTGGGTCTATTCGAAATGGCTGAAGAGGGACTCGCTGAGGTTCCTGACCCATCGGCTGTCTTTCTGGCGGACTGGCAAGGATCGGTGCCGGGGACGGTGATCTATCCGGCTATGCAGGGGAAACGCTCAGTCCTCGTTGAGATCCAAGCTTTGGTCTCCCAATCAGGTTTGCCCCAACCTCGTCGCTCGGTCCGTGGAATCGAGACCGCGCGGGTCCATCAGATTCTGGCAGTTCTTGATCGCCATGCCGATCTTCGGTTCAGCGACCGAGACGTGTACGTCAACGTTGTTGGTGGGATCCGGTTGACAGAGCCCGCTGCGGATTTGGCAGTCGCTCTGGCTCTGGCGTCGTCCTTGGTGAATCAGCCTCTGGGGGCACTGGCGGCATGGGGGGAGGTTGGCCTCACTGGCGAACTTCGAGCCGTCCCACACGACAAACGGCGACGCGAGGAGGCGGCGCGCCTAGGGGTCCAAGGCATCGTCTCGCCTGCCAACGACGGGCCGAGCCGGATCAGGGGGGCGTTGGGCCAGTCCGGTCTCGTGTTGGCGAACGCGGAGGCTCCTCTTTCGTCGAGATTCTCCGAATAGCTCCACATTCTGACCCAATCTATATTGGCTGTAGTAGCCTCGGGGGATGGATTCGACGACCCCGGAACTACTCCAGCTCCTTGAGCGACTCGCTCCCGGAACCCCAATGCGGGAGGCTTTTGGACGAGTAATCCAGCAAGGGAATGGGCTTCTCGTCGTGCTTGGCGATGGCTCAACAGTGGATGCCGTCTGCACCGGCGGATTCGAGCTCGACGACGCTCACTTTACACCAGCGCGGCTTGCGGAACTGGCCAAGATGGATGGCGCTATCGTCGTTGACGACACCACCACGAAGCTCAAGCGAGCCAACGTACATCTGATGCCAGACTCGTCGATTGCGACAGATGAGACCGGGTCCCGACATCGAACAGCCGAACGTGTGGCCAAACAAACAGGTAAACCTGTCGTTTCTATTAGTGAGGACCGCGCCGTGGCCACCTTGTTCCACGGCGATGCTAAGCATGAGCTGGAAAGTCCTGCAGAGCTCACGGCCAAAGTGAATCAACAGCTCCATACCCTTGAGCGGTTCCGTCGACGGTTGGATGAGGCCGAGGTGCGGGCGACAGAGTTGGAGGTTACGGACCTCATGACATATCGGTGGGTTGTCACGTTGCTACAACGAGCCGAGTTGGTGGCCCGGATCGGCGAGCAAGTCGAACGAGATCTCGTCGGTCTTGGAGGAGAAGGAACTCTCGCCAGGCTGCAACTAGCCGACCTGATGCAAGGTGTGGGTGAAACCAGATACCTGGTGGTGCGTGACTACGCCAAACGCCTCACCAAAAAGACTGTCACATCGACGCTGGATGCCCTGGCTGCGCTATCCACAAACGCGCTCCAGGATTCCGAAACCGTAGCGAACGCGCTGGGCTTTGAGCATCCCGATCTGCATGCAAGACCCCGTGGTCTCAGGCTGCTTTCTCAGGTGCCCCGTGTGCCTGAGGCGGTGCAGGAGGCCGTAGTGAAACACTTCGGTGATCTCCAGAAGTTGCTGCGAGCTTCTGTAGAAGATTTATCGAAAGTGAACGGCGTTGGCAGGGCTCGCGCCCAGCAGGTTTGGAACTTCATGGATCGGCTTGCCGAAGTGGCGGGTCAGTGGGACGAGGGAATCGGATAGGCCTGGGAACGGGTACACTAAAAGACCCGCTGACACCTGGAACTGAACTCTATGGCAACTCAAAAGAAAACAACCCCGAAGGCTGCACCCGCGAAGAAGCAGTCCGGCTTCTCCGTTAAGGACAAAGTTGTGCACCCGCACCACGGCGCCGCCATCATTACGAAGAAGATAAAGCAGAAGATCAAAGGCGAGAATCGAGAGTATTTCCAACTCGAAATCGCCACCGATCAGCTCACGGTGTTTGTTCCTGTTGACAACATTGAAGAAACCATCCGTCCTGTGATCTCGAAAAACCAGGCTCGTAAGGTGTTTGCACTCTTCAAAGAGGAACCACAGGAGGCTGGCAGCAACTGGTCGCGGTGGTACAAGGTTCTCAACGAGAAGATGACGAGCGGGGATATTTATCAGGTCGCAGAGGTGGTGCGTGACTTGACGTTTGCCCAGCAAACGAAGGGTATTTCGCCGGCGCTCAAACGAATGCTTTCCCGAGCCAGGGTCACGCTGGTGTCCGAGTTGCAGTTCGCGCTTGATGTTGATGAGGAAGAAGCGATCAAGAAGCTCGATCGTGCACTTCCCAAGATCGAAACGGACGACTCCGACTGATGGTGGAACTTCTCCGGTTGCTGCTGACACTCGTCGTCACAGCTATCGGATTTCGAATTGGCTCAGGCATCGATTCGACCCCGTTCGGTTTGGATGTTGATCCCCTAACCCCGCGTTTGGTTGGGTCGGTGCTTGGTGCTTTTGTCGGCTACGTTGCCGGCGGCGTTTTTGGACGCACCTTCGAGCGCAGTTTGGATCGGCTCCCTAGCTCGTTTCTTCCTCAGGTGTCAGGGCCGGAGCTATTCGCGGGAGCGTTTGGTCTGATGCTGGGTCTGGTGGTGGGAGTGGCCGTGTCGATACCGATTCTGGCGTTCACACCGATCTCCATCGGTTGGTCCGTCAGCGCACTGCTCGTGGTGATTAGTTCTATTGTTTCGACTCGTCTCCTCGCGAGCCGAGCCGAGGACCTACTCACGATGACAGGCTTGCGGTCGCGAGGTCCACTGGTGGCGCATAGGCTGGATGACGATCAGAAGTCCTATCTGATTGATTCGTCTGTGGCGATCGATGGCCGCATTCTCGAACTGGCCAAGATTGGGCTGATCGAGGGTCAGATGTGGATTCCGGCTTTCGTGATCGATGAGCTGCAAGGTCTGGCCGATGCTGGCGAGAAGAGTCGGCGGCGCCGAGGTCGGCGAGGCTTGGAGGTGCTCGATGCGCTTCAAACCGCTGACATGTCAAATGTCTCCGTTCTTAATGATGAAGTGCCTGAATTTGAAGAGGTAGACGCCAAATTGCTTGTGCTTGCCGAACGGGCAGGAGCGATTCTGGCTACAACCGATACCCACCTCGCCAAGGCCGCCGAGATTCGTGGGATCCGAGTCCTCAATCCGGGGGTCCTCGGCGAACACCTGAAGCCGCTTGTGAGTGCTGGACAGATCGTTCGGGTGCCCGTCACGAAGAAGGGCACAGAGATCGGTCAAGGGGTCGGATACATGGATGACGGCACCATGGTGGTGATAGAGGATTCTGCGGATCTGGTTGGTCAAGAGATCGACGTTGAGGTCACGAGTACGACCAAGACCGCCGTCGGTCGCATGCTTTTCGGTCGCCCAAAGTGAGCACGTGGGCCATTCTCCTGGCGGCGGGGTCTGGCTCGCGGTTCGGTAGCCGCAAACAAGACATTGACCTTTCGGGCAAACCTCTCTGGCGATGGTCGTATGATGCCTTGGAGGCCAGCCCCGTCCACGGGATTGTTGTTGTTGGAGAAGGCATTCCGGACGGAGTGCCAGGGGGCGAAAGACGCCAAGACTCAGTGGCCGCTGGTTTGTCGGTGGTGCCCACCGATGCAGAGATCGTTCTTGTCCACGACGCAGCTCGGCCCGCTCTAAGCGTCGACTTGGTGGCCAGGGTTCTAGAACGGTGTGAGGTGGGAGACGTCGATGGCGTTGTTCCTGTGCTACCCGTCACCGATACGATCAAAGTCATAGATGAGGGCATCGTTGTACGCACCTTGGATCGAGACCGATTGGTGACGGTCCAAACACCTCAGGCCTTCCGAGCCAGCACCCTTCGTCAATGTCATGAGGACGTACAGCAAGACGTTACGGACGACGCCAGCATGCTTGAGATGGCTGGATATCGGGTCGCGGTCGTAGCTGGAGAGCCGCAAAATCTGAAGGTTACGCACCGGACGGACGTTGTCTTGGCGGAAGAGGCACTTCGGTGAGGGTCGGCTTCGGCTTTGATGCGCATGCGTTCAGCGGCATGGAAAAACCGTTGGTCGTGGGTGGCGAAACTGTGCATGAACGCCGTGGGGTAGACGCGACGTCGGATGGTGACGTTGTTGCTCACGCCGCGGCCGATGCCCTTCTCGGGGCCGCTGCTCTGGGTGATCTGGGCGTTTTCTACCCAGCAACTGATCAGACAATGATGGGTGCGGACAGCATGGTTGCGATCTTGGGTGATGCAGCCAGGCGAGTTCGCGCGGCAGGATGGGAGATCGGTAACTTGGACGTGACCGTGATCGCTCAGTCGGTTCGCATCGGCCCTCACCGTGACGCCATGCGACGTAACCTTGCCAATGTCCTTGAGGTAGACCTTGATCAGGTTTCCCTCAAAGCCACCACCACGGATGGGCTCGGCTTCGCTGGTCGTGAACAAGGGATCTCGGCAACCGCCATTGTTCTGTTGGAGTCGGCCTAGCGCCTCTGATGCCAGGCCTATGGGTCTGGACGATTACGCTATTGAGGATGCAGATTCACAACACCCTTGGTCGCGAGACTGTCCCGTTCATACCCATGACCGAGGGCAGAGTCACGATGTATATCTGTGGCGCCACTGTGCAGTCAAAACCCCATTTGGGACACGGCCGATATGCCGTAGCGTTCGACGTCATCCGGCGGTATCTCATGTCTACCGGGTTGGACGTTACGTACGTGCGGAACGTCACTGACGTCGAAGACAAGATTATTGCGGCGGCCAACGAGCAAGGTGTGGGTACGGATGTGCTCGTAGCCGAAACGAAGGACTCGTTTGACGCGGCGTATGAAGCCCTAGGTGTGCTCCCACCCGATCTTGAACCGTTCGCCACTGATCATATTGTCGAGATGGTCTCGCATATTCAGGCGTTGGTTGATTCTGGCATGGCTTACGAGGCTGACGGTGATGTGTATTTCCGGGTCCGCCAGTTTCCCGACTATGGAAAGCTGTCAGGTCGAAACGTCGACGATCTCATGTCGGGGGCTCGGGTGGCGACCAGCTTGGCGAAGGAGGACCCGCTTGATTTTGCTCTTTGGAAGAGAGCGAAAGCGGGCGAACCCTCTTGGGATTCGCCCTGGGGATCGGGCCGGCCCGGTTGGCACATTGAATGCTCGGCCATGGCGCGCAAACATCTTGGAGACACGATAGACATTCATGGCGGCGGAGCAGATCTCATTTTTCCTCATCATGAGAACGAGATTGCGCAAACGGAAAGCTTGACTCAAAAGCCGTTCGCTCGCTATTGGTTGCACAACGGCATGGTGACGATGGGCGGCGAGAAGATGTCTAAGTCGACCGGACATGTGTACGACTTGACCGAAGCTATTGATCTCTATCCGTCCCTGGCCGTCCGGCTCTTCTATCTTCGTGCCCACTACCGATCTCCTCTCGAATACTCGGTGCCGCTTCTGGAGGACGCGGCGGCCGCGTACGAGCGCATCCGGGCGTTTCTACGTCG
>Ga0265303_10000437_pt1 | contig 23455 bp, 24 predicted proteins | sample Helome_2_FD_192494 | JGI IMG/M metagenome (GOLD analysis project Ga0265303, IMG submission 192494) | Marine sediment microbial communities from subtidal zone of North Sea - Hel_20160317 (Illumina Assembly) | ecosystem: Environmental > Aquatic > Marine > Subtidal zone > Sediment ... | reverse complement strand
GGTACAGGTCGGCCGTCGCAGTTTCGGTGTAGATACCCTCGCCGACTCCTGACGTGCTGCTTTCGAGTTCGCCGACACCGTGCATGCGCTTGCGTTCTATATCCGAGCGCACCCGAATTGCAGGCAGCTGTGCCAGCAGTTTTGACGACAGCCAGGTCTTACCGGAGGCTGACAGCCCATGCATCAACACAAGCACGGGTGCGGGGCGGTCTAGCCAGCCTGTCGCGGTGGCCAATCGCTTGCCCAGTTCTTTCAGCGATCGCTCTGTGTTCCGGATCGCGGCGACTTTTGCCCTGATCAGGCAGTGATACACGACGTACAGACCGAACACACTCATACCCGCGTAGTCCCCGCTTTTTTCGAGGTAGCGATTAACCAGCACATAAGCGAGATCGTCTCGGCCACGGGACAGGAAATCCATGAACAGGAAAGAGAGGTCACTGAGGACATCCATCGTGCGAAGTTCCGCAGAAAACTCGACGCAGTCGTAGGGAACAATACCCGACGGCAGACGAACAAGGTTCGTCAGGTGCAGGTCACCGTGACACTCTCGCACGAAGCCCGAGTGTTGCCGGTCGACGAGCGTGCCGCGCAGCTGCTCGAGCGATCGCGTCGTCCATGAGCGCAGGCGTTCGAGGTCCGTGCTATCGGCAACCGCAGCCAGCGGGCCGAAATTGTCGAACATCGGAGCACTGACCGTACGCATGACATCGTCGGCAGCCTCGGGTGGCGCTACATCGGCCTGCACGTGATAACCGTGAATCGTCTCGGCCAGGTTGAGCATATCGTCTACGGTCAGGCGCTCGAGTGCCAGCTGCCTGTCGAGCTGCGAGGCCTGCTCAAACTGCAGCATTTTGACGGCGTACTCGATCGGATCGCCGTCTCCGGTCAGCGTCGGGCGCTCCGGCGTTCCCCGTATCGGAACCACATCCAGGTACAGCTCAGGCGCCCAGCGCCGGTTGAGCCGTAGTTCTTCCTCGCAGAAATATCGACGCAGCTCGAGAGTACTGAAGTCCAAGAACTCCAGCCGCAGCGCCTTTTTGATCTTGTAGGCATACTGGCCGGTCAGGACGACCCACGAAATATGCGTGTCCTTGAGCTGGAACTCCGTCACCGGGTGGGGGTACGCAGCTGCCCGCTGCAGCGACGAAACGAGCGTCGCCTGCTCTTGCGCCTGCCCTGTGCCGGACTTTTCCATTGGCCCTACGGCGTCGCGAGCTTCTCCGCTATGTAGTTGTCTACCACCTGATCGAGCAATTCCAATGGAACGCCACCGCTGGTCAGAACGGCCCGGTGAAATTCCTTGAGATCGAATACCATGCCGAGTTCATTGATCGCACGTTCCCTGGCTTCCAGGATACGCAGCATGCCTACCATGTACGCAGTGGCCTGTGCCGGCACGACGCTATAACGCCCAGCCGCACTTTCCGACGCGCCGCGAGTGGCACCGACATTATCCTGATTGAACTGCACGGCCTGCTCGAACGACCAGCCCAACGAGTGTATGCCCGTGTCCATCACCAGCCTCGCCGCGCGCAAGGCCTCGTACTGCAGCCGGCCAAGATCGCCATACGGATCGCCGCCATACCAGCCAAGTTCGTACGCCAGGCGTTCAGCGTACAGGGCCCAGCCCTCGACGAAGGCCGTGAATCGCACGGTTTTCCGGAACGAAGGCACACCCTCCAGTTCCATCGCAATTGCGATTTGAGTGTGATGGCCCGGCACCGCTTCGTGATAGCTCAGCGACGGCATCTGGAACCAGGCCTGGTCAACCGTGGTGCCTGCATAGAATGCGCCCGGACGGGTACCGTCGAAAGAAGGCCCGATGTAGAAACCTCCGAACGGGTCCTCGGCGACAACCACGTTTGCGGCCGGAAAAATATCGAAAGCGGCGACGACGTCCTGCTCGGCCGCCGCGATAATGGACTCGTAGGTCGCCTTCACGTCGGCAGCGGGGATAATGCCACCGTCACTGGCGACGCGCGCATACAGTTCTTGCAGCGACTCGTTCTGAGGATACCCGAGCTGATCAAATATGAGCCGCATCTCCGCGTGAATGCGTTGCAGTTCATCGAGCCCCAGCTGGTGAATCTGGGCAGCCGACAGGTCCGTCGTCGTCCGGTGGCGCAACGTATAGGCGTAGTATTCCGCGCCACTCGGGTACTGTCCGACGCCAATGGCCGTCGGCGCCACGCTGTGTAAGTTCTGCAAATTCTGACGTAGCTCCTGGTAAGCCGGGATAATGCTTCTCTGAACGGCGACCTGGGCCGAGTTGAGGAGCGCGTCCCGGTCGCTCGCCGATAATCCGGCGATGGCCTCGACCTTGTCGCGGAAACTCGTGTAGTAGGCGAGGTTCTGTGCAGTTCCATCCGCAACGCCACTCAGCCGGCCAATCGCCACATCGATGGTCAGCTTGGGCTCCACGATTCCGGCGCCGCTTTGCAACACCAGGTGGCCTATGACCTGGCGAAACTTCGGCAACACAGCATTCAGGCGCGTGATGTAATCCTCCGCGTCCTGGCGGGTCGCGAGCGGGTGGATGTCGGTAAAGAACAGCTCTGTGTCACTCTGTATACCGTTGAAATTATAGGTGGCGACGAAATCGTAGTAGAGAAACTCGAGCCGGTCGTACCGATCCTGCAAGTACCACTCATAGAAGTCGTAGGTCAGTTTCTCGTCGAAGCTCAGCGCCGTCGTGTCATAGCCGCGCAATGCATCGAGCACGACCTGGACCATTGCGTAGGTCTCGCGCTGGTAACCGTCTGAAAAATTGTCGAGTCCAACGCTGTCGAGTGGATAGACACCCTGCAGAGCTTGCCAGATGATCGACTCAGGGGACCGGTAGGTGAGCGCCTTGAGCGACTCCTCGTAGAGCTCGTCCAGTGTCAACCCGTCCAGGTCCGCGGCGAGCTGCTCCGATGCCGTGACGCCGGGTATTGGCGGCTGCACCGTAGGCGAAGATCCGCCGCCGCTGCTGCCACCGCAGGACGCAACGAGCCCGAGCACCAGTACTGCAATGATATTTAGCTTCATGATCCTCCCCGACAGGACATCTCAATCGACCTCCGGCGCGACTGCGAGTTCCCCGTGAAGCCGTTGTGTGGCGGCATATCCTTCTTCGATGGCCTCGGCAGCCCGATGAAACTCCATGAGTCGAAAGTCCGACAATCGAGGCCTGATCACAACGTCAGGCGGGTCACCGGCGAGGCGGCTGCGCGTAATCTGGTCCTGCATGATGTTGATGGACGTGTACATCACCTCCATCATGCTGGCCTGCGTGCTTCCCGAGTCCGTTTCATCGGGTTCTCGCACAACCTCGCCAGCGAGTCGACGATTGAGACTGACGGCGATGACATAGTCGGCGCCAAGCGCGCGACACAAGGAAACGGGCACAGGATTGACCACACCACCATCGATCAGCCACCTGCCCTCATGACGCACGGGCGTGAAAAGGCCCGGCAGGCCGCTCGACGCGCGCACAGCGCTGAGCATTGACCCGTTACTTATCCAGACTTCCCGCCCCGAGTAGAGATCCGCAGCCACCGCTCCAAACTGGCTGGCCAGCGCCTCGATATCATGGTCCACGAGCTGATCGCCGACCGCGCGCATCAGCTTGTTGCCGGTCATGACGCCGCCGCCGCCGAAGTTCGCATCCATCAGCCGCCAGACGTCAATTTTCGTGAGGCTCCGGACCCAGGATTCGAGCTCGTCGACCTGCCCGCTCGCACAGGCGGCAGCAACAAGCGACCCGGTCGATGCGCCCGACACCACTGCCGGCCTGATGCCGAGTTCCTCGAGGGCTCGTAGCACTCCGATGTGCGCCCAGCCGCGCGCCGAGCCGCTACCGAAAGCGAGGCCGATCTTCCCGGATCTTTTCTTGCCCGGCATGTGATCCTCCATAACGAGAGTTTCTACAAGCTCTGGACGTTCGCGCGTGCGCTCCTCGCGTCTATGATTCCGGTTTCCTCGAGCGCTGTGACGAGCTGCGTCCAGCGTTGTTCGAGCGTCCCCGTGTAGCCGATGGATACACGCACAAGTCCCGGCGATATGCCGGCTTCCTGCTTGCCCTCGTCGCTCATTTCACTCGAGGTACTCGATCCCGAGCAGGACATGAGCGTGTCAAAGTAACCCAGGCTGACAGCGAGATAGCCGAAGCGCTGTTCGTTCTGCAGGCAGGACATCAGCTCGTTGGCCTTTTCCTCTTCAACAACGTCGATCGTAAACACGCCCCCGAAGCCGTAGTCGGGGCATCGTAGGTCCTCGAAGAGCGCGTGATCAGGGTGGTCCGGCAAGCCAGGGTAAGAGACCTTCAGGCCGAGCCCCGACAGACGACCTGAAATTTCGAGCGCTCGCTCGCCGTGTGCTGCCATGCGCAGTGGCAAATGTGGAATGCGCAGACTCACGTTAGCCGCGACGTGCGGATCCATCGTCGGTCCCAGCAGCATCAGCGGCCCCATGTGAAGGTCCATGAGCGCACCAATGAAATCTTCGGTGCCGCAGATTGCACCGGCAATCACATCGGACGCGCCGCTGATGAACTTCGTAATACTATGCACGACGATATCTGCACCCAGCGTTGCAGGCCTCATGACCAACGGAGTGAACGTGTTATCGACTACCAGCGGGATATCGTGGCGCCTCGTAATCTCGGCGAGGCGTGGCATGTTGGCGAGCCGCAAGGTCGGGTTCGAGACGCTTTCAGTGAATACCAGTCGCGTCCGGTCACTGATCGCCGCCTCGACGGCGTCAAGGTCCGTGATATCGACGAACGTCGTCGTTATTCCCGACTTGGCCGGCAGAAAATCATTGAGTAGCGCATAGGTGCCGCCATAGACGGCGTTCGATGCGACGACTTCGTCACCGGCATTGCAAAGGCAGAGCACGACACCGGAGATAGCACCCATGCCGCTGGCTGTACAGTAGCCAGCCTCGGTGCCCGCAATCGCGGCCATTTGCCGGCCGAGATTGTGAACCGTCGGATTGAAGTGCCGTCCGTACAGGTAGCAGCCCTTGTCCGGCCCTTTGCGGCCCTGGAATAGCTCGGGCATAGTCTCGGGGTCAATGACCGTGAACGTCGAACTTGCCTCGATCGACATGTTGACGCCGCCATATTCGCCGAATTCATGACGCAGGTGCGCCAGGTCTTCAATGGGGTTTCGCTTGTTCATCGTTTCTCTTTGAGTACCAGAAGATTGCCCAGTAAAACGAGCGACGTTCCAAACACGATCGTTGTGCTCAGGCTCAGACCTTCAAAGATAATCGAGAGAATCAGTGCTACAACCGGGAACATTACCGTCGCGTAGCCGGCCCTGTGTGCACCTATTCTCCCAAGCAATGTCAGGTACGCGCCGAACGCCACAACCGACCCAAATACTGCCAAATACAGCAATGAAACGATGTACGTAAAAGTCGCGTCGAAGCGGTATTCGTGACCCTGCGCAAAAGCGATCAGCCCCGTGAGGATCGCCCCATACAGCATGCCCCAGGCGTTGGCCTGCACCACCGGGAGTGCGTCCTTTTGAGCCGCTTGCGAGACCATGTTGCCGATCGACGCCACGAAAGCGCCGAGCAAAGCGAGCAACGACCCGTACAGTACACCGTCGCTGAACGAAACTTCGCCGATTTGCGGTGCAAAAACCACGAAAAGCCCCGAAATCCCGAGAACAGCGCCGAAAATTACCCGGCCGCCGGCGCGCGTTCCGAACACGATTCGCGACAGGATCAAGTTCATCCACAGCATGGTCGAGAACGCGATGGCCGCCAGCGCCGACGTGATATGCACCTGGGCACGATAGGCAAGGACGTAATTCAAGCAGAATAGCAGCAGGCCCAGGAACACGAACCAGACATGCTGTTTTACATTAAAAGATAGCGATAAGCCTCTTATTTTACAGTAAAAAAAGAGAATTACCGCGGCCAGCGCATAGCGATAGACGATTGAAATTTCGGGCGCAACAACACCGAGCTGATACTCGATCGCCAGCCAGGTCGAGCCCCAGATCAGGACAGTCAGCCCGTATAAGGCTGAATTACTCACCGACAGCGATCAGGTCAGGCCAGCCTTTCTGAGCGGCAATTCGCGAATCCGGTTGCCTGTCGCCGCGTAATAGGCATTGACGATGGCCGGTGCTACAGGCGGCACGCCCGGCTCGCCTACGCCGCCGGGAGGCGCTGTGGACTCCATGATGTGCGCATGAAGCGCCCGCGGTGCTTCGCTCATGCGAACGACAGGGTATGTGTCGTAATTGCCTTCTACCACAGCGCCGTCACGCGCCGTGATTTCACCGTGCAACGCGATACTCATGCCGAACGTGGCGGCACCTTCCATCTGCGATTTGACGCGGTCCGGATTGATCGTCGTTCCCGCGTCAATCGCGGTCCAGATCTCGTGCACGACGAGCTTGCCATCGCCATCGACGCTGACCTCGGCGACGGCGCCGACGATGCTCAGGAAGGAGCGGTGTACGGCAATACCCAGGCCGTGTCCGTCGGCCAGCGCCCTGCCCCAGCCCGCCATGTCTGCGACCTTCTCGACGACGGCCGCGTAGCGCGCCGTATCGATGGGATGCTTGTCGAGCGGGTGCCCATAGTTCGCGTATTCCGCACCGTCATTGGCCGGGTCGATCTGCCTGGCCTCTCCCAGGAGCTTGAGCAGGTGATCTTTCGGATCCTGCCCGGCCAGGTAAGCCAGTTCGTCCACGAAACCGCAAGTCGCAAACGCATGGAACACGTTACAGACCGAGCGCAACCACCCGATGCGCAACTGGGCACTGATGTCGCAGGCTTCAAGCTTCATGTTCGGGATGTCGTATGGATTATCGACGAGTCCGAGGTCCAGTTCGAAGCTGCTGGGCCCCGTTGCGGCCGGGTTGAAGGTCGACGTGATCGACGGGAAACAGCTTCTGTGCAGCCAGCTCGTGGCATTGCCTTCGGCGTCGATTCCCGCTTTGAGGTACTGCGCGCTGACGGAGTGAAAATAGCCGTGTCGAATATCGTCCTCTCGCGTCCATGTGACCTTGACCGGGCGACCACTCTCGCGCGCGAGCCAGGCCGCTTCAGCCACGAAATCGGGCTTCGACTTGCGCCCGAAGCCTCCGCCGAGCAGCGTGACATGCGCCTTGACCTGCTGCTTGTCGATGCCGAGTGTGCCGGCCACCGTTTCCTGTACGGCTTGAGGGTTCTGCGTGCAGGCCCAGGCCTCGCACCCACCGTCCTCGGTGATGCGCGCAATCGCAGCGGGCGGCTCCATCGGTGCCTGCGAAAGATAGGGTGCGTAATAGATCGCCTCGTGCACAGCATCCGCCGCCTCGAATGCCGCATCGACATCGCCGCGTGTCAGCACAGCATTGCCCGGTGCAGCCGCGCCCTGAAGCAACTGTTCCTTGTAGGCCCCCGACTCGTGGTCGGCATTCGCGCCACGATCCCATTCGATGTTGAGCGCAGCACGGCCCCGCATCGCGGCCCAGGTATTTTCTGCCAGCACGGCAACACCGCCGAGCGGGTTGAACAACAAGGGTGAAGTCGGGTCCGGCATCCTGATGACGTCGACGACGCCCGGAATGGCACGCGCCTCCGCATCGTCGACCGATACCACGGTTCCGCCAAAGGCCGGGCAGCGTTCGATCGAGGCATACAGCATCTCGGGCATCACGGTATCGATGCCGTAAACGGCCTTGCCTGTCGTAATATCAAAACCATCGATCGTGTCCATCGCCACGCCGATGTAGCGATAGTCTTCGCGAGACTTGAATGGCGCTTCCGTGGGTGCCTCCATCTCGGCCGCGGCGTCCACCAGCTCACCATAGGACGCCGATCTGCCGCTGCCCTCGTGATGTACAGCGTGATCGCGGGCAACGCACTCACCAGCCGGCACGTCCCAGGTCGCCGCAGCGGCTGCAATCAGCATCTCACGCGCCGTCGCGCCGGCGTTGCGTAGCAAATCAAACTGATTACGAATACTCGTCGAGCCGTCCGTGTTCTGATCGCCGTATTTTTCGTCGCCGAGCGCCTGGATCAACTTGATCCTGTCCCAGTCCGCCTCGAGTTCGTCAGCAATAACCTGTGGCAAACAGGTGCGGATGCCCTGCCCCATTTCAGAGCGATGACAATAGATCTCGACGATGCCATCACCTCGAATATTGACGTATACGTTTGGCGCTACCGATTCAGCGCCGGTAGCCACAGGCGGCTGTTCTTTCGGGCTGCATCCCGCTGTGAACGAGAGCGCCAGTACGAGACCGCCGCCGGCCTGCCCGGTGCGTTTGAGGAATTCGCGTCGGCTGATATGTCGGAGTTCGCTCATGACTGGTCCTCCGCGACTTTGTGAATGGCTTCACGAATCCGCGTATAGGTGCCGCATCGGCAGATATTGCCGCTCATAGCCGCGTCGATATCGGCGTCTGTCGGCCTGGGATTGCGCTCGAGCAATGCCACGGCGCTCATGATCTGTCCCGGCTGGCAGTAACCGCATTGGGCTACGTTGAGCTCGCGCCAGGCGACCTGAACCGGGTGGTTGCCGTCTTCGGCCAGGCCCTCGATAGTCGTGATGCTCTTGCCGGCTGCTACCGATACAGGGACGACGCAGGAGCGCATGACCTGCCCGTCAAGGTGCACGTTGCAGGATCCACACAATGCCTTGCCGCAGCCGTATTTCGTTCCGGTCAGGCCCGCTATGTCGCGAATCGCCCATAACAGCGGCATGTCGGCATCCACGTCGAGTGAGACAGGTTTGCCGTTCAGTGAAAATTCGATAGCCATTCGTACCCCCTTGCGCAAATTGCCAAACGGATACTAGCAAACACCGGGGCATCCCTGATAATTAACGCATGCAGCAACTATTCATGGAGCTACCGGTCATCCTGCCTGTCTTCTTCTGGGCGGCGTATCACTATCACAAGGATCGGCATCTGCCGGAGCCGCCGCAAAACCTGCTGCTGTGTTTCGGTCTCGGGCTGCTCGCTGCCGGCGTCTCCAAGGGCATGTATGTGGGCCTGGAGCCGCTGGGACTGCGGTACGATGCCACGGCGCTGGCCGCCGATAATCCGCTGGGTCTGTTTGCCTATACCATGCTCGCGATCGGGCCGATCGAGGAACTGGCAAAGCTGCTGCCCTTCGTCGTCGTGGTCTTGCGTCTCAAGGCGTTCGACGAGCCTCTGGACGGCATCATCTATGCCTCATTCATCGGGCTTGGCTTCGCGTTTGCCGAGAACCTCGACTACCTCGAGTTTCTTCCACCGCTGGAGGCCGCAGCACGCGGCTTCGCCAGCCCCGTCATCCACATCCTGTTCGCCTCTATCTGGGCGCACTGGATCACAACTGCCTGGCTCGGCAAGACATCGTTATTGTTACCCGGATTGACTGGTTTCGCGATCGCCTCCGTGCTGCACGGTGGCTACGACTTTCTCGTACTGCTTCACCCGGTCGCAGCCCTGCCGACCGCAGCCGTTATGATCGTTTGTATCTGGATCTGGCGCTTGCGCCTGATGCGGCGCCTGCACAGGGAGGCCGTCAGCGATGTCCCGGACAGGGTCGATTAGCCGCGGTTGTAAGGATTGCTATCGTCAGCGACGAGGACCGGTTCCTCGAGGGTCAGCTCGAGTTCGTCAGCCGCGTCATTGAGCAACTCGGAGCAGCGCCGCTGAATATCGGCGAGCTTTAGCGACACGTTCGACTGCGAGAGCGGTATTTCCTTGAATTCCTTTTCCATTAGCGCTTCCGTCATCACACCTGTCTCCATTTAGAGACAGTTCATACTGTCGCAGTATAGAGACAGGTGAGAAGCTGAAGTGTGAACCGAGTCACACTAATTTTTCGATAAAAGGCCAATTACAGAGCTTATGTCGAATTGAATGCTGACCAGACCCTGCGCTATGGACTTTCGAGGCTGTTGATACGACGAGGGGCGCCCCGCCAGGGGTGCCCCTCTGAACTCGGCAGGCCGGCCTCAGGGCATCAAACGTCTGGCCGTACCCACGACGATCACGGTCACGGCAGCAGCATTGAACAAGCTACTGACCCCGCCGAGCGCGCTAGTGATGTAGCTTCCAATGGCCGGTATCGGTCCGAGTGCGCCATGCACCATCGCCAAGGCCAGGGCGGCAATCAGGAATCGCGACGCATGCTCATCCTCGATAAAGTAACCACCGACCGCGCCGAGCAGCGCGATTAGCAATGCGCTCTGCGGGAACCCCCCAATCAGGCCCGCAATGAGTGCGACGAGCACACCTACGATCTTGATGATTTTTCCTATACCCATGACTTTCCCCTTCTTCTTATTAGAGTTGTTATCCGCAGTCAGGCCGCGGGGGGCTTAGTCTAGCAGCAAAGTGGTAATTTTTTTTCTTTTTTATTTCAGAGGTTTATAGATTAATTCTAACCTAATAGATTAGTTATAAGTGGTCTAACTTCAATCAGAATTTCACCATTGCCGATCCCCAGGTGAATCCCGCACCGAATGCGGCAAACAGCAGGGTCTGGCCACGCTTGATGCGCCCGTCGCGCACGGCCTGGTCCAGCGCCAGCGGAATTGATGCGCCCGAGGTGTTGGCATGTTCGTCGACCGTGGCAATCACCCTGTCCATGGGCATTTCGAGCCTTTTCGCGGCCGCCCGGATGATGCGCATATTGGCCTGGTGCGGCACAAACCAGTCGATGTCGTCGAGGTGGCCGTCGAGGTCCGCGACGGCCTCGCGTGCAATATTGTCGAAAGTGGCAACAGCGCGGCGAAAGACCGCATTGCCATCCATTGTGATGTAGGCCTCTCCCGCCCGGGTCACGTCGAATCCGATCGACACGCCTTGCGGGACCTGTAGCAGGTCTTCATACCGCCCGTCGGCGTGGATATGCGTCGCGAGGATGCCGGGTTCGTCAGTCACCTGTAGCACCACGGCCCCTGCCCCGTCGCCAAACAACACCGCCGTTGCACGGTCCTCCCAGTTGATGATTCTCGACAGGGTTTCGGAACCAATGACAAGGGCGGTCCGCGCACCGCCCGTACGGATGTATCGATTGGCAAGATCCAGCGCGTACACGAAGCCACTGCAGACGGCATGTACATCGAAGGCAGGGCCGGTTGTGACCCCGAGCTGCCTTTGAATAATGCACGCCGAAGCCGGAAATACCTTGTCCGGCGTCGCCGTGCCAAGCACGATGAGATCGACGTCGGCCGGCTCGATGCCTGCCATTTCCATGGCCCGCCGAGCGGCAATCACGCCCATCGACGAAGTCGTTTCGCCATCGCCGGCTATATGCCTGCGCTTGATGCCCGTGCGCTCGCGAATCCACTCATCGGACGTGTCCATGGACTTTGCAAGCGCCTGGTTCGTGACCACCTTCTCGGGCAGGAAGCTGCCTACTCCGGCTATGCGTGCGTGTGTCATGAGCGGACAACGATTTTTTTTGCTGGCATCGGGTACCGGGGACGCTCGATACTACATTGACCCGCTGTGAACTGATACTGCAAACTCGCCGCAACGTTCAGGCTGCGCTCATGTCCAATTGCGACAATGCAATCCTATAATTGCCGGGAGGCCGATGGTTGAAAATGCATGCTAACAACGCCGTCTATCGATGGCTGGCCTGGCTGCTGCTGGTCACCTGTGCGTGGCACCCGGCCTCGGCCGCGGTTGAGCTGACGCCCCACGCGGCCGAGTACAAGGTCCGCATCAGCGTCGTCGGCGGGCGTCTCCGCACTGAACTCTCACAGACCGGTGGCGGATACACGGCGAGGCATGCCATCGAACCGACCGGGCTGTCGCGGATCTTGGCGCGTGGGTCGGTTGTCGAAGTAGCCGAGTTCTCTGCCGGTGACTCGGGCGTTGTCCCGCGCACTTATCAAACCGATGACACACTCGACCGTGACGAGATTCATGCCCGCGTCAGCTTTGATTGGGAAGCCAACGAAGCCACCGGCACACTCAATGACGGGCCACTCGAAACAGCGCTCGAGGGACTGACGCACGACCGAATATCGATCCAGTACGCGTTGATGCACGATTTGTTGAATGGACGCCTGGATTCCGAGTACCGGATGTTCGAGGTCGACGAGCTGAAACATATCAATGTCCGCTCTGTTGGCCGCAAGGAGGTCGAGGTCCCTGCAGGCCGGTTTCTGGCGGTCGGCATTCAGCACCAGTCAGTCGGCTCGTCCCGAGTGACGACCATGTGGTGTGTGGAGGAACTGGGCTTCCTACCCGTCATTATCGAGCAGCATCGCAAAGGGAAGTTGCGCGTCCGCGCGACGCTCAGGCGCTATACGCCCGTGTCAGCCGAACAGGATTGAGAGCTGTAGCACCAGTAGCATCGTGGCCGTAAACAGCCCAGCCAGCAACAGGCTCGCCCCCCACCTTGCGAGCATCGGCGCGTTACTGACACCTGCAATGACAGGCATCGCCGGCAGCGCAAACAGGCAGGCAATCGGGTACAACACAACCGCAATTCTCGGATGCCGGTAAGCCCAGCCCCTGAGATCCGGGCAAGCCAGCATGCCTGCGATGACTTCGTCCATATCACCCAGCCTGGCAGTCGCCTGTGCGCGGGCGTCCTCGAGCGAAACGCCGTTGACGGCCGCCTCGTCGACCAGGTCGCGATAATGATCTTCCAGTTCGCCCAGGGTACGCCGCACATGGCGAGGCGGAATGCCGTTCTCCAGGAGCCGGGTCCTCAGTATCGTGAAATCCGGTTCACGCATGGCTGGGATTCTCCAGCGCCGTTGTGATGCCACCCTGGATTCGATGCCAGTCCGAGCGAAGATCGTCGAGGCGATCGCGACCTTTGCGCGTCAACGCGTAATAAACACGGGTGCGCCCGGCGACGGCTTTGCGTCTCGACTTCAGCGAGCCATTTTTCTCGAGGCTGTGCAACACAGGGTATATCACGCCCTCGCCAAGCGAGATGGCCTCGCCCGTGACCTTGCGTATCGAGCGCACGAGCTCGTAGCCGTACATTTCCTGCTGGTCCAGGAGCCTGAGTAGCAGGAGTTCGGGCACGCCGCTCATGAACGGTGGGTTGCTTTGCGCCATGCGGTCGATTCCGGATGCTGAAGCCTGTCCAACATACCTTGTCATTCAAGGTATATCAATAGTTACTTTGTAGTTCTAGGCATCTATACTATACCTAGAACTACAAAGTACTCACTATCCCCAGGGCGGCGGCCACAAGGGATGCCTTTCCTTCCCGCCGGGCCGCCTGGACGGCCGCCGCCCGACTCACTGCCGATCGAACTGCTGCTGGAAGGACAGCGTGACCTTCTTACGCGCAACGATTGAAACATCGCGTAGCAGAACGTCACCGCTTGCGTCGAGGCGCCATTCGTCCCTGAGAACCGCGCCTTGTTCGTCCTGTGTTTCTACGATGTAGTGTGCGCCCTCCCAGCCCGATACACGCCACGCTTCGATGGGTCCTACGGCGACGAGGCGATTTTCGCCAAAGACGAACTCCTCGACGACGGCGCGATCGAGGCTAACGAAGAAAGCATGATCGGTTTGAATGACTTTCAGTGATCGTCCTGTTTCCAGGAATATGTGTACCGACGATGACTTTCGCGACGTACGCGAGGGCCTCCTGCGCCGATTGACCTCGGTTAGTCCCGGCTCCAGGCGCTGACCGCCCGTGCTCGCCATTCCCGGCGCGCCGCCCTCTCGCAACCGCCATTGCCCGCTGAAATCCACACCTGCCGGCGGGACGGCGCTTTTCGGCACGAGCACCGGCCCGGAAGCACAGCCGTAGAGAATCAGCAGGAAACAAGCCATCGCCATGCCGATTCTCGTCACCTTCCCTGAGTTCATGCCTGGAGTTTCCCTGTCAACCCAATGCCGCAACAAGCGTTACGTATGGTACAACGCCACCGTCGGCTTGCTTCACGATCGCAGGAGAATAACAGATGCCAAACATTCGCTTGATGATGATGCTGGGACTTGCCCTGCTGCCCTATGCCGGCATGGCTCAATCGGTCGAGGAATTTCACCAGCTGAGCCCCGAAGATCGCCAGACCTACATGCAGAGCATGTCGCCCGACGAGCGTCGCGCGATGCGCGACAAGTGGCGTGCGGAGATGGACGCCATGCCCGAGGAACAACGCCAGGCAATGCGCGAGCAGATGAGAGCCAACCGACCGGAGGGTGCACGTAACCGGGACCAGGTACGCAAGCGCTGGGACTCAATGTCCGACGAAGAACGTGCGGCGGCTCGCGAGCAGCGCAAGCAACGCAACGAGCAGAGGCGCCAGCGCTGGCAATCGATGTCCGAAGAGGAACGCGAAGCGATGCGAGAGCGCCGCGGAGAACATCGGCAGGGAAGGCAGGGCCGCCGTGAGCAGCCCGTCGACGAAAGCTAGTCGACGCGCCCTAATTTGCGCCGCTCCGATGTGTGCAGCTTGAGGTCCATCGCGACCTTGATGGCAATCAATACGACGAGCATCAAGACGGGACTCCCGAGCAATTGCACGAGCACGCCCCCGACCAGGATGGCCACGTGCAGCACGACGATACGACCGTAGGGCCGCTGCATCAGGGCCATCGGGGTTGTCCGGCGGTACTCACCGGCGGCTATGAAATTGGTGAAAAATGAATACAGGTGGCTCGCTGTAATCGCCGCGATCCCGATCCACAACGGTGATTTCCATGCCGCGGCAAGCGGCTCTGCGAAAAAATAGTCCTGGGCCGGCGTGGCGCTTCCCTGGTCGCCGAATAGAGCCAACAGTGCGCTCATGTGGCCAAAACAGAACAGACCATAATGCGCCGCGAAGAACAGCGCAGGGAACCAGCGACGGGGTCCCCGGCATATCGCCATGCGCAGAATGTTGATCAGCCCGATCACCACGTTCTCAGTCCAGTAAAGCATCACAATATCCAGAACCTGCCAATCGAACATCAGGACGCCGGCGACGGGCACCAGGTTGGCGAGAACGAGCACAATTAACGATGGGCGCAATGTCATTGGTCTAGAACGACGCGTCAGACTGTCGAAGCATCTTGCAGAAACCGTTGCTCGGCACGACCCGCACATCATCAAGACCGAGCCAGCCGCAAAGTCGACGCAGCTCTGCTGCGAGTGCCACGGCAACCTCGCCCGCGTCGAAACCCTGCTCGAGATACGCATTCTGCACCTGCAGGACCCTGTTCTTTCGATCGGCCTTCAGGTCGACCCGGGCGACGATTCGATCTCCGAGGCGAAACGGCAGGACGTAGTATCCCCAGCGCCGCCTCGAAGCCGGCACATAAATCTCGATTCGATACTCGAAACCGAATAGCCGCTGCACACGGGGACGAAACCAGACGACGGGATCAAACGGAGACAGCAGGCAGCCGCCCTTGATGGCCCGCGGTATGCGCGCAGTCGACGCCAGGAACGCGGTGTCGCGCCAGCCTTCGACAGACACCGGGGCCACGACCCCCTCCTCCTGCAACTCCCTGATTCGTGGTGCGGCATCGCGCGTCGACATGCGATAGTAATCCGCCAGGTCCTGGAGCGTCGCGATCCCCAGGCGCTGCACCGACTCGCCGAGCAATTCCCGCTGAGCGTCAACCTTCGCCACGCGTCGTTCAAGATGCTGTTTTCCGATCACGCGTTCCGGCAGGTCGTAGACACGCTGGAAGTTCGGCAGCCGCTTCCGGACGGCCAGGCGGCCGCGTCCGAAATGAAATTCCAATGCCCACCTCGGAATTGAACGGTGCCAGTCACCCGGCTTGCGAGCAGGACCGTCCATTGACGGCAATTCGTTCGACGTCAACGGACCGTTACGGCGCACTTGCCGCAGTACCTGGTCCAGGTAACGGTTGCGGTTCTCTATCCGGTTCAGTGGGTTGTGTTTCCACGGCTCGAAGCGCCGCCGGCGATAACCCAGCAGCGGCCAGTCGCTGACGCGAACGACCGACGCCTCGTGCGCCCACTGCTCCGTATACTCTCCGGAGCCATAGACGTAGCGCTCGAAACGAGCCCGATCATAGGGCCCGAGGCGCGACCAGATGATCAACAGGTGAGCCGGCAGCAGCACATTGACGAAGTCGAGTTGCAGCACCCCCACGGCGCCGATGGCACGTCGGTAATGCCGTTTGTCGTCGGCTACGGCAGGCGGTGCGCGATCGAAACCCTGTGCCGCGAGGGCGATACGGCGGGCCTCGCCAAGCGACAGGCTCTGTCTCGAGCGCGGCACCGTATCTCAGCACTCCCCGAGGATGGCGTCTGCTTCGATTTCAACGATCATTGCCGGATCGATGAGTTGCGATACCTCCACCATCGAGGTCGCCGGTGGCGCCGCTCCGAAGGCCTCGCTATGCGCTTTGGCGACTGCAGGCCACTGGCTTATGTCGGTTACGAACATCCGCGTACGCACCACGTCCTTGAGTTCGGCGCCCGCTTCGGCCAGGGCTGACTCGATGATTTCGATGCAGCATTTCGCCTGCAAGTAGGCGTCACCCGGTGCCACGACCTTGCCGTCCTCGCCAACAGGCGCCGTTCCGGATACGGCAACATGCTGCCCGACCCGCACGGCCCTGCAGTAGCCGGCGATAGACTCCCAGGGAGCGCCGGTGTGAATGTTCTTACGAATACTCATTGTTGGTCCTCGATTCCCGTGGCTCAAGGTTCCGGATCGACATGATCCAGAAGGCTGAACCCAGCATGTAACTGGCGACAGCAGCCCAGGCTGAGACGGCGAAGCCGTCCGTGGACAACTGCAACCAATAGAACAGAGCCGGGACGATAACGAAGATGCGAATCAACTCCGCTCGCCTTGCGCTGCGACGGCCTTCATTCAACAGGCCCAGGGTGTAAAGCTGCACCCAGAGTAGTACACAGGGGACAACGACGGCCATTGCTCCCTCGCGCGCAAACAAGCCCGCGATGTACAGCGTCGCCGCGGTTGCCATCGCAAACTGCGCGAGCACATAGCGACGCTGGCTGCGAGCGACAGGCGGATCGAATTTGTGAAACGAAGACAGGTCGGCGCGAGCCCTCGGATATTCGCTTTCGACGTCCGCCGGGCGCCAGCCCGTGCGCCGAAACCAGATGCCAAGCTTGTCGCGCCAGCGACGCGTCTTGCGCGCGTCGAAAAGCAGGTAATCGTATACCTGCAGGTTTGCCCATACCGGGTTCCAGTTGGCCAGCGGCTTGCGAACGCCGAACACGACAGGTTCGTCGTCGCACTCTTCCTGGAACGTCCCGAACAGGCGGTCCCACAGGATCAGCATGCCACCGTAATTCTTGTCGATGTACTTTTCGTTCTGGGCATGATGCACGCGGTGATTTGACGGCGTTACGACGATACGATCCAGCACGCCCATGCGATTGACGATGCGCGTATGAACCCAGAATTGATAGATGAGATTGATGGCGTTGACCGAGACGAGGACCTCCAGCGGAAAACCGATCACGAACAACGGCAGGTAAAAAATCCAGCCGAATATGAACCCAGTGCTGGTCTGGCGCAGCGCCGTCGACAGGTTATATTCCTCGCTCTGGTGGTGAACGGCGTGCGCCGCCCATAGCACCGAAACCTCGTGACCGAGGCGATGTGCCCAGTAGTAGCAGAAGTCCCAGCCCAGTGCCGCAGCCACCCATAACGCTACACCTCGCGGTGACAGGTCGAACCATTCCAACGGCATGTCAATAAGCGCAAATTGCTGTAGCACAAGACCCCACAGGATGAGCGAGACGAACCGGGTAAAATAGCCGGTCGTCGTGCTCAGGATCCCGGCGCTAAGGCTGTTGATGGCATCATTGCTGCGATAAAAGCCCGTACTCCTGAGCCAGTCGACGAGTAACTCGCCGAGCAAGGCAAGCAGGAAGAACGGCACGGCCAGGGCGATAAGGTCCATGACCGGAGTTTACGGTAAGCTGCGCGGCGACGGGAACAGGTACCGGCCGATGATCAACAAGACAGAAATACAGCTCTTGCGACAGGCGCTCGAGAAACTCGAACAGGGTTACTCGAACCTGCCGGAATTTGCGCCGGCGTTCGATGCCGGAGCCGCTGGGGAAGTGTTGCAACGGGTGGCTGAACGCATGCAGGACAATTACCCCTACTATCATCCGCAATACGCCGGCCAGATGCTCAAGCCGCCGCACCCGATCGCACGCATCGCGTATGCCCTGTCGTTATGGGTGAATCCGAATAATCACGCGCTGGATGGCGGTCGCGCCAGTTCCGCGATGGAAAAGGAATGCGTGCGCGACCTGGCTGCCGTATTCGGCTGGAACGATCCGCTCGGACACCTCACGGGGGGCGGTACAATGGCCAATCTCGAGGCGCTGTGGGTGGCAAGCCGCCTGCATCCAGGGAAGAAGGTCATCGCGTCTGAGCAAGCCCATTACACGCACGGACGAATCTCGGAAGTGCTCGGCATTCCTTTCTCCCCGGTGGCCGTGACAAGAGATGGTCGCATGGACGTCAGAGAGGTCGAATCCCAGCTCATGCACGGCGATGTCGGCACGGTGGTAGCGACGATGGGCACGACCGGACTGGGGGCCGTCGACCCGCTGGCAGACATCGTGGCGCTGCAGGAGCGCTATGACTTTCGTATCCACGCCGATGCCGCATACGGCGGTTATTTCTCATTGGCGAGCAAGCTCGATGACGATGCACGTGAGGCTTACGACGCGATGCGCGCTGTCGATTCAATCGTCCTCGATCCACACAAGCACGGACTGCAGCCTTACGGCTGCGGTTGCATCCTGTTCCGGGATCCCGCGGTGGGCCGATTCTATAAACACGGTTCGCCGTATACCTACTTCAGCTCCGCGGAATTGCACCTTGGCGAGATCAGCCTCGAGTGCTCACGGCCAGGCGCATCGGCCGTTGCCCTTTGGGCAACACAACAGCTGTTGCCGCTCGAGCGAGACGGTGACTTCGCGGCCCAGCTTGACGAGTGTCTGCTTGCGGCTCGTGAATTCGCAGGCAGGCTCGGGCAGACACATGACTTCTTTCCTGTAGCGAATCCTGAACTCGACATCGTTGTCTACGCCATGGACGCGCCTGACACGAACGCCGCCAGTAATCGCGCACGCGAACTGTTCGCACGCGCTGCAGAGGAGGATCTGCATCTGGCACTCATCGAGTTGCCCGTGCGCATGCTGCGTGACAGTGCACCCGGCATCGAGGTTAACGGTGATACGGTCACTTGCCTGAGGTCGGTATTCATGAAGCCGGAACACCGCGACTGGTTGGAACAGATCGTATCGATCCTCGAGCATTGTGCGCGTTAAATCAGCTAGCTGCTATTACGCAGGTGTGTTAGTAAGTATTGGAGATACCGTTCGACTGGTTCCCGGCCCAATTATGCAAAGGACTGCGATGAAAAAATCTTGCTCCAGAGTCGTGATGGTCTTGGTCTTTGGTTTCTTCGTCGCGAGTTGTGGCGGCGGCGGATCAGCGCCCGCTGGAGGCTCCGGGACACCAGGCGGAGGAGTAGCATCAGATACCACACCGGACGCGTTCACTTTCATCGATCAGGATAATGCCGTTATCCGATCTCTCATCCAGTCCGAACCCATCGCGATTAGCGGAATAAACGAAGCGGCGACAGTTAGCATCACTGGCGGTGAGTACAGTATTGACGGCGCCCAGTTCGTCAGCACGTCTGGATCGGTGACAAACGGCGCGCAGATCGTGGTCCGACAATCTGCCCCTGATGAATTCCTGACGACCGCCGACGCAACGCTAACGGTTGGCGGTGTCAGCGACACCTTCAGCTTAACTACCGGATCAGAGGACATTACACCGGATTGGTTCGGAATCGACCTGCAGTCTGATGTTGAGCGATCAACGCTTGTACAAACTGAAGTTATTACTATCTCGGGCATCAACGGTGACATCACGATCGAGGTGACTGATGGCGAGTACAGCATTGATGGCCGCGAATTTACCCGGGACGCCGGTACACTAGAGAACGAACAAAGTATTGTCGTACGCCAACTGAGCGCCAGTCACAGCTCTGTTCTGACCTCGGCTACGATTACTGTTGGCGACTTCAGCACCGACTTCCTCGTTGAAACCGGGAAGTTCTACGTTTCTCCAGGGGATTTCGAGGCACTGCCTAACTGCGCTCCGTATGTGGGCAGCGCACAGGCACCCATCAAACTCGTGTTCCTGAAACTGAACAATGCGAGCCAGTTTGATGCCATCGTTGATGACGCTATCAACAATCAGTTCGCTACAACTCCACCGTTCAGTGAGTATTTTTCCTCGCTGGCTTTTTACACACTGGACCTGGGTGATGGCTCGAATTACGACTGCCTCGGTACCGGAACGGACGTTAGCGATCAGGGCTTCGTATGTGACTCAGAACTGGTCAATCAGGAGATTGTGCGTCAATGCGATGCCACGGACCCCAACGGAGTTATCAAGATTGCGATCGCGGAGTCCCAATATTCCGCCAAGGCTGCAGACATTATCTGGCTACCGGACAATTTGTTCGCCATTGAGAATACGACCATTCACGAGGTATCGCACAACTTTGGATTGGCGGACCTTTACGGTGGCGGTTTCAGGTTTGATGGCGAACCGGTCATTGGCTGGACGCCAGAGTTTTCCCGGCGCTGGCTGAATCTCGACAGTCCCGGATGTCCAAGCTGGTGCGATTCAGCCAAGACACCTGTCGAGTATAACCAGTCGATAAGCTCGGCCTGCCCGACGTTCACGACCAGAGACGAATGCCTGGCTTTCAATCGGCCGACAACCGATGACTGTTCCGATGCGGACGGTGACAACCTCGAAGACTGTTGCAGCTGGTCGGATACACCGAGCGATGACTACTTCAATACAAATTGCGCTCCTGTCTGGGGCTCCGAGGACATTGGCCTGTCCTGCCTGGCAGGCGCCGGCTGCTATTTTGGTGGTGCCTACGGCAACAATTCGTGGCGTCCGGTCAAAGGCCATGACGACAGTCTCATGTACGGATTATCAGCGCCGGGCTTCGACGCCGTGTCCGGCGCCGCGCTTACCGAATTCCTGGAATGCTGCACTGATGCGCGAGATGATGAACCTTCCTGCGCGGCGTTTCGGCTGCAGATTTCCGATTTATTGCTGGATAATTTTGGCAAGCGGCGGCTCGGGTCCTGTGGCGTGTACTGACTAGAGCCAGCCAAGGGCTTTTTCGATTATCTCCGTTGCCCCAGTCTGTACGCATTCTCCATGGGCAATCAGCAGTCGCTCAGGTTTCCAGCTGAGCATCTTCTCGCGTGCGGACCTCGCCTTGCTGCGTCGGAGGAAACTGGCCCGCCACTCCCGAGGCGTACTTCCATTCTCGCCAACCAGCCCATCAAGTCGCATCAGCATGCCTCTCCAGCCCGTCATTGTTGCCTCAGGATGACGCTGGATAAGATCGCAGACGATCGCGGTACGCGATTCGCGATGGAAGAAGACGACTTCTTCCATCGCAAGTGAACCGTGGAAAATTACCTGGTCGATGTCGACCGCCCATGCTGAATCCGGGTCATCGCCAAGTTCTGCGTCGAACTTCAGATCGGGCTTTCTTTGCGCGAGTCCTGGCGGCGCATAGACAAGCGCGTCAGGCCATTGGTCACGCCATTGCGCCAGGAAGAGGTGATGTATCTTGTTTGGCGAAACGATGTGGCGTACCGAATCAAACGTGTCAATGAAGTCGACGATTTCGTCTGTTAAGGCTACCGGCGACCAGACCCAGGCGCTCCCGTCTGACAGCCGCGCCACGGCCATGCGAGTCGGGTACGGAAAACCATAGAACGACACGGTTGGCCCATCGGCGACGTAAAGAGATGGTCCAAATTCGCTAATCATGCAACGCCCCTAGTTCTGCGGCAGGAACGCTCGCAGGATGACTATGCCCAAATAAAAACAGGCAAATCCGCCGACGAGCGTTGAGACGAGATACGAGAACGAATAGAAAAGCTCGTTCTTCTGGATCATTGTATTGAGCTCGAGCACGAGCGTCGACAACGTCGTGAAGCTGCCGCAAAAGCCGACCGCAAACAACAGGCGATACTGATCGGGAATGAGGCCGGCATCATTGAACCACGCCGTGCTGGCAATCAGCTGCGCGAGGATCCCCATCACGAAACAGCCGATCAGGTTGGCGCTGAGCGTGCCCCATGGAAATTCGACATCCCGCTGCAGGAAGACGTTGAGCGCAAAACGTGCCATTGCGCCAAATGCCCCGCCGAGAGCGACGAACAGGTAGGAGTACAGAATCGTGTGCATGCTCAGGCAGCGCCCAGGCGATTCAATGTCTCGTGGTATTCCTTTTCCATGTCCATAACGACATCACTCGCCGGTAGGATGTTGTCAATACTGCCAACTCCCTGACCTGCACCCCAGATGTCTTTCCAGGCTTTGGCGTCGAGCCCGCCGACCTTGCCAAAATCCATGTCTTCCTTTCGGCCTTCCGGGAGTGAGTCCGGGTCCATTCCAACATTGCGGATACTGCCCTTCAGGTAGTTGCCGTGAATGCCTGTGAAGAGCGAGGAATAGACGATGTCGGACGCGTTGCTGTCGACAATCATCTCCTTGTAGCCCGACGCTGCATTCGCCTCGGCCGTAGCGATGAAACGGGTGCCGCTGTAGGCAAAATCCGCACCGAGGGCCCGGGCCGCTACTACATCGCTTCCGTTCGTAATACAGCCGGATAGGATCAGCGCGCCCTCGTATTCCTGCCGGATTTCCTTGATGAGCGCGAACGGATTGAATGGTCCCGCGTGACCACCGGCGCCGCTGCAGACAGCAATAATCCCGTCGACGCCCTGCTCGATAGCTTTGCGGGCATGCCGCAGGCTGATCACATCGTGGAAAACGAGACCACCATAGGAGTGCACGGCCGTGACAATCTCCTCGGGAGGACGCAGGCTCGTTATGATAATCGGCACCTCGTGTCGCACACAGGTTTCCATGTCCTCCCATAGACGCGAATTGCTGGCATGTGCGATCTGGTTGACCGCGAAGGGCGCCACCGGCTCGCCGGGATTCTGCTCCCGATAGGCGTTTAACTCGTCCTTGATGCGTTGAATCCACTCGCTCAACACACTCTGCGGCCGGGCGTTCAATGCGGGAAACGAGCCCACGATGCCGGCCCGGCATTGCGCGATGACGAGGTCGGGCCCGGAGACAATGAACATCGGTGCGCCGATCAACGGCATGCGCAGCTTGCCCTCAAGGGCTTTCGGTATCGCCATTAGTGCTCCAGGAAGTTTTTTTTCAGGGAACCTGCTGGTCAATCGAGAGGTAGACCGAGCCGCCGTCCTCGGGACGAACGATCAGGCTGCCGAACCAGTCGCCGCTGCTCGCGGCCGGGCTCCCCGACAGCGATACACGCGCCAACAGCTCGAACTCCTCGAACCCTGAAAGGTCACGACCCGCTACCATGGACTGGGCATCACTGAGCGATACCACCGCCGGCAATTCGGATACGCGTATACGTGATACGGCGATCGGAGGCGAAGGCTGCGCGGGATCCCTGGCTATTACGAATACATTAGCATCCACGCCTAT
>Ga0265303_10000435_pt1 | contig 23493 bp, 18 predicted proteins | sample Helome_2_FD_192494 | JGI IMG/M metagenome (GOLD analysis project Ga0265303, IMG submission 192494) | Marine sediment microbial communities from subtidal zone of North Sea - Hel_20160317 (Illumina Assembly) | ecosystem: Environmental > Aquatic > Marine > Subtidal zone > Sediment ... | reverse complement strand
TTTCCAAAGCTTGCCGCGGAAATTGAAATCGCAGGACACGGTGAGGCCATGTTTCTTTGCGGCCTGGCACGCTTCGAGAGAAAGATCAGCGGCACTCTGGCTCAGCGCCGGCGTAATGCCGGTAATGTGAAACCACTTCGCGCCTTTGAACACTTCCGCCCAGTCAAAGTCACCGGGCTTTGCTTCGCAGATCGACGAATGCGCGCGATCGTAGACGACTTTCGAAGGCCGCTGGTTTGAGCCGGTCTCAAGAAAGTAGATTCCGACGCGGTCCCCGCGCCGAACGATGCGCGACGTATCGACCCCGAACTTGCGCAGTTCCCTGATAGCGCCCTCGCCGATGTCATTGTCGGGCAACGCCGAAACAAACCCTGCGTTGAGTCCGTAGTTCGCGAGTGAAACCGCAACGTTGGCCTCACCGCCGCCAAACGTCGCCTCTAGCTGCGGTGACTGAAAGTAACGCTCATGGTCCGGCGATCTCAAACGCAACATGATCTCACCAAGGCTTAGAAAATCGGCCATTTCTATTCTCCTCTTGCTTGCGCGGCGATTTGCACCGCTTCTCTCGCAAGCTTTGTAATTTGTTCGAAGTCTCCAGCGGCAATCGCTGCAGCGGGCGTTAGCCAACTACCACCACAGGCAAGCACGGCCGGCACGGCAAGGAACTCGGCCAGGTTACCCGGTGAAACACCACCCGTCGGCATGAATCGCATATGCCTGAAAACGCTGGACAGGGCTTTCAACGCCGGCACACCGCCAGCAATCGAGGCCGGAAAAAATTTGACGACGTCGAGTCCGAGGTTGTGCGCGTGCTGCACTTCACTCGGCGTCACTATCCCCGGATAAACCGGAACTCCGCGCTCTTTGGCAGTCGCAACTACACCATCATCAAGACCTGGAGAGACAATAAACTTCGCACCCGCATCGACTGCGGCGTTGGCCTGATCTGCCGTGAGAACCGTCCCGGCGCCGGCCACCATCTCGGGAACCTCGTCTGCCACAGCCTGCAGACACTCGAGCGCCCGGTCAGTGCGGAACACAACTTCCGCGACCGTGAGTCCGCCGGCAGCAAGCGCTTTCGAAATTTGTACGGCGGCAACCGGATCGTCCGATTGCACGAGCGGCACGACGGGTACAGCTTGAAGTACTTGAGTAATATCAACGGACACTGTTCGACCCCTGCTTGACAAGTTCCATATTTGGAACTAAGTTTCTTATTTGTTGTACTTTATCGCTCTCCGCGCGAGCGATGTCAAGCCCGCAATCGAGGACCGTCCGAACATGAGCGCCCTAAGCAAGGGATTCAAAATCATTACCGCGGTTACAGCGGCCGGAAAGGTCGGCCTGCCGTTTGCTGGAATTGTCAATGCGACGGGGCTGCCGAAGGCCAGCACCCATCGTTTGTTGAAAGAGCTGGTCGAGCTCTCCGCACTGACACTCGATGCGCAGACCCGTCACTATCGCGGTGGCCTGCTGCTTGCACGAATCGGTGCTTCGGTCACCGCAAGTTACGACTTTCGGGATGCGGCACGCCCCTATCTGCAGCAACTTCACGATGAGACTGGGCACGTTGCAACGCTCGGCATCCTCAATGAGGACACTGGCGCTTACATCGACAAGATCGAATCTGCCAGCTTCGGCCTGCGATTGCATTCGGAGATAGGGAAGTCGTTTCCACTGCACAGTACGGCTATGGGTAAGGTGATGCTGGCCTATTCGGAAACAGCACTTATTCGTCGCGTTGCCAGCCGCAAGCTGGAGTCATTTACGCCACAGACGATCACCGACGCGACGAAACTACGGCAGGAACTGAAGCAAATTAAGGCCGACGGGTACGCCGTGGACGACGAGGAAATGACACGCGGGTTCATTTGTGTCGCCGCACCGATCTTCGGGCTCGACGGGAGCGTTGCCGGTGCCATGAGCTGCACATTCCCCACCTACGTCCGCCAGGAACAGGGTATCCAGGCGCAGGTGGATGCAGTTTGCGGGCTGGCCGGGCAATGCGGCAACTGACTATTTGAGTATCCTCAATCCAGTGGCAAACTTGCCATGCATTCCTATTGCGCGGAGACATCCATGAGCAATGTGACGCTGAAGATCAACGGCCAGCCCCATACCTTTGACGCCCCTCCCGACATGCCCTTGTTATGGGCGTTGCGAGACAAACTTGACCTGACGGGTACGAAATACAGCTGCGGCATCGGCGTATGCGGCTCCTGCACCGTGCTTGTGAATGGCATGCCGATGCGATCCTGCGTGATGCCGGCGAGCAGCATGGTGGGAATGGAGATCACGACGATTGAAGGTCTTGATCCTGCCGGTGAGCACGCCGTCCAGAAGGCGTGGGACGAAGAGGATGTTCCGCAGTGCGGCTATTGTCAGCCCGCGCAGGTCCTCGCTGCCAGCGCGTTGCTCGAGAGGAACCCTGATCCAAGTGATGAAGACATTGATAGTGCGATGGCCGGCATTCTTTGCCGATGTGGCACCTATCACCGGATTCGCAAGGCGATTAGACGCGCGGCATCAGGAGGTGAGTCATGAGTGGCGCGAACCAGAACACCTCCATGAATCGTCGGTCTTTTCTCAAGGTTTCCATGCTGGCATCCGGCGCACTACTGATCGGCTGCGGGCGCCTGAGCTCGACAGACGCAAATCAAATGGAGAAGGAAACCTGGGTCGCGAACTTATATGTTCGCATCGACACCGATGGTCAGGTCACGATTGTCAGCAAGAACCCCGAGGCGGGGCAAGGCGTCAAGACCGCATTCCCCATGGTGGTCGCGGAATGCCTGGGTGTCGACTGGAAGTCGGTTTCCGTCGAACAGGCGCCGCTGGATGATCGCTACGGACGCCAGGTCATTGGCGGTAGCTGGGGGACGCCGGACGGCTGGGACGATCTGCGCATCGCCGGCACAGCGGCGCGACAATTGCTGATCAATGCGGCGGCCCAGGAATGGAACGTATCGCCAGATGAATGCAGCACGGACAACGGTACCGTCGTGCACTCTGCGTCCGGCCGCTCAGCCCCCTTCGAAAGCCTGTTGGCCCAGGCAGCGGAATTGCGCGTTCCCGATATCGATGAGCTGAATCTCAAAAGCCGCCCGGAGGACTTCTCCCTGCTCGGCACTTTTGTTCCAGGTATCGACAATAATGAAGTTCTCACAGGACAGCCGCTATTTGGCTGCGATGTGCGCCTTGAAGGCATGCTCTATGCTGTTTTTGAGAAATGCCCGACATTCAATGGCAAAGTCGACACGGCTAACGTCGAGGAAATCCGCAAGCTGTCCGGCGTAACCCATGCGTTTGTTATAGAAGGAACCGACGATCCACGCGGGCTGCAGGCGGGCGTCGCAATAGTTGCCGGCAGCTGGTGGGAAGCGAACTCTGCGCGCAAACGACTGCGCGTAAACTGGATCACGGACCACGCTGATAGCACCGCCGACTTCGATCGGCAGGCCAAAGCTTTGCTCGAGGAACCCGGAGAGGAACTGCGGTCGGATGGTGATGTCGACGCGGCGCTGGCCAGTGCGAGTGACATCGTCGAGGCAACCTACTACTACCCATTCGTTGCGCATGCGAACATGGAACCGCAAAACTGCACGGCTCACTACCATGAGTCAGGCCGGCTTGAGTTCTGGGCGCCGACGCAAAATCCAAAGTCCGGGCGCCAGCTGGTAGCGAAGACACTCGGCCTCAGCGAGAAAAAAATTCACGTCAACCTGACGCGTATTGGCGGCGGCTTCGGCCGGCGCCTGAGAAATGACTTCATGGTCGAAGCTGCGTGGATTGCGCGCGAGATTCGTCGGCCTGTGCAGTTGCAGTGGACGCGTGAAGATGACATCCGCCACGACTTCTACCGCCCGGCTGGCTGGCATCGATTCAAAGCGGGGATTGATAGCGACGGCAGGATGACGGCATTCGACCACCATTTCATTACATTCGGCAGGAACGGTGAGCTCATTAGTGGCGCCGATCTCTCGCCAGGCCACTATCCGGCCGGACTGGTACCGAATTTCCGTCTGCGCCAGTCGCTGGTCGAGACGAACGTACCGACCGGTCCGTGGCGCTCTCCAGGTCATTCGGCGTTTTGTTGGTCGTACCAGAGCTTCTTTGACGAAGTCGCCCTCGTGGCCAACCGTGACCCGCTCGAATTCCGGCTGGATTTGCTATCGCGGTCCTTTGGCGAGACCCAAATGGACTTGCAGCGCGCCAGCAATACACTGAAGCTCGCTGCAGAGAAAGCGGGCTGGGGAAAACGTGAACTGGATGCAAATCGGAGTCTCGGCATCGCCTTCCACTACGATCACCGGGGCTATGTATCGCATGTTGCGGAAGTCGTCGCGGACGGATCTTCGGTTAAGGTCGAGAAGGTGTACTCTGCGGTGGACGTTGGCCCGATCCTGAACCTGAGCGGCGCCAGGAACCAGGTTGAAGGTTGCGTTGTAGACGCACTAAGTACGGCCCAACTTGAGATCACGTTCGCGAATGGTGCCGCGCAACAAGGTAATTTTAACGACTACGAATTGTTGCGTATCGGCCAGGCCCCGGAGATCGAATGCCACTTCATTCAGAGTGACAATTCACCGACAGGTCTGGGCGAACCACCCATTGCCGCCGCGACACCAGCCATTACGAATGCGGTGTTCGGGGCTACGGGTACGCGCATACGGGAGCTACCTTTCAGCCGCTCGGGCATTCTTATCTAGACTGCCTCAGCGGGCTGATTCCCGGCCCCCGGTGCCTGAGATCGCGGCAGCCGTCTCGGCCGCACCGTAAATGTAATTATCACGGCACCCAGCAGGCAGACGATGCCAGCGATTATAAAAGGTGTCATCCATACTGATGGCTGGGCTGCCCCTTGTGCGGCGTCCTTGAAGTAGCCCGCCAACAACGGGCCGGCAAGCCCCGCCACACCATAGGCGGTGAAGATCCAGCCGTAGTTGCTGCCCACGTTCTTGTTACCGAAGTAGTCCGCGGTAATCGCCGGAAACAGCGCGAAGCAACCGCCATAGTTAAATCCGATCAGCGCGGCGGCAACGATAAATCCGTACTGGTGCCCGAAACGCACAAAGATATGGTACGCCATCAGCATTACCGCGCCCTGTATCGCGGCATTTACCGTGATGGCTAGCTTGCGGCCGATCTTGTCGCTAATGCCGCCCCAGGCAATGCGGCCCAGTCCATTAAAGATGGCATACCAGGCCATTGCTGTACCGGTGATCGCTCCGGCTCCAACAACACCGTTGTATTCCAGTACGTCGATTCCGAACAACTTGATGCAGTAGATGACCATCAGGCCCGCAATACCGGAAAACATGAACACTAACCAAAGCATGTAGAACTGCGGGGTACGCAGCATGTCGCGCGCCCTGAATTCCACCGCTCCTTCGTGATCACCGGCCTCCGAGGTCGGCGGTGTCCAGCCTGCGGGTTGATAACCGTCCGGCGGATTCACCATGACTATGCTGCCCACGAGCACCAATGTGGTCAACGCAATGCCGTAGATTACAAAGACGCTCTGCACGCCCGGCAGCCCGAAGACACTGGTGGTATTCAATAGACCACCAAACCACGAACCCGCGAGTTTTACCCAGATCGTTGCACCGAATCCAAACCCGGCGACAGCCAGGCCGGTAATCAGGCCCTTCTTGTCTGGAAACCATTTGACGCATACCGAGATAGGCACTACGTACGCGAGTCCGATGCCGGCGCCACTAATGACGCCGATACACGTCAGCTGCACCCAGAAACTACTGCCAAATAGACCACCGAGTATGTAGCCGGCACCAAGCATTAATCCGCCGACTACCGATAACAGGCGCGGTCCGGTTCTTGGAAGGACACGTCCAGCCAGTACCATGACGATCGCGAAGGTAGCGAGCCCTGAAGAGAACACCCAGGCCGTTTCGCTTGCGCTAAAACCGTAGGCACCGCCAGCATCAGTCAGCCTTGCTGTGAATACTGACCAGGCATAGATCGCCCCCAGTGCCAATTGAATCAATATGGCGCCGACGACAACCAGCGATCGGTTAAGTGCTTTCATTTTGTGCCCCGTGCGGCCTTTTGGAAAAGGTGGCGCAATTTTACCAAGTCCTCACGAAATCACTTGGCGATCTTCCGTAGTGGCTTTAGGTATGTGCCACTATTGCAGCAGTATCCAGCCGATACTCCACGGCCTTATTCTGAACCGGGCAATGAAATGCCAGCAGATACGCAGTCAGTTGCAGGTCGCATCCGTCTGTCACGCCGGCGCCGTAGAGCCGATCACCAATAATAGGAAAACCCAGGTCCGCCAGGTGACGTCGAACCTGGTGCTTACGGCCAGTCTCGATGCGGACATCGAGCAGCGACCTCCCGCCCTCAAAACGAAGACATGAAAACTCACTGACAGCATGCTTTTGGTCGATCGGCTTTTCCAGCCGCAGAGTCGTTGCTTGCCCGGATAAGTCACCGGCGACCCAGGCCTGGTAGCGTTTCTCAACCTCGCGATCTCGGAATAACTTCGACAATGCGGCGGCGATCTTTTTCGAGTGCGCTACAACGATCAGTCCGTTTGCGGCCCGGTCGAGCCGATGCACGGTAAATGCCGGACGTTCCGGTGTGAGGTGCCTTTCGGCCCAGCGCACCACTGTGCAATGGTCGCCCCATTTCGATCCCTGGGATCTCAGACCATAGGGCTTGCGCCAAACGGAATAGCCACCGACATCAGCTATCAATGAGGGCTCAGCCGGAGTCTCGCCGAGAATTCTCGCGTCGTAGTACATGTGAACCTCATCACCCGCCCTTAGCGCCCTGCTCGCGCGGCGCAGCCGCCGCGTATTTCTGCCCCGCGTCAGCCAGACAGCGCCTTTGGTCATCGCACTCTTAATCTGTTGTTTTGACAGCTCGCTTGAACGCTGCAACAGGTCGACAGCGTTCTCACCCGGCGACTCAACCGGAACGTGTCTTTCAATGCGATCTTCTGGCAGGTTCATAGCTAAGCAGGATAACTTGAAAGCAGGCTCGTGACCGGGTTGATACTATGAGTTCATCAGATTCACAGTGAGAAGATGCGTGGCACCTGTTGTGTATTGCATTGTCCTGGCGGCCGGAGAATCACGCCGCTACGGGCGGACGAAACTGCTCGAAGATCTGCACGGCAAGCCGCTCCTGTGCCACACACTTGAAGCCGCCCAAGCTGCTTGCCCGGGGCGGGTATGCCTTGTTACGGGCAAAGATGCAGATGCAGTGCACACTGCCGGTAGGCGAATAGCGGACCTCGTCGCGCACAATCCCGACTTCGCATCGGGAATTGGCTCAAGTATTAGTGCCGGTGTTAGCGCATGCGGAGAGCACGCCGACGCACTGTTGATCGCTCTCGCCGACCAACCCCTGGTAACTGCAGGACATATTTCTGCATTGATTGAAACCTGGGATGGCGAAGCGACGACAATTATCGCGTCCGCTTACTCGGAGACGATCGGGCCGCCTGTCTTGTTCGGCCGCAGCTATTTTGAAAAATTGGGGAAGCTTAGCGGTGATAAAGGCGCAAAGTCTGTCCTGCGCGAGAATCCCCGGTCGGTTCAATCCGTCTACTTTGAGCCGGCCGCCTTCGATATCGATACGCCAGGCGACCTCGAGACCCTTCCTACTCAACCTTGAGTTCGCAGAAATACTCCTGCAACTCCGCCGCAACCTCGAGCGCAATCGCCGCCGGACCGCGACCGCCGATGCGTTTTCCGACGGGACTGCGCAGTTGGTCAGCAAGCCGATCGCCTGCTTCGCCAATTTCACGCAACAGGCGATCGCGACGATGTGGTGGTCCGAGGAGGCCGATGAAATCGACCGCCGTATCGGCGAGAATTTGCAGGTACTGCCTGTCGCTGGCGAGATGGTGGCTCATGATGATTGATGCATCGAATCGGGCCAGGTCCAGTTCGTCCGGAAGTCGCGCCACCGGGGCACATATGAATCGACAAACCTGCTTTCTTTCCAGAGCCGAGATGTACGCAGGCCTGTGATCGAAAACGGTTAGCCGCCATCCAAGATTTTGAAGAAACTGAATCAGTGGTTCGGCATCCTGGCCCGCCCCCAGTAACAGGGCCTCAAGGGGACGCCGAAACCTCAGAGTAAGAGGCTGCCGATCTTCGCCGGCCTCGAATACGGCATCAATAACCCGATTCTCATCGAACTGCGCCAGCCAGCCAGAAAAAGGCTGGTAGTCAGATTGCGAATCAAGCGGCAAGATCTGTACGCACATCGAACCCTCGCAGCCGACACCCAGGCCGAATACGTCGTCGTCGGAACGAAGATCGTACTCAATCCACTTTGTTACACCCGACTTGATGGCCGTCGCAGAGTGCTCGATCAGGTCGTTCTCCAGGCAGCCACCGGATAACAACCCGTAGGAAGAGCCGTCCGCGCCGATCAGCATCTGGCCACCTACCTTGCTGTAGGTGGACCCGCCTGTCTGCAACACGGTAATGAGTGCAACAGGCTGTTGCTTCCTGACGTATTCCTGGTACGCGTCGATTAAGGTCTGCGGCAGCGTCGTGACCGCGCATAGATCGCCCATAATGATCTCACTGAAATCGGTATGGGCATTGTAAACAGGCTTGACGAGAAATATGGCTAAGTAGGCCGGCTCTCGACACAGAACATCCGGCCGTCTGCACTTGCCTCCGACGCCGCGATGTAGGCGGCCTCCGCCTTAGCCAACACCTTCTGAACTCTGTGTAACTCGCCCGCATCGAATTGCTGGTAAATACCTGTCTCGTCTTCATCCGTATTTGCGGGGTCGTTGCCCGGAATATCGAGAACACGCCCGAATGCCTCCTCCAGGTCAGCCAACAACAGTGGTTTCTGCAGAATACCGGCCATGCGAAGTCCAAGCAGCACACCCATGTGTTCTGCCGCGATCATCGCGCGCAAGTCTCCCCCGCTAATCAGGAAAATCTGTGTCGGAGAGTCCTTGTCGGCCAGGTGGCGAAGCAATTCTGTGCCGCTGGTGTCTGGCAGGTTCATATCGAGAACCAGCGCGGTCGGATTGCATTCGCGCAGCTTTACCACGAATTCACTCTTGTTCGCGGCCTTGCCGACTTTGAAACCCAGCCTCTCCGCGACCAGAGCGAGAAAATTGCTAACGCCACTGTCATCGTCAACGATTAGCAATCTGTTCAGTTCCCCTGCCATCTAGTGCACCCTGTCCAATGTATCTCGCACCTGGTGTGCCAGCTCATCTTTTCTGTATGGTTTGCCTAAAACGTTGCTGCCGGATTGGAGCAACCCGTTGTCCAATATCGATACGTCTGTGTAGCCTGACGTATAGAGTACTTTCAGCTGCGGGCGCACTCTGAGCGCCTGATCCGCCAGTTCTGCGCCCGTCATCCCGCCGGGCATTACCATGTCCGTAAACAAGAGATCGATATCATCGCGCTCTGCGAGCACCTGCAAGGCATCCAGGCCAGACGCTGCCGGAATGACCTGGTACCCCATGGAAGAAAGAAGGCCATGTGCGATTTCGCGCACATTCTCGTTGTCTTCGACCAGCAAAATAGTCTCCTGACCGCTGGGTGCAGGAGGCTCTTTATCGGCCGACTGTGATGCCGATTCAGTCGCCGATACGTTCCGCGGAATATAGATCTTGATGGTCGTACCGTGGCCTTCCTCGCTATAGACCATGATGTGGCCCTGCGACTGCTTTACAAAGCCGTACACCATGCTCAGGCCCAGGCCGGATCCCTTGCCTACTTCCTTGGTGCTGTAGAACGGCTCGAACACATGCGGCAAGACATCCTTGGGAATACCCTCGCCGTTGTCACTAACAGCGATCAAAACATAATCGCCCGCCGTCACCTCTGGATGGCTATCAGCGTAACTATGGTCCAGTGCCGTGTTGCTGGTCTCAATACTCACGATGCCGTCTAACCTCAGCGCATCTCGAGCGTTGATAACCAGATTCAGCAATGTGGTTTCGAGCTGGCTAGCGTCGATTCGCGCGCTCCACAGGTCTTCCGCCAGGTTGGTCTTCAAGGTCATATTCTCAGTGATGGAGCGACGCAACATCGCCTCGATACCGTCAACCAGATCGTTGATGTTGGTAGTTTTCGGCTCGAGTTTCTGGCGCCTGGAATAAGCCAGCAGGCGTTTCACGACCTCCGTCGCTCGAATCGATGCGTCCATTGCCGCCTGTGTCGCACTAAGGGCACCATCGTCCAGCCGTGCATCTCGCTCCAGAAGCTGCAGATTGCCAATAACGATGGTCAGCAGGTTATTGAAGTCATGCGCGATACCGCCGGTCAGCTGGCCAACGGCTTCCATCTTCTGGGACTGGCGCAGTTGTGCCTCAATGTTCAAACGCGCGCTGATGTCCCGGATCGCAAATGCAAGCAGCTTTTCGTCGTCGTTCTCGATCGGACTGACCGAGATCTCTATCGGAAACTCGCTTCGGTCCTTGCGCTGGCCTCGCGTATCAAGGCCACTATCAGGCAGCTTCAGATCTTTCCCTGACAGGTAGTCCTTCATCCGGACTTCGCGCCCATCGTGTTCGCCGTCCGGAATCAGGGTGTTAATTGACTGGCCAAGAAGCTCGGCTTTCGAGTAACCGAACAAACGCTCCGTCTGGGCATTCACTAAAACGATGATGCCCTGCTCGTTTGTCGTAATAACAGGGTCCGGAGCCGCTTCCAGGAAATTTGCCAGGCGCGATTCGGCCCGTTTCAGATCGGTGATATCAAAAGCACAACCATGCCACTCGGTCAGATCATCTTTGTCGCTGATTCGTATCAGGTGCCGCCGCAACCAGCAGTAGTTACCGTCGCGATGCCTGAATCGATGTTCGACAACTATGCTGCTCTGATTCCAAAGTTCATTGCGTTCGAATTTCTCAAACCGCTCGCGATCATCCGGATGCATGAGACTGCTGAACAGGTTTGGGTCCTGCTCAAACTCCCTTGCACTGTAACCGAGCAGATCCTCGATCTTGTCATTGACGAAAACGCTTTCGGAAGACTTCATCGAAGCCATGCCAAAAGTGCGATACAGGGCGGCCGGAACAGTGGACAACAGCATACCGTCGCGGGATACCCGTTGGCGCAACGCGTTGTTGCTTTCCAGCACAGTTGCCCAGTTCAATTCCAGCTGCTGAACACCCTTGAGCCAGCGGTATACCCCTTGCGCGACGACTACCAGGCCGGCAAAGGTCGCGACATCCGCAGACAACACATAGCGCTGCCCTATCGCCTCGGCAACATAGCCGTACTCCACCAGACCGGAAATAGTCAGATTCAGGACTTCGCCCAACGACAGGAACACAAAGCCCGCGAGGATCTTGGACCAGCTATTACCAATCAGCGCAAATGGCTGATGGCGCGCGCGCCAGATAAACGCAAAGATAGCGCCGATCGCCAATGGCACAAGAATGTCGAGAATCGTGTTTTCCATGTTTTACCTATACCAGTCCGCTTAGGCCTGGCACTCTTCCTGGACTTTTCCCGGTCCCAGCAGCAATGCCAGTTCCGATAAGCTAATGGGATCTTCCTTGATCGACTCGGTTGAATAGATGTACTTCTCAAACGAACCGTGCGGTGACGACGAGCGAGCGAGAATAACGACCGACACACCGGCGAGCTCAGGATCGACCTTGATCTCCTCAAGCAGGTCGACCTCACTCCGACTGCGGAGACTGTCCTCCAGGACAATCAGTCCCGGTTTTGGCGCATCCTGGTATGGCTCTTCCCGGTGCAGGTAGGCGCGGGCCTCATGCATGTCACCGATGTGGTGCAGGCGATCCTGGACCTTCGCCTCCTCGAGAGTTTTGCGAATATTTCTCACAGCCTGAATATCGTTTACGACGAGCAACACATCGACCGGTCGCTTCTTCAACAGTACGTTCATCCGATTCCCTTTTACATAATGCAACCCACCGCATCCTGCGGTTGGCTTTACTGAGTTCATCCATATCTGTTACTGCAGATTTCATGCCAACAATCCGGGCGCGTCGAGGCGCAAAGCACGAGGCTAAAAACAATGACTTACGGGACACAGCCCACGAAAATTTCCGCATGTGGTCATAACATCCCGTGGAATACCGTGTATCCACGAAATAGCGCGGGCAAAACGATCAGCGTATAGTGGCTCTGTAATGAGTCTAGATCGTCTGCCACGGGCAGCCAACGGGTACAGCAGCCCATGCCAAAAACACCGGAAAAATCTTCGTTCGATAGTTTGCTTGGAGAGGTCTCTTCACAATTATTGAGCGCGTCTACACGCCGAATCGATGCCGCGATTCGGCGCTCGGTTGTGGCTATTGGCGAGCACTATGATGTCGACCGAGTCGATGTCCGCCGGTTCAACGAGGACCGTTCTGGAACCACACTGTTAAGTGGCTGGACGAGCAGCGATGACATTGGGTCTGCAACAGATCTTCGTAATGACGAAGCGCCCTGGGCGTCGTCAATGATACTGCGCGGCCAGGTTGTGCGTGTTTGCAGTCTGGACGACATGCCGCCCAGCTCCGCAGGTGCAGGCCGCATGTTGATGAAAGAGGACGGACTTGCCGCCGCCCTGTTAGTCCCGATCAACGTCGATGACGCGCTTTTTGGCGCGGTTGTCCTTGCGAACAGCACCGAACGTGACTGGACTGACGATATCGTTACCGAAGTCAGGACGCTGGGAGAGCTCATTGCTATAGCGCACTCCCGTGCGAAGCTCCTGAGCAAACTATGGACAAGCGAAACGCGGCTTCGGGCAGTCATAGAGGGACAAACAGAGTTTGTCGTCCGGTTTCTGCCGGACGGCACGATGACGTGGGTAAACGACGCATTTTGCGAGCACATGGCAAGACCTCGCGAAAGCTTGATCGCCACGTCGTTCCTTAAGCTGATCGCTCCGGATTCTCACGAAAAGCTCACCGCGGATCTTCACAACATCGCGCCAGACGCGCCAACGAGAACCGACGAGATTCAATTCATCGGCCCAACAAGCGGAAGCAGCTGGCACCGCTGGACAACCAAGGGCATTTTCGACCTCGATGGCAACCTGATCGAGCTGCAGTCGTTGGGTAGAGATGTGACGGACAGGAAAGCAGCCGAAAATGCGCTACGCCAGAGCGAGAGCCGGCATCGCGACCTGGTCGAGAACATATCGGACTGGATCTGGGAGATGGATCTGGATCGAAATATCATTTACAGCAACTCCAATGTCGAAGCCTTGCTCGGCTACACGGTCGAGGAGATACGAAAGATGTCACCAGTAAACCTCCTGCACCCGGATTTTCGACAGGGCGGACTGGAGATGCTGAGAAAGCAGATCGCGAACCCTGTTGGGTGGGATCAGCTCTTGATGCAATTTCGCCACAAGGACGGCAGCTATCGTGTCATGCAAAGCAATGCCCGGCCCAAGCTCGACAAGAACGGGGACCTTGTGGGATTTCGCGGAATCGATCGCGATGTGACGGATACAGTCAGGACGCAGGAGGAAATCCTGCGCCGTTCAGAATTTCAAAGCCTGTTGGCGGAATTGTCGACCAAGCTCCTGACCGCACCCCCTGACGATTCCATGCAGATGGTCAATGAGGAGTTTCGTCAAATCTGTAAGCGCTACGACCTGTATGCCGGTGCTATCTGGACAGTTGAAGACAAGAATACTGACACAGTGCAGAGGCGTGCAGGGTGGCGGGACACCAAGAAAATCTCCCATGTCCAGTCCGATCATTATGCGAGGAAAGAGGTCCCCTGGTTTGTGTCAGCCGGGCTCGCCGACCAAATAATCAAGCTGAATTCCCTGGACGATTTGCCTGCCGGCAATACAGAAGATCGAGTCGCGCTTGAAGCGATGGGCATAGAGTCGCTCCTTGGCTTCTCTGCATTGGCCAACAGCGGATTGATTGGCTACTGCATATTCTCGTCAGATCAGCCCCGTCATTGGGAGGCTGAGACAATACAAGAATTACACCTGATCTCAAATACCCTGACAGCCGTCTGTGCTCGTGTCTGGGCAGCGGCGGATATGCTTCGCAGCCAGCAGGACCTGATTCGATCACAGGCCGTGGCGTCTCTTGGCAGCTTTTCGATGAAGTACGACCCGCCGGTAGATCATTTTACGACGGACGCAAGTATTGAGCGATCTCCTGAACACCTCGCGTTGCACGGATCAGAGGATGAGAACGAAGCTGTTGAAGCGCTTATACAACGGATTCATCCTGATGACGTCGAGAAGGCAGTTGCGCGCATGGAAGATGGTTTTGGGACCGAACAGGGGGTTCAACAAACATTCCGCCTGGTCAGAAACGACAAGTCGGTTATCCATGTCGAAAGCCGTTTCGAATTTGACACGGATGACCAGGGTCGGGTCACGCGAGCGTTCGGAATCGACCATGACATCACTGAACAAGTCCAGGCCCGACAGGAACTCGAATCTGCGCTGGCCGAAATCAAGAAGCTACGCGATCAGCTGCAACAGGAAAACACGTTCCTGCGGGACGAAATACGCGTTGCTCATGGCTTTGATAAGATTATCGGTGGCGGGCCGAAACTCAAAAAAGCCCTGACGCTGGCCCAAAAAGTCGCCCCGACCGGGGTGTCCGTACTGATACTTGGGGAGACAGGTACCGGCAAAGAACTGATTGCGCAATCAGTCCACGATTTAAGCGATCGAAAAAATAAAGCGATGATCAGCGTCAATTGCGCGGCGTTGTCCAAGGACCTGATCGAGAGCGAGCTATTCGGACACGAAAAAGGCGCCTTCACCGGAGCCCACGAACGCCGCAAGGGGCGATTCGAACTCGCCGATGGGGGCACGCTGTTTCTCGATGAGATCGGGGAACTGTCTGCTGACTTACAGGCGAAGCTACTACGCGTGCTCCAATCCGGTGATTTCGTGCGGCTCGGCGGTACTGAAACACTGAATGTTGACGTGCGAATCGTGGCGGCAACCAACAAGGATCTGCGTCGCGCCGTTGACGAAGGTGAATTTCGTGCCGATCTGTTCTACCGAATTGGCACCTTCCCGATCGAACTGCCGCCACTGCGCGAACGGCGGGAAGATATCCCGGCTCTTATCGAATTCCTTGTGCAAAAACACGCCGAGCGCATGGGCAAAGATATTCATTCGATATCGGCCCGGACCATTCGTCACCTTTCGCAACAACAGTGGCCGGGTAATGTTCGCGAACTGGAGAGTGTGTTGCAGCGCGCGCTGATCTCAACAGCCGGTCCGACACTCGATTATGTGGAAGAAATCGGCAGCATTGCCCTCCCGGCAGCTTCGACCTTTGCGGCGTATCCCACGACAGACCTTCTTGAGGTCCAACGACAGCATATTATTGCCATGCTTAATGCGAGCAACTGGGTTATTGATGGCAAGAACGGTGCGGCCGCATCGATGGGCATTGCTGCGAGTACGCTTAGATCAAAAATGAAACGGCTGGATATTCAGCGGCCTAGTTAAGGAGCGGCAAAACAATTGAAACCGTTGTGCCTTTTCCAGGTGCGGTTTCAATGAGCAAATTGCCATCAGCCGACTCCGCGAGTTGTTTCGCAATACTCAGTCCCAACCCCCCCGCCTCTTTGGGGTCTCTGCTGGTGTAGAACAATTCTGTCGCACGCGCCAACACATCGGGCTCCATTCCACAGCCGGAGTCCGACACAGCGAGGACCGCGTTCGCACCCGCTTCCATGACACGCGTTTCGATGACCAACTTACCGCCATTCGGCATTGCGAATCTCGAGTTCGACAGCAGGAATAAGAAACAGGCGGCGAGGTCTTTTCTGTGCATGGACACCGGTAATGCCACGTCCGCAAACCGCGCGTTTACAACGGAGTCCTTGCCCAGCGCAATGCGCGCAAGGTCAGAGAAACTCCGCACAACTTCATTGATGTCGGTCGGCGATCCATCATCGAAATCTGAAACTGATAGCTCCGACAATTCGCGCGCAAGCTCCGAGCTCTTCTGTGCCGCAACCAACGCATCGTTCACCATCTGACCGACTTTGTCCTGCAGAAAGGCCTGGTCGCCTTCGGCGAGCAGTTGCAGATTACCCAGGATCACCGCGAGGTTATTGCGCAAGTGATGGGCAATACCCCCTGTCAGCTCGCCAAGCGCAGCCAGCCGCGCGATAAGAGCAAGCTGCTTGATACCGGGTACCGTCACTTCGGTCACCGTGACAGTGACTCTGGCGTGTATTCAGAAAGCCACTCGGCGAAGTCATGCTTTGGCACGGGACGACTGATAAAGTACCCCTGCGCCTGGTCGCAGCCCAGCGATTTGAGACGCTCGAGAGTCTCCCTGTCCTCAACGCCCTCCGCCACGATTGTCAGCTCCATGCTCTTTCCGAGCTGAATGATCGAATTGACAATAACTTCTGCTTCTCGTCGTTGCGTCATGTCCATGACGAAGGACTTGTCGATCTTAATCTCACCAAATGGCATTCGGTAAAGCTGCACCAGCGATGACGACCCCGTCCCGAAGTCGTCGATCGACAGGTCCATTTCCTTGAGCCGGATCCGGCTTAACACCGACATGGAAAGTTCGATGTCCTCCATGACGCTTCGCTCCGTAATTTCGAGCTTCAGCAGTTCCGGTTTAACCTTACGCGATTTCAGGGTATCGAGAATACGGTCCGGGAGTTTTGCATCAGATAACAGGCGCGGTGACAGGTTTACCGCAAGCTGCAGACCAGGGTGAAGTTTCGACCAGTCGTAAGTAGCGCGTAACGCTTTGTTCAGGACAATCTGGGTCAATGTGGTAATGCGCCCGGAGTCCTCGGCCATGGCGACAAACGTCTCGGGGCTAATCGGCCCGAGCGTCGAGTGGTTCCACCGGGCAAGCGCCTCGACACCTACTACTGCTCCGGTTTTCAGGTCTACTTTCGGCTGATAAGCAACCTTGATCTGGTCCGAATCGAGCGCGCGATCGAGATCGGCAACAGTCGCAACACCGAATTCACGGGCATGGTCCTCAAAGGCCTGTCGCAATAAGCTCAGGTTGACGGGCTTCTCCAGTACGCCCGCAAAATTCAGGCCGCGACTTACGGCCAGCTTTTCCATGGTGCCGAGAACACGCCTGTCGGCACCCGATACGAACATGAGTTGGGCTTTGGACCGGGACGTCGCAAGAAAGTCCAGCAGCTCGATGCCGTCTTTGCCGGGCATATTGAGGTCGAGAATGATGAGTGACGCCTCATCGTCCTGGTATGAGCGCTCGAACAACAGGGGGTCGTTAATTTCAGTTACTGAAAATCCCGACTGTTCCGCAATACCGCGGATCATCCGCGTGATTTGCGTATCATCGTCTACCAGCAATACTTTCCCGCCGGTCATCAAGAGTCCTCATCCGCCAGTAAGTTCTTAGTAGGCCGGATGAAAACGCGAAAGGCAAGGTGACGAACTGTTCGTTACGGACAACCCGTCAATGCGTCGATCCAGTCCGTCAAAAGTTGTACGCCTGCACTATCTACAACGTTACTGCCCAGCGGCGGCATGCCGTGTATGTCCCGGCGCGTCGTACGCTCCACCAGCAAAGATGTCGCGGCATTGCCTGGTGTCACGATGCGCCCATTCGGTATACCCACCATTCCCGACGTTGGCATCACATCGCAGGTATTGGTAGCCGCGAACGCTGTCGCGTGTCGCAAATCCATGTTGGAAGGTGTGGGTCCGCCGGGTCGGTGACAACCCGCGCAGTTAGTATGCAGATATGCCCTCGCTCGGGCCTCAAGCGTAGCCCCGCCATCCTGCGGGTCCGCGAAGCGCGGCAGGTTGTCCGGTATGTCAGCCAAGGGGGCTGAGAGCAGGTTTACCGCGTCGGCGGTAAACAGCTGGTTGGCCGTCAAACCAGTACTCGGATAAGTCAGTCCCTTGTTGAGAAGCCCATGTTCGATTCCGAGACTGAAGTTGGCAACTTGCGTATGGCATTCCATGCACTGCGCTCCGCTCGGATAGATCCAGTCCTGACCGGCCTTGTTCTCTACCTTGCCACCGACCACGAGTGTCGCTTCGGTTTGGCCGGCATTCCATTCATAGGTATAGCCCGCCCACTCGCCATCCGGGTGCCGCATGAAGAGTCGAGTTTCGATGAGCTGATTTGCGAGCCGGAAGTTCTTAACCAAGACCGTGCCATTCGGGAATAGCCAGTCGCCGTCGGCCGCGACATCGATCGCCGTGCCATCCGGAATAGCGTACCAGCGTTCCTTGTCGGCACCGTCAGACCAGAATGGTGCAGTAACGTCGTAGGGAATAAGGCCGCTCGCCGGCTGCGTCGGGTCGGCGACGTCGACACAGCCTGTCGCCGACAAAAGATCGGGTATCAGGTTACTGGAATTGCCGCTCGATTGAACAACCCGACGGATGCTGCCTGACCCGAGATCGAGAAACAGGAGTTCGCCCGTGGACTCTTGCGCAAACGCAGAAATCAGGAACGACGTGTCGAGAAGTTCCTCATAGTCATAACCGCCTGCACCATTGTCGACCGAGGCAAATAGCGCCCCGCGCGCATAGTCTGCAAATACGTAGCGTCCATCCAGTTCGGCAATAGCGCCGCCACGATATACGTAACCACCTGTAATGGAGTTACCAACGCTACGCGAATACTCGATGACCGGATCAATCAAACCTGCCGGACAATTGCCGCTCAGATCAAAATCGTTTGAACCCTCCCGGCAACGCCAGCCATAGTTGCCGCCTCGCTCTATGATGTCGACCTCTTCCCAGGCGTTCTGGCCAACATCCGCAAGCCAGAGCTGGTCAGCGATCGTGTCAAACGACCACTTCCAGGGATTCCTCAGACCCCATGCATAGATTTCAGGGCAGGCGGCGGTGCTGTTTCCATCGTCACAGAGATCCAGGTTTGCGACGAACGGATTGTCCCCCGGTATCGAATAGGGAACACCGTTGTCCACATCGATGCGCAGCATCGCGCCGAACAGGTTATTGGTGTTTTGCGCACGATCGCCGGGGTCCCCACCGGATCCACCGTCGCCAAACGAAATATAAAGATAGCCATCGGGGCCGAAACTGATCTGCCCGCCATTGTGATTACTATAAGGCTGCACCAGCCTCAGCAGTTCTGTCGCGTCCGCTGCATCCAGCGTCAGGCCGTTGTCTTTGCTCTCGAAACGAGACACCACGGATTTGTAAGGTCCGCCGCTTATGTAGGACAGGTATACGTACCAGTTTGTATTGCCGTAGTCGGGATGGAATGCCATGCCGAGCAGGCCTGCCTCATTACTGGCCGAATCGACATCAATCGGGTCGCTTGCTGAACGGATATCGATAAACGGGGGAGACGCAACGGCCGATACGCCAGGCGTATTGTCGAAACGCTGTACGCGGCCATCCTGTTCAATCGCGAACCACTGCGACGTGTCACCCGGCGCCTGCATCAGTCCGACGGGACGAATCAGGGACGGCAAATTCGGAAACGCGTTTTCCGTGGCGATCGCCGTATTGGTAATCGGGCGGTCAGGCGCAACGCAGGTTGCATTACCCGGTCTCGACGCAAGGCCGGAATCCTGGCTGATGTCGTCGTTAGCAATCGTGCCGATCGCCGTGCCGTCGGCGATGTTTGCGTTGATGGCGTTACTCAGGACGAGGGAGAAAGTCTCGTTCTGTTCCACATCACCATCTCCGATGATGGCGATCTCGATCGTCGTGGCCGTTGTACCGATCGAAATTGTCGCAGTGCCATTCGCTGCTACGTAGTCGACACCAGCTGTCGCGGACCCATCACTAGTCGCGTAGTCGAAACTGATATCGGTTGAGGAGGTCACGCTGGCTGAAACATTGAATACGAGCAATGCCTGCCCACTGTCCCCTTCGGTCAATGCGACATCTGCAACAGAAAGCGACGGCGTGGCCGGCGGTGGATTCACTGTGGGAGCGGTGTCGGCACCGCCACCGCAGCCTGCGAGAATCAAGACTGCGCCAAAGAGGACGGCTATCGATGTTTTTCCTATTCTCATAGTACTCATGTTGTCACACAGTTCGGCCCGTTTGTCACGATGTAGCTAATTGGCGACAGGCTGCTTTGAGCCTTATGTCAGCTGCCGGTTTTACAATTTCAAGCCACAGGTATCAAAGGCCTCGCGGATCGTCGCTTTCTCCGCATCTGTCAGCTCCAGCATCGGTGGTCGCACGCACCCTCCCACCTGGCCAAGCAATTCCTGCCAGTATTTGCCGAATGCTTGTGGTTTATCCGCCGGTTTTGAGTGCAGCATTGCTTCGCGCACAGGATTGAGACTATCGCGCACACGCCTCGCCTCCTCGAACTTCCCTGCAAAGGCAAGACGTGTGTACTCGTCCATGCGCTTGTCGTTCTTCGTCTGCAAATGGTACGGCGGCGACGAGCAAAGATAGAGGTTCCAGCCGAGTTCTTCGATGTTATCCAGCCAATCATCTTCTGCCGATGTAGATACCTGGATCGTGTCCCCGACCATGTGAGTTAGCCGCACATACATCTCGCGAGGAACCGAGTATTTGATCGCGACAATGTTCGGCAGCTCTGCAATACGTGCACATTCTTCCGGCTGCATCAGGTAGCCGGAATCCGGGTGGCTCCACATGGCAATACCAATATCGAGCCGGTCACAAAGCGCCTTGTAGTAGCGATAGAGCACCTCGCCACGATCATGAATAAAACTCAGGACCGGTGCGTGGACCACGATGAAGTCAGCCCCGCAATTCTGTGCATGGAGAGCAAGATCAAGAACCGTGTCGAAGTTCTGATCCGATACCGAAACGATAACTCCCGCCTTGCCACCACACTCTTCGACAGCAAGTTCAAAATTGCGTTTCCGTTCGCCAAGGCTCATCGAGAAGAACTCTCCCTGCTTGCCAGCAATGAACAGGCCCTGGATGTCGAGATCATCAATCCAGTGTCGGATGTTCGAGCGCAGGCCAGCCTCGTTGAGCGAAAGGTCTTCGTTGAACGGATTCAGTGCGGCCGCCCAGATTCCCCGCATGTTTTCGCGGGCATAGTCTTTTGCATCGAGCTTTGAGTAGTTAATGACGATTCATCTCTACGATTGATTTGCGATAATGATAAACCAAGATGGAGAAGCGTATGAGACTGGGGATTATCGGCGACGGCGCCATTGGCGGATACGTTCGCGAAAAGGCACTCGAGAGTGGCCACGTTGTCGGAGCGCTTCTTCTTAGGCCTGAGCGTCTGAATGACCGGGTGGGAGAGCTTCAGGATACGCTCCTCGTCGACAATGTCTCAGACCTCCCGGACGATATCGATCATATGATCGATTGCGCCGGCCACGCGGCGTTGAGGTCCTATGGGCCCGATATTTTGCGCAGGGGCGTCGATTTAACAACCGTTTCCCTTGGCGCACTGGCCGACCCGGACATCTTCAGGCGCCTGGAACAGGCCGCGACCGAGGGCGGCTCGAAGCTGCATTTGGCCAGCGGTGCCATTGGGGCGCTGGATTGCCTGCGGGCGGCCCGCGTCGGCAAACTGCAGAGCGTCACCTATGTTGGTCGAAAGCCACCACAAGGCTGGAAAGGATCTCTCGCCGAGTCCCGGCTGGATCTGGACAATCTCACCGCTGACGCGGCCGTTCATTTCGAAGGGTCGGCTCGCGACGCCGCCACAAAGTACCCAAAAAACGCGAATGTCGCCGCGGCGGTTGCGCTTGCCGGGATCGGATTTGATGACACCCGGGTCAAACTTATCGCGGACCCCCAAATTTCGGAGAACATCCACGAGATCGAGGCGGTCGGCGATTTCGGCTCCTTCTCCTTTCAGATCCGCGGGCATTCGTTGCCAGCCAACCCTCGCAGCTCGGCGCTTGCGGCGATGAGTGTGATAAGTAAGCTGGCGCAGCAGTCGCAGAGCATCGTATTCTAGACCGATGAATACTTATCCGGATTTGCATCTCTACATAAATGGCGAGTGGCGCAAGACCGCCAGCGACCTCCCAGTTCTGAATCCTGCGACGGAAGAGGAGATCGGGCGTCTGCCACATGCCGAGAAGAGCGACCTGGACGATGCCATTGAGTCGGCGGCCAGGGGCTTCGAGGCCTGGCGGCAGGTCGCCCCAAGCGAACGGGCCAGTGTCCTGTACAAAGCCTCAGCGATCATGCGGGAACGGCAGGAGGAAATTGCCACTGCCATAACGGCGGAACATGGCAAGCCGCTCGACCAGGCCCGACTCGAGGTGATTCGAGGCTGCGAATTTCTTGAATGGGATGCGGGCGAGGCCACGCGCACCTACGGGCGGGTCATACCGAGCGCGCGTGGTGTTCGCTACATCGTGCATCACCAGCCGATCGGTACGGTCGCTGCGTTTTCACCCTGGAACTTTCCGATGAGCCAGCCTTGCCGAAAGGTAGCAGGCGCTATCGCTTCCGGTTGTTCGATCATTCTCAAAGCGGCCGAAGAAACCCCTGCAGGAGCATTGCATATTGCGAGGGCGTTCCATGATGCCGGCCTCCCTCCGGGTGTGCTCAACCTCGTGTTTGGTACGCCAGCCATCATTTCCGACCATTTGATTAAGAGCGATCGGGTGCATCTGGTGGCATTCACCGGCTCCACCGAGGTTGGCAGACAGCTAACAACGCTGGCGGCACAACACATGACCCCGGTCCTGATGGAGTTGGGTGGCCACGCGCCCGTCATAGTCTGCGAAGACACGGATGTGGAAGCCGCCGCAATTACCGGCGCCGTGCGCAAGATGCGCAATGCCGGACAGGTCTGCACCTCGCCCACGCGCTTCTTTGTGCATGAGAGCATATTCGATGCATACCTCGAGACGTTTGTGCGCCGTGCCGCGAAGACGGTCGTGGGCAACGGCTTTGATCCGGGCGTAGAGATGGGACCGCTGGCCAATGCCCGCCGAGTCGGCGCGCTCACGGATCTCGTCGAAAACGCGCGGTCCCTGGGTGCGGAACTCAAGACCGGCGGCCACAAACTGGGCGATAAAGGCTATTTCTTTCAACCGACGGTGCTGGCAAACGTACCCTACAACGCGCACGTGATGCAGGAAGAGCCGTTCGGACCACTGGCGATCATCAATCCAGTCAGTTCCCTGGATGAAGCCATTGAGAAAGCGAATTCAGTGCCTTATGGTCTGGCGGCCTACGGCTTCACCAACCGGGCCGACTATGTGGACCGTATGATCGAGGGCATAGAGGCCGGCAACGTGTCGATCAATACGCTGGAGGCATCGCTGCCAGAGACGCCATTCGGTGGCGTTAAATCCAGCGGTTACGGCCGTGAAGGTGGAACGGAAGGCCTGCTCAATTACATGATCACGAAGAACGTCTCGCACAGCCTGTCGATCGTCTGATCGCCGGCGGTTAAAGCTCGGATCGCACGGAAAACAGTTCCGGGAAGAAACTCGTCTCGATCGCTTTCTTCAGAAACGGTACGCCTGACGATCCACCGGTTCCCTGGCGGTTGCCGATGATCCTCTGCACGGTGTACATGTGCTTGAAACGCCAGTTCTGGAATGCATCCTCGATATCCACGAGCTTCTCGGCGAGCTCATACAATTCGAAGTACTTCTC
>Ga0265303_10000434_pt1 | contig 23496 bp, 20 predicted proteins | sample Helome_2_FD_192494 | JGI IMG/M metagenome (GOLD analysis project Ga0265303, IMG submission 192494) | Marine sediment microbial communities from subtidal zone of North Sea - Hel_20160317 (Illumina Assembly) | ecosystem: Environmental > Aquatic > Marine > Subtidal zone > Sediment ... | reverse complement strand
ATTGGAACGCGGCACGATGACCAGCCGGGTCGGGTTTTCATGATCTGACTCATCACGCAGGTCATCTACCATCGGTAGTTTCCTGGCCAGCATTTGCTGCGCGATCTGCTCCATTATGCGCGCACCTGATACCTGGTGCGGTAGCGCGGTAACAATTATATCCCCGTCTTCGCGCTCGAAAACCGCGCGCATGCGGATCGACCCGTGACCGCTTTCATAAAGGCCGCGTAACTCATCCATGGGTGAAATGATTTCGGCTTCGGTCGGGTAGTCGGGCCCCTCGATATGCTTGAGCAGATCTTCCAATGGCGTCCTGGGTTTTTCCAGCAACATGACACAGGCTTTGGCAACTTCGCGCAAGTTATGCGGTGGCAGGTCGGTGGCCATTCCCACGGCGATACCGGTGGTGCCGTTCAGTAAAATATGCGGCAGGCGCGCCGGCAGTAAAGTCGGTTCCTGCATCGTGCCATCGAAGTTCGCATTCCAGTCGACCGTGCCCTGCCCCAGTTCCTGTAACAATACTCGCGCAAAATCAGACAGGCGCGATTCGGTATAACGCATGGCTGCAAAGGATTTAGGATCGTCGGGTGAGCCGAAGTTGCCCTGTCCATCGACGAGCGGATAGCGATAGGAAAACGGTTGCGCCATTAACACCATTGCCTCGTAGCAGGCGGTATCGCCATGCGGATGGTATTTACCGAGCACGTCACCGACCGTGCGCGCGGACTTCTTATGCTTCGAACTCGCCGATAATCCAAGTTCGGACATCGCGTATATGATGCGGCGCTGTACTGGTTTCAGACCATCGCCGATATGTGGCAGGGCACGGTCGAGAATGACGTACATCGAGTAATCGAGGTAGGCCTTTTCGGTAAACACATGCAAAGGCTGCTGCTCGACGCCTTCGTAGTTAAGTTCAATATTCTCGTTCATACTTCGGCAAGGTCTCCCTTGGTCTGCAGCCAGTCCTTACGATCGGCCGCACGTTTCTTGGCCAGCATCATATCCATGATTTTGAAGGTCTGGTCTCCCGGGGAAATCGTCAATTGCGCCAGGCGGCGGGTTTCAGGCGCGATAGAACTTTCGCGCAACTGCATCGGATTCATTTCTCCAAGACCCTTGAAACGGGTTACCGAAACCTTGCCCTTGCGCTTTTCCGCGGTGATGCGGTCGAGAATACCGTCACGCTCGGCTTCATCGAGCGCATAGTACTTATCCTTGGCGATATCGATTCGATATAAAGGCGGTTTGGCCACATAAACATGACCCTTTTCGACCAGGGGTTGAAAATGTCGCAGAAATAACGCACACAGCAGTGTCGCGATGTGGGCACCATCAGAATCGGCATCGGCGAGAATACAGATTTTGCCATAGCGCAGGTTGGCTAAATTATCCGAGGCCGGCTCGACCCCGATAGCTACCGATATATCGTGCACTTCCTGCGAACCCAGCACCTGGTCCGAGGGTACCTCCCAGGTGTTCAGAATCTTCCCACGCAACGGCATAATCGCCTGAAACGCTCGATCTCGCGCCTGTTTCGCCGAACCACCGGCCGAGTCGCCTTCGACCAGGAAAATTTCGGTGCGGGCAACGTCCTGACTGCTGCAGTCGGAAAGCTTTCCCGGCAAGGCGGGGCCAGAGGTAACCTTCTTGCGTACCACCTTCTTCGCGCTTTTCAATCGGCTTTGCGCGCTTGATATCGCCAATTGCGCCAGTTGATCGCCAATATCGGCATGCTGATTAAGCCATAGGCTGAATGAATCCTTGGCGACGCCGGAAACGAAGGCGGCCGTTTCACGGGATGACAGGCGCTCCTTGGTTTGCCCGGAAAACTGGGGCTCTTCCATCTTTACCGAAAGCACGAAACTGACCCTGTCCCAGACATCATCGGGGGCAATCTTGACGCCACGTGGCAGCAGGTTGCGAAATTCGCAGAACTCGCGAATTGCGTCGGTTATTCCGGTGCGTAAACCGTTGACGTGGGTGCCACCCTGCGCGGTCGGAATCAGGTTGACGTAGCTTTCGGTGATCGACTCACCGCCCTGGGGTAGCCATAAAACCGCCCAGTCCACGGCTTCGTGTTCCCCTTGCAGTGAGCTGAAAAAGGGTTGCGGTGGCAATAGTTCAAATCCAGCCAGCGACTCCAGCAGGTAATCGGCGAGACCATCCTGGTACATCCATTCGACCGATTCCTTGGTCTTTTCGACGTAAAACTTTACTCGCAAACCAGGGCATAAAACCGCTTTGGCGCGTAATATGTGCTTTAACCGCGTTACCGAAAAAGTCGGGCTATCAAAATACTTCGGGTTGGGCCAGAAACGCAGACTGGTGCCGGAATTCTTTTTGCCCACCGTGCCGGTTTGCTTCAGCTTGTCTTTCTTGTCGCCATTGCTGAAGCTAATCGTGTATTCCTTACCGTCACGACGCACACGCACATCGACTTGTTTAGACAACGCGTTGACAACCGATACGCCAACCCCGTGGAGCCCACCGGAAAACCGGTAGTTCTTATTGGAAAACTTGCCCCCGGCATGCAGCTTGGTGAGAATCACCTCGACCCCGGGAATTTTTTGCTGCGGATGGATATCAACCGGCATACCGCGCCCGTTGTCGATTACGCTAAGCGACTGGTCGGCGTGCAGGATAACGCCAATTTGCGTGGCATACCCGGCGATCGCTTCATCGACACTATTATCGATTACTTCCTGTGCGAGGTGATTGGGTCGCGTAGTGTCCGTATACATACCCGGTCGTTTCTTGACCGGTTCTAGACCCGTGAGGACTTCAATCGAGGCGGCGTCGTACTGGTTTTTCAAGTCTGGTGATTCCTGAGTATAGAGCGGTCGCGCAGCATCAGTCCCTTGTAATTCATGGCCATCGTCCTGATATAATGCGCATCTTTCTTCAGGTTCTCTATTATGAGCGAGTCACCCTATATTCACAATGTAAGTATGCAGAATTTCCAGAATCTGGTGCTGGAAAATTCAATTAACAAACCTGTTTTGGTGGATTTCTGGGCTGACTGGTGCCAGCCCTGTCAAACCATCATGCCAATGCTTGCCAAACTCGCCGAGGAATATGCAGGAAAATTTGAACTGGCCAAGGTAAACGCGGACGACGAACAGGAACTGGCGGCGCATTTTGGTATCAAAAGCCTGCCTACGATGAAGCTGTTTTTCAAGGGGCAGCTCGTCGATGAGCGCATGGGGGTAGTACCGGAATCCGATATTCGCGAAATGCTCGACAAGCATATAGTCTCGGAATCGGATCAGTTCATGCAGGCCGCAACCGTCGCCTATCAACAGGGTCAGGTGGAACAGGCGCTTGAAATGCTGAACAACGCCCTGGCCAGGGATCCCGATAATGCTGAGCTCAAGATCACGATAGCGCAAATGGTTCAGGCGCAGGGTGATAGCGAGAGCGCCCTGGCGCTACTGGACAGTCTTGACGATGAAGGCAGCAAGCTGGACTCGGCCATCAAACTACGCGCCGAAATCAACCTGGCGGTTCAGCTTGCCAATCTGCCCGATCTGAATGAGATTGAACAGCGCCTGTCACAGAATCCTGCAGATCTCGAAGCGCTGTCGCAGAAAAGTCGACATCTGATCGCCCGCGGTGACTATGATGACGCGATGGAATGCCTGTTAACGATTATGCGCAAGGATCGTAGCTTCGAAGATGACGCCGGCCGCACTGGCTTACTCGAAATTTTCGACCTGCTCGGCGGCGAGCACCCCAGCGTGCAAAAATACCGGCGCAAACTCTTCACCCTGCTCCACTAACAGCACCCCCCTGTCTCACGTCGAAGACTTCAAATAGCCCGGCGCGGCCATTGGAATATTTTTGCGGGACCGCCGTGAATTCGTCCATGTAGGCTCGCGCGCAACATCCCTGTTGCGAGCGTCCCGCAAAAAAATTCCAATGTCCACGCCTCGATAGCTAACTAGTCTGGAGGAATGAAGAATAACTTCCAGAGTCAGCCGACAAAGCTCATTCAACCTGGTCCAACTCCTGGTTTCCCAGGCCTGAACCCTCGGGGTCTGACCCCAATGGCACTTACCCAAGCAAAAAACCAATGATATTCACTTTTGTCGGGAAAGGGCGGATGACTGGGGGAAGCTTTAGCGAAGTAAACCGCAGGCGGCGAAGCCGCCGAGGCATTCGCTAAAGCTTCCCCCAGTCATCCGACCGTAGTCGAACTATGGACGCATCAGTGTTTTGCTTTACACCGGCCAGAGTTTTGGCTTAAGTAAGTGCCATTTTGGTCTGACCACGCCTTTCATCATACATTTCAACCTTCGTTCGGAAAGCACCGAAAACCGTGCTCTGACCCCATCGAAGCCACCAACGAAGTCTCGTAAAACGTGATTTCTAACCGCGGGGGTGGTGTTGGGCGTGGATCGATTGCAGCCGTGCCTGGGCTATGTGCGTGTAAATCTGGGTGGTCGACAGGCTGCTATGGCCCAGTAACATTTGTACGGTGCGTAAATCCGCCCCATGATTTAGCAAGTGGGTAGCGAAAGCGTGGCGCAACGAGTGCGGCGAAAAAACAGTTTTTACGCCAGCCTTGAGCAAATGCTTTTTGATATTCTGCCAGAACGCCTGGCGCGTTATCGCGCTGCCACGGCTCGATAAAAAAAGCGCAGCGCTGATCGATTTAGCGGATTGCAACTCAGGGCGCGCCTGTTTTACATACTTCGCCAGCCAGTGTAATGCTTCTTCACCAACCGGAATCACCCGCTCCTTGTTGCCCTTGCCGATCAGGCGAACCAGTCCAAGATTAGTATTGATTTGATTCAACTGTAGTCCCACCAGTTCACTCACACGCAACCCGGAACTATACATAAGTTCGAGCATACAGCGATCTCTCAATCCAAAATTGCTTTCGAGATCCGGGGCGTCTAACAACTTTTCGATATCAATCTCGCCCAGCGACTGCGGCAAGCTGCGATGGATCTTGGGCGCACTGATCAGAGCCGTGGGGTTGTCCTGGCGTTCTCCGATTCTGACCAGGTAACGATAGTACTGCTTCAGGGTTGAGAGCAGGCGGGCATTGGAGCGTGCCGAGGTACCATTGGTGAAACGTTCCGCCAGAAACTGCTGAATACTGGACTGCTCCGCCTCAAAAAGTTTTTGACTACGCGTTGCCAGCCAGCGGGAAAACTGGAGTAAATCCTGTTGATATGCACTTAGCGTCAGATCAGCAAGCCCTTTTTGTGACCAGAGGCTGTCGATAAAACGGTCGATTTCCGGTTCGTTACGATTTGCAGTCGGTTTTTTCATGGATAAAAAAAAGGCACAGCAAGCTGTGCCCTTAATTTAGCTCGATCATGAGTTCGTTACTTTTTCTTCTTTGCAGGCTTTGCCGACCTGGCAGCTCCGGCGTGAGCCACCCGGTCCCACCCACTAATAAACTTCGCAATCGCTGCACTTCGTCTTGTAGACAGGTTACCCAGAATATTGACATGCTTACTGGCGGTTTTAACCTCTGCCTTCAATCCCTCGATCTGCTTTTTCAGTGCCTTGATATTAGCCTGCAAGGCCCTGACCCTGGCGCTAGAGGCCGAACTGGCGGATGCCTTCTTTTTAACCGCGGGTCTTTTCTTGACTGCTGGCCTGGCGGCTTTCTTTTTTACTGCGGGACGGGCTACTTTTTTCTTTACGGTTTTCTTCTTGACTACGGGTTTTGATGCTTTCTTTTTTACCACTGGTGCAACTGATTTTTTCTTTACTGCAGGTTTTTTAGCTTTCGCTTTAGCCTTCGACTGTACTGCTTTTTTTACTGTCGCCATCATCAAGTCTCCTCACGTTAACTTAGGGCTGTCATTATAAAAAGCATTCACAATAATACAATAGCAAGTGCATACTTATTGCGAACACCGGGAACTTATTCACGTTGTGTATTATAGTTGTGTGAATAAAAAAAGCTGCACGAATATTGCAATTAAATTTACCGAACTAAAATAAATTCTGCATAATTATTTTTACTATTCATGATCGCTTCGATAAATGTCTTCGACTTCCTGTAGTGACTGCCCTCCCGCGAGTTTGATCAAACAACTCGCAGCGATGTTGTACGACAGCTTGTTAATTTTTGCGGTACTTTTTTTCGTCAGTGCGATCGCGATAATATTCAACCAGGGTGAAGCGATCGAGTCGAGCCCATGGTTCAGTCTTTACCTGTTATTTACTCTATTCACATTCTATGCATGGTTCTGGAATAAATCCGGGCAAACGCTAGGTATGCGAGTGTGGAAGATACGCATCGTTGCAGAATCTGGAGGCAACCCGGGCTGGGGCAGCTGTTATCTGCGACTAATATCTGCGTTGCTTTCGATCCTCTGTTTCGGTCTCGGCTACTGGTGGCGATTATTCAATCCGTATACCTGGCATGACAGGCTCAGCAAGACCAGTATCATAGATGTATCCACTGTAAACCCGAGCAAACCGTGATCAACCGCCAGAACCATGCGACTGTTGCCTGATCAGCAGGTAAATGGCAACAGCCAGAAATATCAGGCTTGGCAATAGCGCTACCAGTATTGCATTGAATCCAGACTGAACCGCCAATTGGGTCACCAACCGGTCTACCACTACGAAAACCAGACCCAATAGTATACCGATCAACAAGCGGTGCCCGACATTGCTTTGACGCTGCACCCCAAGTACAAATGGAAAGGCCAGCAAGCACATAACAATAACAGCCAATGGGGAAAATATTTTTTGCCAGAAAATCAACTGCTGAGCGCTGGCATCCAGTTTATTCTCATCCAGAAAATTAAGGTACGCATATAAATTTTCGATGGACATCTGCTGTGGTTCGATCATTAGAACCTCAAGCAGCTGAGAGGACAGGCTACCGTTGTAGATCAATCGATCGTAGCTTGAAATATCCACCCCGACATCATTGATTACCGACCGCTCAACCTGTTGTAACTCCCATCCCTGTTCAATCGGAATTGCGCGCCCGACCCTGGTAATTGATTCCAGTTTGCCTTGTTGGTCGAGTTTGAAGATTTCAATATTGCGTGCAACTCCACCCGGTAGCAGTTCATCGATATGCAATACCCTCGATTCATCCTTAATCCACAGGCCCTCTTTAACGAACAGGGCCGTGGATTTACCCCGTACCAGATTTTTGACAGCCCGCGCAGATGTTTCGCTGGCAGGCACAACCCATTCTGCCAACAGGAAGCTTAGTAATGCCAATATTACTGCCGCCTGGAGAAGCGAAGTTATCAATTTTGCCAATGAAACCCCGGAAGCCTGCATCGCAATAATTTCACTATTGCTGGCAAGTGAACCAAGACTCAGTATGCTACCCAGCAGCACCGCTATTGGCATAAACTCTACCAGTTTTCCAGGAATGCTTAAGGCCACAAATTTCGCGACCTGGGGGAGGTCATATGCTCCTTCCCCCAAATCCTTGAGCTCGCCTATAAAAATAAAAAACACACCAAGGCCTACCAGGGCCAGCAGCACAGTAAACGTTCCGAGGTGAATGGTGCGTACGAGGTATCGATTAATTATCATGACGATAGCTTAGCTTTACGAAACAAAAAACCTTTATTGCGTCGATATAAAAGCACAGCGGCAAACGCGATGAATAGCAGATGTACCCACCAGAAATTGATCACCATCGGCACGACTCCTGCTTCGAGTTGGGCACGGGTTGTGACGAGTAGATTAAGGTAGACAAAATAAACTACCAGCGCATAACCCACTTTCCCAAATCGACCTTGCCGTGGTGATATATGCGACAGTGGCACCGCAACAATTGCCAACGTGATTAACACCATCGGAATAGCAATCCGCCATTGCAATTCAACCCGATCACTCATTCGACTGGAAGCCCAAAGTCCCGCTACGGTATTTTGAATGCTATGCACTTTTCCAGGAGACCTGCTTTTCTTTCGAATCAATATTCCATGTTGCTCATAATCCAGAAACTTAAAGTCCTTCTGGCCGGCGACGCCCTCGACGCGCTGGCCGGGTCCGATAACAAGAAATAAATCGCCAGTCTCATCGTCTACCTTCTGTCGCCCGGATCTGGCTAACTCCATAATCATCCCATCCGGGCCGGTTTGAGTGAGAATAACTTCCTGCAACTCGAGCTTGTCGTCACTGATCGACTCCATGTAGAACACCCCGTCGCCACCCCCGGCCTGGTTAAACTGCGCTGGCTTGATCAAGCTAAACTCGTGATCATTTGCACCTTCATCAATGGCAGCCAGCGCCTGGCCCCGTACTTGCGCATTCAATACAAGGCTGAAATAACCGCTTAACAAGAGCATGGGCAGTACAACAATCGCCACTGGCTTGTAGAAATCACGGTAACTTATACCGCAGGAATTCATGACCACAATTTCGTGATCTTTATACATACGTCCGAAGGTAAAAATAATACTGAAGAAAATACCGATCGGCAGCAACATCGAAATGATGTTAACCGACTGACTCAACATAACCACCCACAGAGCCTGTTGCGGCACATCACCATCGGCGACATCCGCCAATTCCCTGCCCAGCGCATTACTGATGAAAATGACATACAGCACCAGCACCGTAGCGGCGCTGGTCTTGAATATTTCCCGGGCCAGGTAGCCGGTTAGGATGTTACTCATTGCTGAATTAGTGTCCGCATCATTTCACCCGCGCCAGTCTGTGTACCAGTTACTTAAACTGCGCTGAACATTCGCAGGAAATTGTCACATACGACTGGTTTTTTTTGGTGCTTCACGTATCTTATCGCGTTATCAAAGCTATCAACACCAGGAAAATCATGGAATTCAGTCTAAAACACAATATCCCCGAAAGCGCGCGTAGCGCCTGCCAGATTATTACCGTTACGCAGGCACGCAAACTATCCAACAGCGGACTGCGGGTCGACAAGGCCAGCAAAGGCTTCCTCAGCTCGATACTGAAGCGTGGCGACATGGAAGGAAAACCTGGACAAACCCTGCTGCTACCCGCAGTTCCGGGGCTTGCGGTGCAACGTGTACTGCTGGTCGGCTGTGGTAAGGAGAGCGAGATGAACGAGCGTGTCTTTACGCGTGTGATCAATTCCATTGATACCGCGCTTGCCGCCTCGGGTGCCCGCGATGCCGAACTTTATCCCGCGGATATCCCGCTTAAGGGCCGTGACCTGGCCTGGAAAATTCGCCAGGTTACCTTGCTCTTAAGCAATGCTGAATACCGCTTCGAACAGCTTAAAAGTAGCAAACCGACGCCGCGCAAACGCTTAGCTAAACTGAATTTTAATATTACCAAAAAAGATACGGTCACGGCGCAACAGGCGATTGGCGAAGCAACGGCGATTAGTGCCGGGATGAGCATTGCCCGGGATCTCGGTAATCTGCCGGGTAACGTCTGTACGCCGAGATATATAGCAAAACAGGCCAGGTTGTTGGCCCGGGTAGATAAACGACTACGGGTTAACGTGCTCGACGAAGCCGACATGAAACGGCTCAAAATGGGTTCGCTGCTTTCTGTAAGCGCGGGTAGTCGACAACCGGCGAAGCTGATCTCGCTGGAGTACCGGGGTGCCGCGGCCAATCAACAGCCTATCGCGCTGGTAGGTAAAGGTGTCACTTTCGATACCGGTGGAATCTCGCTCAAGCCGGGTGCCGCGATGGATGAAATGAAATTTGATATGTGTGGCGCAGCCTCGGTTATCGGCACGATAAAAGCGGTCAGCCAGATGCAGCTGCCGATTAATGTCGTCGGAATTATTCCGACGACGGAAAACATGCCCGATGGGCTTGCCACCAAGCCGGGTGATATTGTCACCAGCATGTCGGGCCAAACCATCGAAATCCTGAACACCGATGCCGAGGGCAGGCTGATTCTTTGTGATGCCTTGACCTACGTGGGGAAATTCAAGCCTCGCTGCGTGATCGATATTGCCACCCTGACCGGGGCCTGCATAATTGCACTGGGCAAGATCCCTTCCGCAGTGCTGGGCAACAACCGTGCACTGATCAATGATTTGCTGAAGTCCGGACAGCAAATCGAGGATAAAATCTGGGAATTGCCGCTGTGGGACGAGTACCAGGATCAGCTTAAAAGTAATTTCGCCGATATGGCTAATATCGGTGGACGCGATGCGGGCACCATAACCGCCGCCTGCTTTCTGGCGCGTTTTACCGGGGATTACAAATGGGCCCACCTCGATATCGCCGGCACCGCGTGGAAATCAGGTGAGCATAAGGGTGCTACCGGCCGCCCCGTGCCCCTGCTCACGCAGTACATACTGAATCAGGTCGGAAAATGACACGAATTGATTTTTACCAGTTAAATCCACAACGCCATCGTTACGATCAGGTGGTTTGCCAGTTATGCCAGAAGGCTTATGATAAAAAGCAGTTCACCCTGCTGCTGACTCAGAACCAACAACAAAGTCAACACCTGGATAAAAAGCTTTGGACTTATTCCGATGAAAGTTTTTTACCGCACGACGGCGAAGAATCCGAAGATCCTGTCACCCCGATTCTCATTCACGATGATCCCGACCCGAAAGGCAATCGGCAATTGTTAATCAATTTATCCACTTCGGTACCAATCTATTTCGCCCAGTTCGAACGTGTCATCGAACTGGTTACCGAGGATAACAAGTCGCAGGCGCGCGAGCATTACAGTTACTACAAGGAGCGTGGTTATCCACTTAACCACTTCAACCTGTGAGCGATCAAAGAGACATTCCGCTGCTAACCGACGTGATCGAATCGGGTATCGAAATAAAGATGTCCGATCTGGGTCTTGATCATGACCTGGAGACCGAGGCCGACGATGAGAATACTGACGATATCGTAATCGATAAGACTGCACCCGATCTCGGCGCAATCGACCCGTTCGAGGATAACCCCGCACTTGAGCACGCTATCTACCGTATTCTCGAAGAACACATGGAACTCGCCTGGCAGGAAATCAGGCTCGCCATCCAGCGCGACCTCAACAAACCCTGACTCTGCAGCTGTATTTCTACCTCGGGAAGACAGCCGTCAACTCGCAGCAATGGAGAAGCCCCATCGAAGCAGATCCGGGGAGATACCGTAAAACTGCAGCTGGGGCTGATTGTTGTTCCCGTTGCCAGCTTTGACAGGAATCGAATTCACCGAACTTCGAGCAAGCTACTCGGGAATAGAAACAGTGCATTTTTGAAAGGCGGCAAGGTATAATCGCGCCCTTCCGATTTACGCCGCTTTGTTGATGGAAAAAACCTACGACCCACATTCGATTGAAGAAACCTGGTACCAACGCTGGGAAGATGAAGGCTATTTTGCTGCCCACGGCGAAGGTGATCCCTATTGTATCGTGATCCCACCACCGAACGTGACCGGTAGCCTGCACATGGGTCATGCATTCCAGGACACCATCATGGATACGCTGATCCGTTATCATCGCATGAAGGGCGATAACACTCTTTGGCAACCAGGTACCGACCATGCGGGCATTGCCACGCAAATGGTGGTCGAAAGACAGTTAAGCAAAGAAGGCAAGACCCGCCATGATCTGGGTCGCGACGCATTTACCGAACGGGTGTGGCAATGGAAAAACGAATCCGGAGGCACGATCACCCGGCAGTTACGCCGCATGGGCACCTCGCCTGACTGGACGCGTGAACGATTTACCATGGATGAAGGCCTGTCCGCGGCAGTACAGGAAGTTTTTATCAAGCTTTACGAAGAAGACCTGATTTATCGTGGCAAGCGCCTGGTCAACTGGGACCCGGTACTGCATACCGCGATTTCCGACCTCGAAGTCATCAATGAAGAAGAAAAGGGATATCTTTATCACGTCCGCTATCCCCTGGTCGGCGGGCCAGTCAACGGTGTCACCCATCTTGAAATTGCCACCACCCGGCCTGAAACAATTCTCGCGGATGGAGCCCTGGCGGTTAGTCCGCAGGATGATCGATACCGGAATTTTGTCGGCCAGCAGGTACAGGTACCACTGACCACCCGGGTTATCCCCGTCATTACCGATGACTATGTCGATCCCGAGTTCGGCACCGGTTGCGTCAAGATCACCCCTGCACATGACTTCAACGATTATGAAGTTGGGCAACGCCATGAAATGGAGGTTATAAACCTGTTTACACCCGACGCGGTGATGAATGAAAACGCACCGCCGGCCTACCAGGGTATGGATCGTTTCGTTGCGCGCGAAAAAATCGTCCAGGATCTCGATGCCGAAGGACTCCTGGTCAAGGCAGAAGATCATGTTTATAAACGTCCCTACGGCGATCGTTCCGGCGTTGTTATCGAACCCTACCTCACCGATCAATGGTTTGTGCGCGCCGAACCGCTGGCGAAACCGTCGATCGAAGCCGTTAAAGACGGCCGTATCCGTTTCATCCCCGAGAACTGGAGCAAGACCTATTTCAACTGGATGGAAGATATTCAGGACTGGTGTATATCGCGTCAAATCTGGTGGGGTCACCGCATTCCGGCCTGGTATGACAATTACGGTAATATCTATGTCGGCGCCAATATCGATGCGGTACGCAGCAAATATAGTCTCGCCGAAGATATCGAACTAAGCCAGGACGAAGATGTGCTCGACACCTGGTTTTCGTCCGCGTTGTGGCCCTTCAGCACCCTCGGCTGGCCCGATCGCAACGACCCAGCACTGAAAACTTTTTACCCGACCAGCGTGCTGGTGACAGGTTTCGATATCATCTTCTTCTGGGTCGCACGCATGATCATGTTCGGCCTGAAGTTCATGGACGAAGTGCCTTTCAAGGAAGTCTATATTCATGGCCTGGTGCGTGACGCAGAAGGCAACAAGATGTCCAAATCCAAGGGCAACGTGCTTGACCCGCTGGACTTGATCGATGGTATTACCCTTGACGACCTCGTACAGAAACGCACCCTGGGACTGATGCAACCGGAGATGGCACCGCGTATCGAAGCTGCTACCAGGAAGCATTTCCCTGATGGTATCCCTGCCTACGGCACCGACGCGTTACGTTTTACTTTTACCGCACTGGCCACTACCGGACGCGATATACGCTTTGACATGGGACGCATCGAGGGCTACCGCAACTTCTGTAACAAATTGTGGAACGCGACGCGTTACGTTCTGCAAAATACCGCTGGTGAGGACTGCACCGCGGGTAGCCCTACGCTGGCCGACCGCTGGATTATCGCGCGCTTGCAGCAGGTCAGTCAGGACGTTGGCACACACATCGAAAACTATCGTTTCGACCTGGTAACACGCGACCTGTACGAATTTGTCTGGAACGATTACTGCGACTGGTACATCGAGCTGTCCAAGCCAGTGCTCTACTCGGATAACTATCCTGAAGCGTCGAAGAAAGCCGCCCGGCACACGCTGATTACGGTACTCGAATCGATCCTGCGCCTGCTCCATCCGATAATGCCCTATATTACCGAAGAACTCTGGCAGCGCGTTGCACCGCTGGCCTGGATCGAGGGCGATACCATTATGCGGCGCAGCTATCCACAGGCTGACCCCGACCTGATCGATACTGCCGCCCTGACTGAACTCGAATGGGTGAAGGCTTTTATTATGGGAGTAAGGCAGATACGCTCGGAAATGGATATCAAGCCAGGTAAACTCCTGCCGGTTGTCTGCGACAAGGGTGATGAACAGGATCAGCAACGCATCACGGCTAATCGCGCACTACTCGAGTCACTGGCAAAACTTGAATCGATTACCTGGCTGGATGCAGGCAGCAAGGCGCCGGAATCTGCGATCTCACTGGTTGGCGACATGCAGTTGTTGATTCCACTTGCCGGGCTGATTGATAAGCAGGCTGAACTTGCACGCCTGCAAAAGAACATCGATAAACTCGAGCAGGACGCGCAGCGTATCAGGGCAAAGTTATCGAATGAAAACTTTGTCTCGAGAGCTCCTGAAAATGTGGTCGGCAAGGAAAGAGAAAAACTGGCTGAAATCGAATCCGCACTGGGCAGTTTGCGTGGACAGGTGGAGCGTATTACGACTATCTAGCACCGAAATTTTGTGAACTTTATGCGAATCCCCGGTTCAAATGTAGCTACAAATCAAAACAATAATCCGGGGGATTCAGAGTATGGGGTTAATAGATAGACTAGACGCACCGACGCAGACGATAAGCAACGCCTTATCAACATTACAGTCGCCATTCCTGTTATTTATTCGAGTTTATGTCGCCTGGGTGTTTCTAAAATCGGGTATGCATAAGATAGGCGACTGGGAAACCACGCTGGTCCTGTTCGAATATGAATACCAGGTTCCTTTACTGAACTTTGAACTTGCTGCCTATCTGGCCACATTTGGCGAACTCGTTTTCCCGGTATTTTTAATCGCTGGTCTGGGTACCCGCTTAATCGCAATTGCGCTTACCCTGGTCAACATCATCGCCGTGGTCTCTTACTATGCGACCCTGGCGAAAGGTGCCGGCCTGGTATGGCATTACCTGTGGGGGTCAATGCTGCTGACTAGTGTTATCTACGGTGGCGGTTTTTTCTCGATAGATCAATGGCTCAAAGCAAAATTCGGTAACGACTGATCTGTTTTCAGAACTCAGAAACTCCAGGATTCGAGCGACATCAGGTTTCAAACTACCAGATAAGGCTTCAAGCGTCTGAGCACCGATGGATATGCGGCATACCATTGCTGATAGCGCCGATTCCATACCCGGGTAATTTTCTTGCGTGCAAATATGCGGCTATAACTGGCTAGTGGGATGAAATGGTTGTGACCGATACCGTCAATCACGACCAGGCGAAATTCGTCGAAGCTTAGTCGCTTGACCAGAATATTGGTTGGGTTCAAATCGTGGAACACAATCCATTGCTGATGCAGGTTTTGTTTCAGGCTTTCTATCTCGCCAACCACCCATGTATTGAAACGCGCATCACTTCGCGCCAGGTAGTAATCCAGCGATTTTGACACCCGGCCATCGTCATCCTGCACCAGGTCAAAGACCGCTCCCTTACCGAGGTTGGTATCTATTCGTCCATGAAACTGGGTTAGATACTGGAAATCCGCGTTACGCCGTCGCAAGCTCGAATAATAATTAATTTCACGCCAAAACCGTCCCGACCGGCGTTCCGGATGCAACACCTTGATACATAACTGCGCTTCGCCCGGATGTCTAAAACACTTGCGGTCACTACCTTCGGCAACAAAATGTTGCGTGGAAAGCGAAACTTTATCGCTCATACATAAAGCGTTAGCGAAGGCGATTGTGGGACCAGATTCATCCTTGAATCTGGCTCCGGGCAAGAGGAATTGCCGTTTAATCCGCCTGGCGACGCAGGAAGGCAGGAATTTCGAGATATTCCATACTCTCCTTGTCTTCAGGCACTTCGAGACTATCACCAACTATCTTCTTACGAATCGCGGTTGGTCGTTCCAGCTTCTTGTAATCGACCTCACCATTACTCTCGGGCTGAATCGCACTCAGCGGAACATCCGTAGCCAGTATTTCTGTACCAAGCCCGGTGGCGACCATGGTTACCCGCAGTTCGCCATCGGTCATGTTCGAATCGATTACGGTTCCCACCACTACGTTCGCATCGGCCGATGCCAGTTCGGTAATCGCCGTACCAACATCGTCGAGTTCTCCGATTGCCAGATCCAGACCAGCGGTTACATTGACCAGAATACCCTGGGCACCGGCAATGTTGATGTCTTCGAGCAACGGAGACGAGATAGCCGCCAACGCAGCTTCCTTGGCACGATTATCACCCGTGGCCGCGCCTGTTCCCATCATCGCCATACCCATTTCGGACATAACCGTACGCACGTCGGCAAAATCGACATTGATCAGCCCGGGGCAGGTTATCAGTTCGGCGATACCCTGCACTGCACCACGCAACACGTCATTCGCCTTTTCAAATACTTCCAGCAACGAAGTCTCCTTGCCCAGTACCGGCATTAACTTGTCATTCGGAATAGTGATCAATGAATCGACTACACCCGACATTTCCTTGATCCCCATTTCAGCCTGTGACATGCGCTTGGTGCGCTCAAAGGCGAACGGCTTGGTGACTACAGCAACCGTCAGAATGCCCATCTCCTTAGCGATCTGCGCGATTACCGGCGCCGCGCCAGTACCAGTGCCACCACCCATGCCAGCGGTAACGAAGAGCATGTTAGTGCCCTCGATCGCTTCCTGAATGCGCTCGCGATCTTCCAGAGCCGCCTGCCTGCCGATACCCGGATCGGCACCGGCACCCAGCCCCTTGGTTATGCTGGAACCAATTTGCATGGTGGTTCGCATTTCCATCTTCTTGAGCGCCTGCACATCAGTGTTGACACAAATATATTCGACGCCTTCGATACCCGCCGAAACCATGTGCTGAACGGCATTGCCGCCACCGCCACCGACACCAATAACCTTTATCACCGGATCTTTGGAGTGTGAATCCATCAGTTCAAACATTTTATTGTCCTCTTGCGTTATTTAAAAATTGCCCTGAAACCAGCTTTTCATTCTTGCCAAAAGACCGGCCTCGTTTTTATCGTCCAGTTTGTAACCGGACAAGCCGGATTGCTGTCTGTTTCCAAACAACAGCAAACCAACACCTGTTGCATGTATCGGGTTTCTCACAACATCGACCAGACCCGATACATACTGCGGATAGCCCAAGCGCACCGGCATGTGGAAAATCTCTTCCGCCAGTTCGATTGCACCTTCCATTTTTGAGCTGCCTCCGGTAAGCACTACCCCGGCGGCACATATTTCTTCAAACCCGCTGCGACGTAACTCCGCCTGCACCAGGCTTAATAATTCTTCGTAGCGCGGTTCCACTACTTCGGCCAGGGTTTGCCGGGCCAGTCGTCTGGGTTCGCGCTCGCCCACGCTGGGCACCTCAATGGTTTCGTTATCCGTTGCCAGTTGGCGCAGGGCGCAGGCATACTTGACCTTTAAATCATCGGCATACTGGGTAGGCGTACGCAGCGCCACCGCGATATCATTGGTTACCTGGTCACCGGCAATCGGTATTACCGCGGTGTGGCGAATTGCACCATCCGAGAACACCGCGATATCGGTGGTACCGCCGCCAATATCGACCAGGCACACGCCCAGTTCCTTTTCATCGTCGGTCAGCACCGAGCTGGCTGAAGCCAGTTGTTCGAGAATCACATCATCCACTTCGAGTCCACAGCGACGTACGCACTTGATGATGTTTTGCGCAGCGCTCACGGCACCGGTAACCAGATGCACCTTGGCCTCAAGCCGCACTCCGGACATGCTGATAGGATCACGAATCCCCTCCGAGGAATCGATTACGAACTCCTGCGGCAGCACATGCAAAATACGCTGGTCGGCTGGGATGGCGACCGCCTTGGCAGCCTCGATAACACGCGCCACATCGGCAGGAGTAACCTCCTTTTCCTTGATCGCAACGATGCCGTGAGAATTGATGCTGCGAATATGACTACCCGCTATGCCGGCATAAACCGAACGAATCTGACAACCAGCCATTAATTCCGCTTCTTCAACGGCCCGCTGAATCGACTGCACGGTCGATTCAATATTGACTACGACTCCTTTCTTCAAACCGCGCGATGGCTGGGTACCGATGCCGATAATTTCAATATCACCTTCGACCGTGACTTCGCCGACGATCGCGACCACCTTGGAGGTGCCTATATCAAGCCCTACAATGAGGTTTGCCGATGTCTTTTTAGACATTACTGTTACTCCAGATTGATGCTTTGTCGCTAGCTTGCAGAACTTCCTTTTTCCAGCCCACAGCGAAACCATTGCTGTAACGTAAATCCAGGCGCTGGATTTTTTCACGCCGGGGTAGAATCTGTTGTTGATAAATATTCACCAGGCGGTCGATTTTATGATCGATATTCCCTCTACCCAGCCTGATTTGCAGGCCATTGATTAATTCAATATTGAGTGCCCCGCGGCTATCCGCATGTAATGCCACCAAATGCTCCTTGACACTATTGAATCGTGCCTCCAGTCGGTAGAACTGTTGCAGCACCCAAACCGGCTGGTGGTTGGCTGCATGCACAACCGGCAGGTGGCTGAAGGGCCTGGTATCAGCCGCGTAGACCTTCGCCGAATCACTTAGCAAATGTTCATCATCCCAACGCGCGACCGGTTTCTTTTCTTCAATCATAACTCTCAATTTATCAGGCCAGATACGGCGCACTGAAACCGAATCGGTCCACGAATCGGCTTGCAGTATCTGTTGCAATTCATGTATGTCGAACGAAAAAAATCCGCGCCCTATATACTGCTGCAGCGCTGTCTCTACTGCCCGCTGATCCAGATTCTCAAAGGTTCCAGACAGCTGAATCGTGCGTATGGGTAATAATTGTTCTGCCCGCTCAAGGTAGAAGGCACCCAGCAGTATCGGTACTAACAGGAAGATCCAGTTGTATGACTTGCGCCACTGAAACGAGCCTGACTGCGTTGCCGGCTGCTTGCGTTTTGCCTGCTTACCCTGCTTGCGGAACTTAAACATTTAAGTCATCTCCTGCGAGAGTTGCTGCGAGTATCTTTAGAACCAGATCGGGCATTTCCAGGCCAGCAGCCCGGGCCGCCATCGGGATCAGACTGTGATCTGTCATTCCGGGGACTGTATTAACCTCGATCACCCAGGGTAACTGCTGTTGATCCAGCATGAGATCGACCCTGCCCCAGGCGGAAACGCCAGTGACACGGACCGTCTCCAGGACGATCTCATTGATCTCCGCGACCTTGCTTTCAGCGAGCCCACTGGGACAGGTGTAAACCGTATCGTCTGCCAGGTACTTGGCCTCGTAGTCGTAAAATTCACGTGGAGTTTCGAGCTTGATCAAGGGTAAAACCTCACCACAGATGAAGCCGGCGGTGTATTCGCCACCTTCGATAAATTTTTCGGCAAATGCTGCACCGTAACGGCTTGCCTTTTTCCAGGCTGGAATCAATTCGCTTGCCTGATATACCGGGGTCATGCCTATGCTTGAGCCTTCCGCCACCGGTTTAACGAAGACCGGTAAGTCGAATTCGGCAAGTAATCGTTCGCAGTCCGATTCACTGTGCAATTCAAAGAAATCCGGTGTCGGGATTCCACTACAACGTATAACTTTCTTGGATAAAACCTTGTCCATCGTCAGCGCCGCTGCACATACCCCGCTGCCGGTGCTCGGGATACCGAGAAAATCGAGAACCGCTCGAATCGTACCGTCTTCACCGCCACGGCCATGCAGCACATTAAATACACGGTCAACCTTGAGCTCGGTAAGTTGATGAAAATCACAGGCCTGCAAATCAACCTGAATCGCGTCAACGCCGGCCTCGAGCAAGGCCTGGTATACAGCGTTGCCACTATTAAGCGAAACTTCACGTTCCGCAGAATCGCCACCCATTAGCACCGCTACCCGGCCGCATTTTGCAACCGTATCGGCGGCTGGTTTCTGCAACAACAGACTCACAGAGCTTCCCCCACGATACGCACTTCAGATTCGAGGTAGATACCAAATTCATCTGCTACGGTGGCACGAATATGTTCGATCAGGGCCTCGACATCACGCGCAGTTGTTGCTGCACTACTGATTATGAAATTCGCGTGCTTGTCCGAGACACAGGCAGTACCAAGACAATAACCCTTGAGGCCAACAGCTTCGATTAATTGCGCAGCATGTTTGCCCGGCGGGTTCTTAAATACCGAACCACAAGATGGTTGGCCGATGGGTTGGGTTGCGTTGCGTTGCTGTAGCAATTGCCTGATATCAGAGTCTTCACCCGCTGTGCGTTGATCGAAGCGGAACAGTGCAGCGGCAAACCATTCTTGATGTGGCAACCTGACCCGACGATAGCCAACCTCGAATTCAGCCGCATTACGTTCGACCAGCAGACCACGTGGATCGAGCATGAACAGCCGTTCCACAGCCGTCCAGGTTTCGCCACCGAATGCACCTGCGTTCATCGCCAGGGCACCACCTATGGTGCCCGGAATTCCGGCAAAAAAATCGGCGCCAGCAAGCCTCTCATTGCGGCAGAACTTCGCCAGCTTTGCGCAACTCACGCCGGATTCGGCATACAGGCTTCCATCCGGATTGAGGTGAATTTTGTTGAGTGCATTTAGTGGTGCTATCACTTGACCGCGGAAACCGCCATCGCGCACCAGCATGTTACTGCCAAGACCCACCCATAGAATATCGAGCCCAGTCTCCAGGTTAGCCAGAAAGTTTTGCAAATCCTGTAAATCAGCGGGCACGTAATAACGGTCGGCAGGCCCGCCCAGGCGCCAACTGGTGTGTTTTGACATAGGTTCGTCAAACATCAGCCTGCCTTTTATGGACTGCCTGCTAGCCACGTTCATTTCCCCTTCCCTGCCGGCTGGTGTTGCGCCAGGAATTCTGCCGACCAGGCGCCGATACTGCCGGCACCCAGCGTCACAAAGATATCGCCATCCTGGAGAACAGTTTCAACTACTTCATTGAGTCCCTGCAGGTCCTCGACAAACACCGGGTCGACCTTGCCACGACCACGAATCGAGCGTGCCAAGGCGCGCCCGTCGGCATCCTTGATATGACTTTCACCCGCTGGATAGACCTCGAGTAAAATTAGCTGATCAACATCAGATAACACCTGCGTGAAGTCCTCGAACAAATCCCGGGTACGTGTGTATCGATGTGGCTGGAACAAAACGGCCAGCCGTTTGTCTGGCCAGGCGGCACGAATACCCGCCAGAGAAGCGGCAATCTCATTGGGATGATGCGCATAATCATCGATGTGCATGATTTTGCCATTGGCGAGCACCAGACCCTCACTGATCTGGCAACGTCGCCCAATACCGGAGAACTCCGCCAACGCCTGTCCAATCGCGTCACCTGAAACTCCCAGTTCCCAGGCGATACAGATAGCCGCGGTGGCGTTTAAGACATTGTGTTTGCCGGTTAGATTCAGCTCGATATCCAGTACCCCGGAGGCATCGGGCAGCTGCACCTTAAAATGGGTTTTGGCGCCTCGGGCAACAATTTCAGTGATGCGAACATCCGCGTCCTCGGCCTCGCCATAAGTCAGTAGCGGGCGCGCTACCTGGCTGATGATTTCACGCACCACCGTATCGTCGATGCAAAGTACCGCCAGCCCGTAGAAGGGCAAATGATGCAGAAACTCGATAAAAGCCTGCTTGAGTCGCTCAAAGTCACCTTCATAGGTCGACAGGTGGTCGTTATCGATATTGGTGACAATTGCCATCATGGGTTGCAGATAGAGAAACGACGCGTCACTTTCGTCCGCTTCAGCCACGAGGTAATCGCCAAGGCCAAGCCCGGCATGTCGGCCGGAACTGATGAGCTTGCCGCCAATCACGTAAGTCGGATCGATATCACCCTGCGCCAGCACACTCGCAACCAGACTGGTCGTGGTAGTCTTACCATGGGTTCCGGCTACCGCAATGCCGCGCCTGAAACGCATCAACTCGGCCAGCATTTCGGCACGCCTGACGACTGGAATACGTAACCCCCTGGCTGCCTCGACTTCAGGGTTGTCAGTCTCAATCGCAGTTGAAACGACTACCACATGGGCGTCGGCGACGTTTTCACTACGGTGCCCTATGCTGATATCGATACCGAGGTCACGTAAATGTCTGACCATCGCATTTTCGGCAAGATCAGAGCCAGTTATATGGTAATTCAGATTATGGAATACTTCGGCTATGCCACTCATGCCGGCGCCGCCAATCCCGGTAAAATGAATGTTGCGAATACGCCGCATGAAGTGTTTTGGAGTAACCGTCACGACACCGCTCCGGCCAATATACCTGCTGCCAGCTGCGCGGACGCCGCCGCCTGAAATTGGGCCCGGGCATTGACTGCCATTTCCACCAGTACGGCCCGATTCTGCTGAAAGAACTTCAGCTTTAACGCCAGGCTCTCGGCACTCAAATCAGCTTCGTTGAGAATCTGAGCCGCGTTATTCTGCTCCAGAAATCGAGCGTTGTGGTACTGATGGTTATCCACCGCATAGGGAAACGGGATCAATAGCGACGCCAGTCCGACCGCAGTTAATTCCGAAATCGTAAGCGCCCCGGCGCGGCACACTACCAGATCGGCCCAGGCATAAGCCTGTTGCATGTCATCGATAAAACTGACTATCTCGGCATCGACGCCGGCCTGTCGATAGTTTTGCTGACAGACCTGCAGATGTTTGTCACCACACTGATGTTTGATCACGGGCCGTTGATCACGATCGAGACAGGCGGTGGCCTGCGGTACGATGCTATTCAGTGCGGCCGCACCGAGACTACCGCCGATTACCAGCAATTGTAGCGGTGCTTCGATTCTCGATTGCAGGCGCGTGTCGGGTGGCTCGATACTGGCGAGACTGGCGCGCACCGGGTTGCCGATACATTCGCTACGTGGCAGTGAACTGGCGGCTTGTGGAAAGGCGGTATAGTTGCGCATCGCGAATCGACTCAGTATTCGATTGGTTAGCCCGACAATAGAATTCTGCTCATGCAGGAACAGCGGAATACCAAGCAACCAGGCCATTAGACCGCCGGGGCCGGAAACGAATCCACCCATCCCCAACACCGCCTTGGGACGAACTCGACGCAACAGCCGCAGCGCTTGCCAGCATGCACGTAGCAACCGAAATGGCGCCAATACCAGGGCTGTCAGCCCCTTGCCGCGCAAACCCTGCACGCTAAGCCATTCAATCGCAAAATTCGCCGCGGGTACGACGCGCGCCTCGATACCGGTACGTGTTCCGAGCCAGACAATATTTTCACCACGCTGACGCAGGCATTCAGCCACGGCGAGCGCCGGGAATACGTGTCCCCCGGTACCACCGGCCATGACCAGGATAGGTTTTTGCAAGCCCGGGCTCATGCTCGTACCGCCGCTCGTTTACGCGCAACCCGGGCACTGTCGCCGGACTGGCATTCATAGTAAACCCGCAGTACCAGCCCCACCGCAAATGACATGCTGAGAATGGAATTACCACCGTAGCTTATAAAAGGCAGGGTCAAACCCTTGGTGGGCAAAGCCCCCATGTTGACGCCGATATTGATCACCGCCTGCAACGTAATCAACAAACCAACACCGTAAGCAAGATAAGCCCCGAATGCCTGTTGCTTTTGCAAGGCCAGTTTGGCGATGCCAAAACAACGCCAGGCGAATAGTGCAAACAGGCTGATCAACACAACCTGTCCAACAAAACCCATCTCTTCGGCAAAGATCGCAAACATAAAATCAGTGTGCGCTTCGGGTAGATAAAACAGTTTCTGGATGCTGCCCCCGAGTCCGGCGCCAAACCAGCCCCCGCTACCAATCGCAATCAGCGATTGCGTCAATTGAAAACCACTGTTGAAGGGATCGGCCCATGGATCGATGAACGAGGTAATGCGCGCAAGTCGGTAAGGCGAAGAAACCGCCAGCAATCCCATGATACAAAGCGTACCGGTCACGAACAGGATGAATTGCCCGAAACGGACACCACCGAGAAACATCAGTCCAAGCCCGGTCATCAGCAACACCGTGGCGGCACCGAAATCGGGTTCCAGTACCAGCAGGCCACTGGCC
>Ga0265303_10000433_pt1 | contig 23534 bp, 26 predicted proteins | sample Helome_2_FD_192494 | JGI IMG/M metagenome (GOLD analysis project Ga0265303, IMG submission 192494) | Marine sediment microbial communities from subtidal zone of North Sea - Hel_20160317 (Illumina Assembly) | ecosystem: Environmental > Aquatic > Marine > Subtidal zone > Sediment ... | reverse complement strand
CCAGGCATGGATCGCGCGTATCACGCCTTGCGATCGTCTTAATTTGGTATCAAACTCCATATAATTGATAAATTGATTTTGGGTTCCCGGCATGATTACTGAACAGGCGATCGTCACCCGCCGCGATGGCAATCGGATTGAACTCGAGTTGCAGCGAGGCTCGGCGTGTGGCCAGTGTGAATTGAGCCAGGGCTGTGGCACTGGTGCGCTGGGGCGGTTGCTGGGGAAGCGCTCGAAACCATTTGTCATCGAAACAGATCGTGATTTGAAGCCCGGCGACAGATTGCAGCTGGGACTGTCTGAATCGGCATTGGTAAAAGCAAGCTTGACTGTTTACGGTCTACCTCTGCTGGGTATGGTTGCTGCGGGATTAATCGCCAGTTTTGCTGTCGTGTCAGAAGTTTTGATTGCGCTGGCCGCTTGCGCCGGGTTTATCGCTGGATTTAAATTTGCCAGCTATCTTTCCCATCTGCTTGAACATGACCTGCTGACACCATATATCGTTGATATTCGGGTGAACCCCGGCCCCTAACCGGAGTCATAAGACTGTATTTGAAACAATCTGGAAGCAACTCATGAAATATTTAGCAAACCATATTTACCGTATTATTTTCGTCGTCCTGTTTAGCTTGCCGCTAGCAGCCCAGGCCGCGTTACCTGATTTCACCAGGATCGTCGATGAAGCGAAAGATTCGGTGGTTAACATTAGTACCAAGACCAAGGCTAAAAGCAGTAGTGCCAGGGAATACAATATTCCCGAGTTACCCGAAGGCTCACCATTCGGAGAGCTGTTCGAAAAGTTTTTTGATCGTGACGAAATGGAGCGCGGCCGTCGTGATGCACAGTCCCTGGGCTCGGGGTTCATTGTTTCCGAGGACGGTTATATCCTCACCAATCACCATGTCATTGCCGGCGCCGATGAAGTCATAGTGCGCATGGCGAATCGCAAGGAGTTCATCGCCAAAATCATTGGTTCCGACGAGGCTTCCGATGTGGCAGTACTAAAAGTTGATGCTGAAAAACTGCCGGTTCTCGAGTTTGGCGATTCGGATAAACTGAAAGTGGGTGAATGGGTATTGGCGATTGGCTCACCATTCGGGTTTGACCACAGCGTCACGGCCGGAATTGTGAGCGCCAAAGGACGCAGTTTGCCGAGCGACAACTATGTGCCGTTTATCCAGACCGATGTAGCGATCAACCCGGGAAATTCCGGTGGCCCGTTATTCAACATGGATGGCGAAGTCATCGGCATAAATTCTCAAATTTACAGTCGTACCGGCGGTTTCATGGGCTTGTCGTTCGCCATTCCTATCGAAATGGCAGTCGATGTCGCCGATCAAATCAAGGAAACCGGTACGGTATCGCGCGGCTGGCTGGGTGTGTTAATCCAGGAAGTTACGCGGGAACTGGCGGAGTCCTTTGGTATGGATGACCCTCATGGCGCATTGGTGGCAAAAGTACTCGATGATAGTCCCGCTGCTGCGGCGGGACTCGAGGTCGGTGATGTGATCGTAGAGTTCAATGGCAAAAAAGTGATTCGCTCCAGTTCTTTGCCGCCGCTGGTCGGGCGTGCGAAGGTTGGTCGGCAGGCACAGGTAACCGTCATTCGAAACAAGCAGCGACGTGACATCGGAGTGCAGATTGCTGAACTGCCGGGCGCAATAACACAGGCTGCATATACTCCTGAAGACGACAAGGTGATCGAGGAATCGGCGCTTGGGATGAAAGTCGAGGCACTTGGCAGTGAAGCCAGAAAGCGACTCAAAATTGAAAACGGAGTGCAGGTAGTCGACGTGGATGAAGCCGGGCCGGCTAACGACGCCGGGATTATGAAGGGTGACGTCATAACCATGATCGATAATCGTGCAATCGATTCGGTCGGCGATTTTGAGGTAGTTACCGATGAATTGAAATCCGGAAAATCTGTGGCCCTGTTGGTGCAGCGTCGTGCCGGACCCGTATTCCTCGCGATTCGCCCCGACGATTCTTAAGCGGACATGGGCTGATTGGAATTAATTCTTTATTACCGTGAACAATGCCACCTGTGCGATGCGATGCGCAAAGCGCTGGTGGTATTTACAGGAAAGCATCAGCAGGTTAGCTGGCTTGAAATAGATATTGACCGGGATATCGAGCTAATCCGGCGCTATGATGCATTGGTGCCAGTGCTTTGCCTGGACAATACAGAAATCTGTCACTATTTTTTCGATGAATCGGCATTGGTAGCTGCGCTTGCTTTAGCGTAAACTTCGCAGGCTTTTATACATCCAGGGCCAGCTCCCAACTACGCTGGCAATCCACTTTGCAGCAAAATCATGAGGCCGGACAAGGCAGACACTATTTATGCGCATGGAGTTAATACGCAATTTCTCGATTATCGCCCATATCGATCACGGGAAATCCACGCTGGCTGACCGATTTATCCAGCTGTGTGGAGGTTTGAGCGAACGTGAAATGGAATCCCAGGTGCTTGACTCCATGGATCTGGAACGCGAGCGTGGTATCACCATCAAGGCGCAAAGCGTTTCGCTTAAATATAAGGCCAGGAACGGTAAGGAATATACGCTGAATTTTATCGATACCCCCGGGCATGTGGATTTTTCTTACGAGGTATCGCGATCGCTTGCCGCCTGTGAAGGCGCATTGTTGATAGTCGATGCATCGCAGGGCGTAGAGGCGCAAAGTGTTGCTAACTGCTATACCGCGATCGATCTGGATCTTGAAGTGATTCCCGTGTTGAACAAGATTGACTTACCCGCAGCGGATCCTGATCGTGTAAAACTCGAAATTGAAGAAATAATCGGGCTTGATGCTTCAGAAGCAATCGAGGTCAGCGCCAAGACAGGCATCGGCATCGACGCCTTGCTGGAACAGATTATTGAAAAAATCCCGCCTCCGATTGGTGCGGAAGATAACCGCACACAGGCATTGGTAATTGACTCCTGGTTCGATAGTTACGTTGGTGTCATTACCCTGGTGCGCGTGATGGAAGGGCAGATAAAACCCAAGCAAAAGATCAGGATGATGTCGAGTGGACGTGAGTTTCTGGTGGAAAAGGTTGGTGTGTTTACGCCCAAACGTGAAGATAGACCTCATCTGCAGGCCGGTAGCGTCGGCTTTGTCATCGCTGGTATCAAGGATATTGAGTCAGCCCGGGTCGGCGATACTATTACCTTGTCACAGCAACCGGCCGAAAGCCCTTTGGCAGATTTCAAGCAGGTCCAGCCACGCGTATTTGCAGGCCTGTTTCCGATCAGTGCAGATGACTATGAAGACTGCCGCGAAGCGCTCAAAAAACTAAAGTTAAACGATGCCGCGTTACAGTTTGAACCGGAAACGTCGCAGGCGCTCGGGTTTGGATTCCGCTGTGGTTTCCTGGGGATGCTGCATATGGAAATTGTGCAGGAGCGACTGGAACGTGAGTATGATCTTGACCTGATCACCACGGCGCCTACCGTGGTTTACCAGGTCGAAACTACGGCTGGCGAACTTGTCGAGATACATAATCCAGCTGATTTGCCAGCCATCAACAAGATTAGCGATATTCTCGAACCGGTTATCCAGGCCAACATCCTGTTGCCGGAAGAATTTATTGGCGCAGTGATTTCGCTTTGTATCGAAAAACGGGGCGTGCAGAAAGATATGCAGTTCCTCGGCAACCAGGTGTCGCTGGTTTTCGAGATACCTTTGAGTGAGGTGGTGCTTGATTTTTTTGATCGCCTTAAATCGGTTAGCCGTGGTTACGCGTCGTTCGACTATGAGTTTCTGCGTTTCGAGGCATCCAGCCTGGTTAAACTCGATGTTTTGATCAATGCGGAAAAAGTGGATGCTTTATCGCTGATCGTGCATCGCAGTAACGCCGATTATCGCGGTCGGGAACTGGTCGCCAAGATGAAGGAACTGATACCACGGCAAATGTTCGATGTCGCGATTCAGGCTGCGATCGGGTCGAATATTATCGCGCGCAGTAATGTTAAGGCGTTGCGTAAGAATGTAACCGCGAAATGCTACGGCGGGGATGTTTCGCGCAAGCGAAAATTGCTTGAGAAGCAAAAAGCCGGTAAAAAGCGTATGAAGCAGGTAGGTAGTGTTGAGATACCGCAGGATGCGTTTCTCGCGGTGCTGAAAGTAGACAATTAGGTTTTACGGTGTTGCACGATGCAGGGGCATTGAATGATGCATTTTGATTTTGAGTTTTTATTGTTAATTCTGACACTGGTGACGGGTCTGTTATGGCTAGCCGATGTGCTCCTGTTTGCGCGCCTGCGGCAGCAGCCGGCAAGCAAAAAGACCAGAAAGGAACCGCTTTTAATTGAGTATTCCAGGGCTTTCTTTCCGGTATTGATAGCAGTTCTTGTACTACGCTCATTTTTATTTGAGCCGTTTCGTATTCCCTCGGGATCGATGATGCCGACGCTGTTAGTGGGGGATTTCATCCTGGTTAACAAGTTTACCTATGGCCTGAGATTTCCGGTTTGGCAAAATCGAATTACCGAGGGTAACAAACCGAAACGTGGCGATGTCATTGTATTCCGCTATCCTCAGGATGAGTCGCAGGATTATATTAAGCGGGTGATTGGATTGCCTGGGGATCATGTTGGTTACTATAATCGTCGTTTAACGATCAATAACGAGCCGATGAACACCATGTCTGACCATGCTTACCAGGGACTGGGTGACCTCAACAAGATGGGAAATGCTGGTGGATGCGATCGGATCGATGCTAAATGTCAGGTGTATATTGAAGAGATAGATCAGTCCAAACATACGATCATGACGAATCCCAGCTCTGTTTATGGTGTTAGTGGGGAGATTTTTGTTCCTGAAGGCCACTACTTTGTAATGGGTGATAATCGTGACCACAGCAATGACAGCAGAGTATGGGGCTTTGTGCCGGAGGAGAATCTGGTCGGCAAGGCTGTTAGAATATGGATGCACTGGGATTGGCGGAAGGATGGTAATGGGCTGGATTTGTCCCGCGTAGGTCGGAAAATTTCGAACTGAGGTAATTGTAATGAAGAGATTGACGAACTTGAGGCATCGACAAAAGGGTATGTCAAGTTTTGGCTGGATAGCTGTCGCTGGCATTTTCGGATTGTTGCTGATAACTTTTTTCAAGGTTTTTCCGTTCTATTACGAGAATTATAAAGTCAAATCAGCCATGGAGGCGCTGCAACTGGATGGGACGGTTGACTCAAAGTCCAAGCGAGAGATCTGGCTGTCACTGCAAAAAAGACTCTATGTTAACGAAGTCAAAAGCATCAAAAGGGAAAATGTAAGTATGGAGCGCAAGGACGGTAAAACGACTGTGACCGTCAGCTATAACAATGAGGATAACTATATTGGGAATTTGTATATCGGTGGACGCTTTGTCGAAAGTATAGTGATCGAGCGGTGAATGCCGACAAATTATGCATACTAACCGGATACAAATTCAGACAGACGAATCTACTGGAGCAGGCGCTTACCCATCGTAGTTATTCGCGCCAGCTCAACAATGAAAGGCTCGAGTTTCTCGGCGACAGTATTCTTAATCTAATTATTTCCAATCATATCTACAAGCGCTTCAGCGCTGCCAACGAAGGTGATTTAAGCCGCATCCGAGCCTCGCTGGTAAAAGAAGAAACCCTGGCCCGGGTGGCTCGTCAGATTGATCTGGGTGACTACATCCACCTTGGTGGGGGTGAATTAAAAAGTGGAGGTTTCCGCCGTGCATCTATTCTGTCGGACGCACTGGAAGCCTTGATTGGCGCGATCTACCTCGATAGCGACTATGCGCATACTGAAACCGCGGTTTTACACCTGTACCAGGAGCAGTTGCAAAACGTGGATGCAGGCGCCAATTTGAGAGATCCGAAGACCCTGTTACAGGAGCACCTGCAAGCGAACAAAAATAGCCTTCCCAGTTATCAGGTAGAGCAAATTACCGGTAAATCCCACGATCAGGTTTTTATTGTGAGTTGCAAACTGACTGATCTCGATATGCAAAGTAATGGCAAGGGATCCAGTCGCAAGAAGGCAGAGCAGCAGGCCGCGCAAAAAATATTAGACAAATTGGGCATATGAGTAACAAGTTTCGCAGTGGTTATGTAGCTTTAATTGGCAAACCGAATACCGGCAAGTCGACCTTAATGAATGCGTTGGTCGGTGAAAAACTTAGTATTACCGCACATCGACCACAAACCACGCGGCATCAAATCCTCGGCATCAAAACAACCGAGGAGTATCAATGTATTTTTGTTGATACCCCCGGCATTCATGACGACAACCAGAAGGCTATTCACCGTTATATGAATCGTGCTGCCACCAGTATGCTTGAAGATTCGGACCTGATTTGTGTTCTGCTCGATGTTGCACATTTCAATCGGGAGGATGAAAAGATCCTGCGGCGTGTTAGTGGCTATGACAAGGTTTTACTGGTGATCAACAAGATTGATCAACTGAGTAAGTCGGCCTGCCTGCCGTTGATGCAAAAGATATCGCTGCAGGTTCCTGATTTCGAATGTGTGCCGGTATCCGCACTCAGGGGCGAAAACCTGGATCGCCTGGAGCAATTGATAGTTGCGCGGTTGCCAGTCGGCGTACCGCATTTTCCGGATGACCAGCTAACCGATAAATCGATGCGCTTTATCAGTGCGGAAATTGTGCGTGAGAAGCTTTTCCGCGTGCTTAAGCAGGAACTGCCTTACTCAATTACGGTCAGCATAGATCATTACCTGGAGGAAACCGATATCACTCGCATCTCGGCAACCATCTGGGTGGAACGAAAGTCGCAAAAACCGATTGTCATTGGAAAGAATGGAAGCCTGTTGAAAAAGATTGGTACCCTCGCACGCGGCGATATCGAGCGGCTTATCGGGGTAAAGGTTTATCTTCAGCTTTGGGTGAAAGTGCGTGAAGACTGGGCAGACGATGAACAATCCCTGGCGGCATTTGGTTACTCTGATGGAAACCAGAGTCACTGACCAGATTTCATTTCTGCTACGTCGACGTGACTGGCAGAATACGAGCCTGATGCTGGACTTCTTTACCCGGGACTATGGTTGTATCCGCGCAATAGCCAAAGGTGCGCGGCGCAATCCTGCAACAGCGTCGTATCAGCCCTTCGTGATGTTAAGTATTAATTGGAGCGGCAAACATGAGTTGAAAACCCTGACTGCTATCGAAGGCCAGGCGTTGCCGGTCGGCGAGGAAAATTATCTGTCGCTATTATACGTGAACGAGTTGATTGGAGCGCTACTGCCCCAGGGTGAACCCAATCCACGAGTTTTCGCCAGCTATCTCTCATTGTTACAGCAGGCTGTGGAGGCAATTGATGAGGTCAACCTGCGCAAGTTTGAACTTGAGTTAATGCAATTGCTGGGCTACTTTCCGGATGTGTCCCTCGATGCGACGACAGGCGAGGCGGTTCGGGGTGATACGCATTATCAGTTTTTAATCAACAGAGGTTTTGTAGCCTGCCCCGATTCGGCGAGGGACTCGGTCAGTGGCCAGGTTGTTATCGACTGGGCCGAGGGTAATTATCAACTGGATTCCGTGTTGCGTTTGGCGAAATCAGTGCTGCGTAGCACTATCGACTTTAACTTGCATGGAAAAACGCTAAAATCCCGGGATGTTTACCTGGAAATGATGAGACGAAAATGATTAATCCGATTACGTTGGGAGTCAATATCGACCATGTTGCAACCTTACGTCAGGCGCGAGGTACTCGCTTTCCTGATCCGGTGTATGCGGCGCAGATAGCAGAGTATTCGGGGGCTGATTCGATAACTTTTCATTTGCGGGAAGATCGTCGCCATATCCAGGAACGCGACGCGCATCTGCTCAAGCAGGTGGTCAATACCAAGCTCAACCTGGAAATCGCTATTACCGACGAAATGCTTTTATTTGCCTGTGAGTTCAAGGCCGAAGATGTTTGCCTGGTTCCTGAAAAGCGTGAGGAACTGACTACGGAAGGTGGACTGGATGTTGTAGGCCAAATAGACCAGGTAAGATCCGCCTGCACTCGGCTGGCAGATGTCGGTACACGCGTATCCCCATTTATCGACGCCAGTCGCGAACAAATCGACGCCGTTATCGATTGTGGTGCTCCCTGTATCGAGATTCATACCGGTCATTACGCTGACGCACAGGGTGATGAACAGTCAATGTTGCTGACCAGGATAAACGATGCGATCGCCTATGCTCATGAGAAGGGGCTGCAAGTCAATGCGGGGCATGGACTCAATCGTCGCAACGTGGCTCCGATAGCTGCCAACCCCCTGGTGAGCGAATTGAATATAGGGCATGCCATTGTTGCCGAGGCCGTTTTCCTCGGGCTCGAAAAATCGATCAGGGACATTAAACAACTTATGCTCGCAGCAAGGGCCCAGAGCCAGTGATCGTCGGCATAGGGGTCGATATCGCAGAAACGGCTCGTGTTGAGAAGCTCAACGCGAAATTCGGCCTGCGTTTCGCCCGGCGAATTTTAACAACCGATGAGTTGCTGGAATTTGACCGGCGTAAGCATTCCAGCAGCTACCTGGCGACACGCTTTGCGGCCAAGGAAGCCGTGGCCAAAGCCCTCGGAACTGGAATTGGTGAGCAACTGGGTTTTCACTCAGTACAGATCGATAACGACGATAAGGGTAAACCGCTGTTACGATTCATGGGTACTGCGGTCGATTTGGTTGCTGGTCTCAATATAAGAAATGCGATGATTTCCCTGTCTGACGAAAAACACTACGTAGTTGCGATGGTGGTACTGGAGTCCTAGCTCGAAACCCCCTTTGCATCCAGGCGCTCCAGGTAAAGATCAACCTCCTGTTTTACCGCATCCAGCTCCTCGTTTAACTCCTGCACCGAATGCTCGAGCGGTATAGTACTATCTCGTGCCAGACGCTGTTCAAAGCCCAGTACCTTGCGCCTGAGTCGTGGCAGACTCGCATAGCAGGTGACGCCATGCAGTTTGTGCGCAATTGCCGCCAGCTTGTCGTGGTCCAGCTGTGCCAGGGCACTTGTCAGCTGGATCTGTTGATCCGGAATATCGCGTTGCAGTATTTCAAAGATCTGCCTTAGTAAAGATTCATTATCGGCAGACAGGGCTAACGAGCGAGCGTAGTCGACTGAGCAATCCGATTCTCTGGCGCTACTGCCAGCCGAGCCCGCATGCTGGTGTAGCGGGTCGCTACCAAGCAGGGAGCGAAATTTATCTTCGTCTATCGGTTTGCTGAGAAAATAGTCGAATCCAAGTTCGATCAATCGCCCGGCCTCGTCATTTAATACATTAGCTGTCAACGCGACAAACAGCGTCCGTGCATCGGGTTTTTGATTGCGCATCATATGCAATAGAGTTACGCCATCAATATCAGGCATTTGAATATCGAGAATCACCAGATCGAAGGCCTGACTGTTAAAGAGTTCGAGCGCTTTACTGGCATGGTTCGCCGCGGTGACATCATGTCCCCAGAGGCCTATTAACTCGCTCGCCAGCCTTAAATTGATCTCGTTATCATCAACCAGCAGCACGCTCTTGCGTCGGGTCTCTACCCGGGCTCCGGAGTCATCCTTTGTCAATGTTGGTGGTGTATCCCCGGCTAACAATTGGGAAATTGTCTGGCTGGTACTGATGACCGAAACAAATTCGGTCTGTAGCAGTTTTGGCGGTAGTTCAATCTCCTGGTCATAGTGCAACAGGATGACGCGCACAGCATCAGTTATCTCCCGGTCCAGTACCTTTTCCAGGTCAATGTCCAGATGTCGTAAATCAAAAACCAGTAAATCGATATAGGCGAGGTTACACTGGATGCAGTTTATGATGGGCTCGACGCCTTTGCTATTATCTATCAGGCTGTACTCGGTGCTTACGCCTGCACGATCAAACAGAGTCCTGGCCTCCATCAGGCAGAAATTATCGGCGCCTAAAATTAACGCCTTCGCGACGTCGGCCCCAGTGGGAGCTTCAGCTTCTGTTTGTGTTACGCATTCGAAAGGTAGACGCAGGGTAAACTTCGAACCCTCGCCGGGGCTCGACTGCATAATGATGTCGCCACCCATTAATGTCGCCAGCTTCTTACTGATCACCAGGCCGAGTCCGGTGCCTGCGTAGCGTCTAGTGGCAGAGCTTTCGACCTGGCTAAAGGCCTTGAACAGGATTTGCTGATCCTGCTCAGAAATGCCTATCCCGGTGTCTTCGACGGCAATTTCGATTTCGGCCTGATCATTGTCTGTATCGGCCAAACTCACTTTTATCAAAACCCGGCCCTGGTCAGTAAACTTTATTGCGTTACCAATCAGGTTAAGCAATATTTGCTTCAGCCTCAGCTTATCGCCAAGCACGCGACGCGGTGTATCGCTGTAGATAATCAGATTCAAATCGATATTTTTGGTCAAAACATTAATAAACAAAATATCACGGGTCTGTTCGATGACTTCATACAGGTCAAACTCCTCGTCGACGATATGTAACTTACCGGATTCCAGTTTTGAGAAATCCAGGATTTCATTGACGATATTTGTCAGATCAGCGGTCGATTTCAAAACAATATCGACATATCGTTGCTGTGCCTGATCGAGTTTCGATTGACTCAGTAAGCTAATAAACCCTTTGATAGCATTGATTGGCGTGCGTATTTCGTGACTCATGTTAGCAATAAATTCGGATTTACTCCGGTTTGCGTTTTGTGCTGCATCGCGAGCAAAACCGAGCTCACGATTTTTTGATTCCAGGTCGGTAATGGCTGCATTCAGTTGTTGGGTTGCCTGCTGGATGCGGCGGTTCAAGTGGCGACGATTAGTCAGTAGAGAATGGGTCATCTGGTTGAAACCTTGCTGCACGGCTCCAATTTCATTCGCTTCGATAGGGTTTATGGTTTTTCCCAGCTCTCCAGTCTCGACGTATTTTAAATGCTCCATAAGCCTGAAAATTGGCTGCGTAATCCTGCGACTGATTAATGTTGTCAACATTAGCGCCATGAACAGAATCGTGACAAAAAATACGATTGAGTCAATTATGATGCCCCTGGTGGTTAGCTGAAGTTGCTGTCTTGAGATATACAGATGTACCCAGCCCAGAGCATTGGGCTGACCCACATCGTCGAAACGAGCAAACACGTCCGCGAGTGTGATGCTCTGCGACAGGATAGGTTGGCGATAGTAAAAATAATCGGCTGTAGCCGATTGTTGAAAGGCTGCGGATTTCGACTCGGCAATCAGGTTTCCCTGTTGGTCATAAACCGACGCCAGCACGATGTTGTTAGTGTCGACAGACTGCTGTAGTAGATATTCGATTTGACTGTCATTACCAGTGAACAGGTTGAACTCGGAGGCCCCCGCGATCCGCCGGGCTATGATCTGAGCTTTGCTCTGCAAAAGATTGCCTGCCTCTTCAATACTGCTTTGGATATGTGTATAGGTAAAAAACAGATCGATCAGGAACACCGGGATCAGGGTGATTATTAAAATCTGATACTTGATACCCAGTTTTTTCATTGCCCCAACTTGTCGAGTCTCGAGCGCAAATTTTGCTCAGCTGGTAAATTTATTCCGAAGGCACTGATGTTAAGTCCTTTAATCGCTTCTACTACAGCGAGATACATCGCCTGGCGCAGACCAGGACAGACGACGGCGGGAGCATGGCCGACATTAAATCCCCTTTTGAATCCGGGTTGTCTTAACTGCATTAGTAAACAGGTTGCGTGTTTGGCAGGCAAAAATTTCTCCCTCCGTGTCCAGAAATATCTTATACGTGATACTTCATTAAAGTAAAATGTGCGCAGAGCCTCCACCCCAGGTTGATAAGCTTTTAATTTTATGTTTTTACAGGATTATATCGGAAATACCCCCCTGGTCACATTGCAGCGTCTCAACGCGGGTGTCCGTAACCGGATATCGGTAAAGCTGGAGGGCAATAATCCAGCCGGATCGGTCAAGGACAGGCCTGCCTATAGCATGATTAAACATGCCGAAGCGCGAGGTGAAATTGAGCCCGGTGATGTTCTTGTCGAAGCGACCAGTGGCAACACCGGTATTGCCCTGGCCATGGTCGCGGCAATGCGTGGTTATCGAATGACTTTGATCATGCCGGATAATATGAGCCAGGAGCGACTCACTACCATGCGCGCCTTTGGCGCAGATATTATCCTGGTTACCAGAGAAGAAGGCATGATAAAAGCGCGTGACCTGGCCGAAACGATGAACGCCGAGGGCAAAGCAAAGATGCTCGACCAGTTCGCCAACCCGGATAACCCACGTGCGCATTATGAAACGACAGCGGTGGAGATCTGGCAGCAAAGTAATCAGCAAATTACCCATTTTGTCAGCTCCATGGGAACCACCGGTACGATAATGGGTTGTTCCCGATATTTTGCCGAAGTAAATCCACAGATAGAAATCATTGGCGTACAGCCCACAGAAGGTTCCTCGATTCCCGGAATCCGGCGTTGGCCGGTGGATTATATCCCACGGATTTATCGGCCCGAAGCAGTGGATCGCATCATCGATGTGTCGCGCGAAGAAGCCGAACACTATTCCCGTGAACTTGCCGCGAAGGAGGGGATATTCTGTGGAATCTCATCGGGGGGTGCAATTTGTGCTAGTTTACGTCTTGCGCAGGAATTGTCCGATGCCCATATCGTGTCCATAATCTGCGATCGGGGTGATCGCTACCTGACAACCGATGTTTTCGCCAGTCTTTAATCCGGGCCGCTTATGAATGTTCTTGTGTTTGATATTGAAACCATACCTGATATCGACGGTTGTCGCAGGATATACGATCTACATGGCCTGTCGGATGATGATGTCGCCCGGGCCGTGTTTCAACTGCGGCGTCAGCAGTCGGGCACTGAGTTCCTGCGACATTACCTGCATCGTGTGGTGGCTATTTCCGCGGTGCTGCGCACCCGGGATCAGTTCAAAGTCTGGTCACTCGGGGATATCGAATCTGACGAACAGGATTTACTGCAGCGATTTTTTAGCGGTATCGAGCGCTATACCCCGCGGCTTGTTTCCTGGAATGGCAGCGGTTTCGATTTGCCGGTAATTCACTACCGTAGTTTGCTCTATCCGATCAATGCCGGGCATTACTGGGAAAATGGGCAAAACGATACCAGTTTTCGCTACAACAATTACCTGAGCCGTTTTCACGAGCGGCATACGGACCTGATGGATGTGCTTGCAGCACATCAACCCAGGGCCAACGCTCCGCTGGACGAAATTGCCGGTTTATGCGGTTTTCCGGGAAAAATGGGAATGAGCGGCTCGAAGGTATGGGACGCATATCAGCAGGGGCAGATTAAGGAAATTCGTGATTATTGCGAGACCGATGTACTCAATACTTACCTTGTATATCTTAATTTTGAGCGTAGTCGGGGCAATCTGGATCAAACCCAGTACCTGGCTGAATGCCAGCTTGCCAGGCAGGAATTAAAAGCCTCCGAGATGCAACATTTACTGGACTTCGAATCCGCCTGGCTCGATGTCTAGCCGCGGAAGACGCAGACAGCTGCCCGAACCGCGGCTAGTCAGCATCGATTCAATGTCTCACGAAGGGCGTGGTATTGCGCGGGTGAATGGCAAAACTGTGTTCGTATTTGGTGCGTTGGTGGGGGAAACCGTGCGTATCCAGGTTTTGAAGAGCACGCGTAATTTTGATCAGGCAACTACCCTCGAAGTGATCGAACCCTCGTCAAAGCGAATTACGCCTCGTTGCGAGGCATTTCAACTATGCGGTGGCTGTAGTCTGCAGCATCTTGATAGTGAAGACCAGCTGGCATTAAAACAGCAGGCGCTGCTCGATATGATGAGCCATGCAGGCATCGACTTCGGGGATCTCCTGCCCCCGCTGCGCGCCGGTGCATGGGGCTATCGAAAAAAGGCCCGGCTCGGAGTCAAGTATGTGGAAAAAAAGGGCAGGGTGCTGGTCGGGTTTCGTGAACGCAATACGCCTTTTATCGCAGACATGCATCGCTGCGAAGTCCTGCTGCCAGAGCTTGGGCACAAACTTGACCTGCTGTCTGAGCTAATCGGCGATCTCGACGCGCGCGCGCAGATACCGCAGATTGAAATTGCCGCCGACGCCGACCACATTCAACTGGTGTTCCGTCATTTACAGGCTTTGTCCAAGCACGATCTGAATCGTTTAACCGAATTTGCCAGGGTGCAAAACTTCTATGTGCAGCTGCAACCGGGTGGTCCTGATAGCGTACAAAATCTTTACCCTGAGCAGCAGTCACTTTACCTGGATCCGTTGGGTGATGGAAAAATTCGGATTGCTTTCAATGCACTCGATTTTGTACAGGTTAACAGCGAAATCAATCGGCAAATGGTTACCCAGGCGCTGCGGTTGCTTGATTTACAGGCGGCTGACAGCGTGCTCGATCTGTTTTGTGGACTGGGTAATTTCACTTTACCCATGGCTAACCGTTGCCAACAGGTTACCGGTATCGAAGGCGATTATGCGATGGTTGGCCGAGCGCGGGAATCCGCACTTGCTAACAACATCACCAATACCGAATATCATGTCGCCGATTTAAGCCAGCCGGACACCGATTTTGCATGGATGAAACGGCAGTATGATAAGATTTTGCTTGATCCGCCACGTTCCGGTGCCCTCGAAATGGCGCAGTTGGCAGGCCGGTTTAATGCCAGCCGCATCGTTTACGTATCCTGCCAACCTTCCAGCCTGGTGCGTGATGCTGCTATTATTTGCGCGCAAGGATACAGCATGACCCATCTAGGCATTATGGATATGTTCCCGCAAACTGCGCATGTTGAATCCATGGCAGTGTTTGATCGTAAATCAAAGGAGTCAAAGTGAAAATAGTCAGCGCAGTAATCAAGCCGTTTAGACTGGATGACGTTCGCAGCGCATTGTCGGATATCGGTATCAACGGACTGACCGTTTACGAGGTCAAGGGTTTTGGTCGACAGAAAGGTCATACCGAGCTATATCGTGGGGCGGAATATGTCGTGGACTATATTCCGAAGGTAAAGATTGAAGTTGCAGTGGATGACGAACTGGTCGATCAGGTAATCGATGCCATTATTGAATCCGCAAGAACCGGTAAGATTGGCGATGGCAAGATTTTTGTTACCAACCTGGAACACGTGGTCAGGATAAGAACTGGTGAGTCCGGATCCACGGCCCTGTAAGCAAGCGGTAATTACCTGGTCATGCGGATCTAAAAGAGACTCGAAGCAGGACGCTGCCAGGTTTGACTGCGTATATTTTTAAATTGAGTTATGTTCGCAGCAGTAAAACGCATCCAATGCTGAATTTTCATAGTAGGAAAATGCGCGTTTGGTTCGTTTCTGCCCAAGATCGCAAACCACTACTGCCGAGTATTTTCGTCAAAGCCTGTATCGGATAATAGCTGTTCAACTATTTTCAGTAGAATATCTTCGCTTTGCCGTGGTTTTCGTGGGCTTATCTTGGGATCGAGCCCGCAAAGCGCGAATGTGCCTGCTGACTCGATCGATCACTTTAGCCATTATTTCCAGGGCTGAATCTGAATAGAAGTAAAATCCGCGATCCGGGCTCAATCCCTCTTCATAGTACTTATATCCCGAATTGCCGTAGTGTTTAATGTATCCATAGAGCCAGTCAGGATATATTTCAGTCGTTATAGCGACTCCATCACCATTGGCATAAGGAATTATCGCGAGGCCTTTAACCTCACCAAGCTCGTCTTGCAAAGCGTCAAGCAGTTTTACCAAAGGTTTCATTTTCTCAATATCTGCTGCAAGAACGGGATTTTCCGTTACTTTTTGAGTTTCTTCTGCTTCAGCTACTTTTATAGCTTCATCCAATGCATGTCTTAAGTGATTTCTAATTTTGTCGTCTGACATCGAGTTCAAGCTCTCTTTAAAAATGTCGCGTAGAGTCAGTGACATTAGGAGTGGAATTCAATTCAGGTTATACGTGGCAGTTTGCAGAAACCGCTTATCCCAATGCGCCAATCGCTGATCAGGCTCGGTTAATTTTTGTCCTTGCCAGGTGGGCCGGTTTCGTTGTCCGTTACCTTTCTGATTTATATTTGAGGCTTTTCTAGGAGGATAGAGACAGGTAATTCATCCAGGACGACATACGCAGCAAGGTCTTACGCACCAATGCCAGGTGGTGAAACTGTTCACCATAAATAGCTGCCTGTGCCTGGGAACCGCCTGGAATCTGCGATGAGTACTTCGCGTAATGGGGATCGGTAATATCGATCAACACCAGAATTCGAGGCTGGCTTTCCGCAACGGGTGGATCGAAGATGTTATCCTCGGTCCGGGCATGGCTCTCATTTCGCGCAGGCAGCACCGTTCGCAGCTTGCCCGAAAAAACCTTGCCCGGGATGCTATCGAACGTCACTTCAGCCGCGCTACCGTCGGTAAGGCGGAACAGGGCGTTCTGGTGGAACCAGGCAATCATGTTGTGCTCCTCGTTCGTCATCGACAGGCCTGTCGTCTGCCCGGTAATATTGGGCGAAGTCGGCGCGCTGGTCAGATACTGCCGGCTCATACTCGAGTAAGGGTGGTAGTAATTCAACAACTGGACCAGTACGAAGATCAGGACGGCACCGCCGATAGAAGCGGTGGGCACGGTCCACCTGTTGAGGGGAATTCTCAATAAAGTGAAAACCGCAATACAGATCGCGATATAGCCTGAGATTAGTAACAATTCCATACGTCCGCCTCGCCTTCAGCACCTAAGCCGCTTCGGTTGCCTCAGTGATTGCTTTTTCGATACGCTCGATCCTGTCATCGAGCACTTCGAACTTGTGCCGAAGCAATGTAACCGAGTCGGTAACACCCGACTCCAGCTGCCCGGTCTCTGTATTGACTTCGTTCGCCTCCGCAGTCGCATGCTCATCTGGAGCCGCCTTTTCGTTAATTGCGGTATCCTCGTTAATTTGCTGGAACTTCGGGACGGGTTCTTCGCGGTAAGCTGCGGACCAGATCCACAAGAGTGGCCAGATTGCGTGCAGCGTGAACAGGCTTACCCAACCAGCATAATAGATTGCATCCTGGTGGGGGTGATTACGGCTCACCGCGATTTTATAGGGAATGCCGAGAATCGCGATGGCGCCAAACAGCAAGCTGAGCGTGGTGAAAATTAGAATTCCGAGAGCAAGATAATTGAGCATATCGTTCTGCCAATTCAGCATAATCGTTGAAGTTTAGTTCAAAATTCGAGACACCCTCTTGTGATCTAGTTCTCATTTTGAAGGCGATCAACCCTGGAAACGGTTAAACCAGTGCCTGCATGGTTTGAAACTGGAAAAACATCCCGATTAAGACATACATCGGCAAGCCGAGCCATGAAATCCAGTGGGCTTGAGCGGCAGCTTTCTGGTAAACGGACCCTCAGAATCCGTTTACCAGGGAAGGGATAACTTACGATCCCAGGCGGACCGTTAACGTTACAAATAACCCGAACATTTGTAGTGAGCAGCGCGCACGAAAAATGTGTCAGGTTGATTCGAGTTATTATGTGTCGCCGGTTGTTGGCCCTTTATCGACTTTGCCTGATACAGGTTGAACGTCCTGCGACTGATTGTCAGCTACTCCTGTTTTTTGCAAGAGCTTCTCTTCCTTCTTTTTCTTTTTAGCGATTTCTTTCTGGCGCTTTTGAAAAGCGTAATTGGGTTTAGCCATTCGTGTTCCTTTTTATATAATTCTAGAATTGGTGCGGTTAGAATACGGCATTTTCCAACCGATTGCGCTCTTCATAGCACTTACAATATCAAAGTCTCGAGAGGCCACTGGGTCGATAGCGGACTTTCAACTCAGACGCGTAACATTTGGCTAATGCGCGCCGACTTTATGCTGTCGCATTGAGCGCCTGGATAACTTTTTTACAAATGAAGATTCCGTGTTAAAACTTCCGCCGATTTAATAATACGCTTTGTGCGATAAAGCTCCGGATGTTTTTCCTTGTCAGTGTACCCTGCTGGTTCTCCGGTTCCCGAGTTAACAAGCCAGGAGATTTCAGGTCTGCGCTCACCCAGCAGTTTCTTTAAAGCCTGTGGTGTAATACCTAACGCTTTAGCCGCCGCATTGTAGGTGCAGCGAGTCTTAACTGAGTTAAGGTAATCAACTACGATGGTAATTTTATCCTGCATTAAAAGGTCACCCTTAAAAAGTTAACGCTGCGTATCAGCGGTAAAATGTGCGCGAAGCGGGCACTTTGTCCGCCTGCATGCGCTTGAGAGGAATATTTTTTATCTTTTCGATGCATCCAGTAAAAGTTTCTTATTAATCGGGATATATTTAGTTGCTGAATTAATTAGTGAAGTAGACGTAAATTTAGGTACGCCGTAGACCTCTACTATCACATTTAAATCCTTCCGGATTTTAGCAACCAGCAAATCAAAATCTCCATCTCCGGATGCTAACACAATCACATCAGAATTTTTGGCATACTCTATAGCGTCGAGAGTTATACCCACATCCCAATCGCCTTTTGCTGACCCATCCACCCTTTGGATGAATGGTTTAAGTTTTACCTCAAAACCAATCGCTCTAAGTATATTTTGAAACTGTCTTTGTTTTTCATCATCGCGATCTATGGCGTAAGCAATCGCTTTTATTACCTTCCTATTTGAGGTGACTTTCGACCAAAACTTATTGTAATCAAAATTACAATCATAAGACTGCTTAGTGGTGTAATAAATATTCTGCACATCAACAAGTACAACTATTTTTTCCATAAACTGGGTAGCTCGAGTTCCTGACAGCAGTACTATAAGGTTTTTAATCTAATAACACATTATCGATTATTTGCTGAGCGACCGCCGGCGCACCAGGTTTGAGCGTCGGTTTTCTCCTAAGGAGGCGCTCAGATGAGCTTGCTGGGCTTTTCGAAACGGCTGTGAACGGAGGCTCTTGCGATGTTAGTTGGCCAATGAATTCAACAGTACCATCGGGCTACCAACATCAACGACACCGATAGCGCCGTGTGCTTTGTAGCCCAGCAATTCCTGAATGCGCGCGGGCATTGAGCGAACTTTATCAATAGGTACTGTCAAGAATGTATTTTCTTCAGTACGAAGCCAGCCAACTACATAACCAAGAAACATGCCTCGCCGATGCTGATCAGTGGTTTCGTTTGTCCCACCACCATGTATCGCTGTTCCCAGGTAGAACAAGGCTGATCCGGCTTTCATTTCTGCAGGTTTGATTTCTTCAGGCCTGGCTTCGCGATCCGAAGGCCAGTGATGGCTTCCCGGAACCACCTGCGTTGCGCCATTGGCAGCGGTAAAATCTGTAAGTGCAAACATTGCCTCGATTTGCAACGGCGGCCTTGGCCAGGGTAGTACACTTGTCTGTTCATCCCAGGCTGACTCGTCTCGATGTAGCTCCTGGGAAGATTCCCCGGGTCCGATCTGAATCAATTGTCCTGTGTTTAGCAGATAGTCTTTACAGTTCGATAGTAAAAAATGATCCGCGGTTTCGCACAGCTGAGGTAGAAGCATTACATCGAGAAATGTACCCGATTTCGCCGGCAATCCATCAATACGAATTGTCGAAAGGTCATAGAAATCGATCATATCTTCCGTCGTGGGATTCCGCAGACCTGGTTCAACTTTTGCAACAAACTGATCAAGTTCGAAATTAAGACTGGCCAATTGATCAGGCTTAAGAATATCTTCCACGATAACAGACCCGTCCCGCTCCAACAGTTTGCAAAGATGTTCGGATGAGGCGGTGCTTTTTATACGTTCGATCCCTGCTGCCATGCCAATCTCCTGCCGAATACTGGTTGAGAGTACCAGAAAAGTTAAATAAGTCTTCAGTTACTGCTGGCTTTAGATTTTGACTTGTTTTCCATAGCAGGCACTTAAAAGCGCTACCTGGGCTTCTGAGATCGGCCAGGGTCCGACGCTCGGGTTTGCAAGGAATCGTGGTTTATTGCGTAATACTTATATCGGCTTATGGCCTCGAATATGTCCTGGACGAAGCTGCCCCTGCGCTGATATGACTGCTCTTGCATTGGCACGAGCTAACCAATCATCAGCATCGTCCTGTCCAAGCATGGCAACCATATAGCTGTAACCTGGGCCGCCCATTTGATCGACCAATTTTCTGGAAAAATCGGCGAACCATTCATTGCGATCCAATATCGCGGTATTCGAAAATCCCAACTCGCCAAGCAATGAGCCATCATTCTGGATCGGTGTCATGGCAAAACTTAAGCCAGTACTCTCCACCCAGCTTGACATCTCTTTCGAGAATGGCTCTTCGCTGCAATACCAGTCACTCATAACTATCCAACCACCCGGTTTGAGTACACGATAAACTTCACCGAAAAGTGCTCGTTTGTCCGGAATATGAATAATCGAATCCTTGCTAAATACGATGTCAAAAGTAGCGTCATCAAAAGGTAACGGGCCAGGTTCAACTAATTGCAGATCAATCTGATTCTGTAAGTTCTGGGAAGAGACGGTAGCCTGCGCTTCCTTGAGTATCGGTTCCTCAACGTCTATGCCGGTTACTTTGCCTGCACCATGATTGGTTACCAGAAGACAGGCCGGGCCGCCGATACCCACACCAATATCGAGTACATTCTTGCCGCTCAAATCGATTCCCTCAACGATCTTGGCGACCTCTTCCATGCCACCAGGTGACAGGAATCCTTTACCAAACGCGATTTGTAACTTGGTAACAAACTCATCCGTGTACTCTATGTCTCGATTGCCAGGCATATTCGACTTCCGTTATTTTTGTTTTGGTGTGGCATTATAGCAATTTTACGCTGAGAGCCTTTTCCCCGTTAGCTGACGTTCAGTCACGCGACAGGAGCTTCACAATTGGGCCGTAAACGGGCATTCCTGAATACTGGATAGATACGTATTTCTATTGCTGAATTTGTTTTACTAATTCTTGTCGTTGAGTGTTCGTGGCATCCTGCATTAGTTGGTTAACTTCACCAGCCTTCATTAAGGGGGCAACCTGTTGTCCACCGACATGACCATCATTCGCCAATCCTGCTGATATCACCAGTGAATGTTTTCATGCGGTACACCAGCCTGGATCGGTCTGGACATTTGGCGTGGTCATTCGTCCGTTTGGTGAACAGTGGCAGTAACGCTTGTCTGCTGATGAACAGAAATTAAAAAAAGGCCGCGACCCGCCGACCACAGCCATTTGGGAAGTGTTAAGCCTAGATCGGATCGAAGCTGTATTTCTGCCCACCCAGTGTCGCCTGATACATCAAGCCGCCCTTGGCGATGGTGAAGATCGCCATACCCTTGCGGTAACCCGCCGAAGCGGTATTCGCGTTATTCTTACTACCGCTAGCACCTGCTGAGGCGCCGCCACCGGTGTTTGCTCCCGCCGAAGCGCCAGCGGTGATTGCTACTGCGCTGGCATCCGCACTGAACTCAAAATTGCCCGAGGTAAAGTTGTCAATGGCAGCCTCATTCTTAAAAAATATGATCTGGCTGAATGCCTGGCCACCCAGTTGTAGGCCAATCGTGACCTGGGCCATGTCAGAGGTGCCAATGACCGCACCTTTCTTATAAACTTTTCCTTTGCCGTAGGCACCGCCGAGGCCGATGCCGCCCTTGCCGATGGTGGGAAATACCGCGTAGCCAACACTGTTACCGAAGAAGGTCCCGCTCTCACCGGCATTTTTAAAACTTTTGATCGCATCATCGTATTCGTCTGCTTGCACCAGGTGGCTCGACAGAGTGAGGATGATGAAGACAAGAATAGCTCTGATTGCTGTATTCATAACATATAATCCTTTGTTGAATAGAAGATTGGTGCGTCCACTTTAATCCTACAAATTGACGGTGGCTCAAAGGCGGGGCACTGAGCAACGAGCTTCTAGCGATCAAAGAACGCATTTAAAGACCGGGTTTCGGTCGCAGATCGGTTACTCAATTGCCCATCTAATTTTACCTATTATGGTTAAGTTACCTTTTTACCATAAAAAGTGTCGGGTGTACTCAGGCCGTATCACATGCCAAATGCAGTACGGAGTTCAGAATGATTTGGTTTTCTGCAGAAAAACATGCCTCCATTTTTATCGAGTTTTTCAAAAGTATCGGTTTCTGCTGCAAATCGCAAATTCTCCAGCGTCCACTTTGACTAGGCTATTTTCAGTTCCCCCACCTCGGAAAGTGAATTTTAAAATTATGGCATCCTGGCTCTATAGTTAAAGGGAATGGGGTACTTCGATATTGAGCGTTAAGACCCCGGATGCCGCAGGAAATTGCAAATGTGCAGTAAAACTGTCTCTTAGGCAATCAGACTAAACTGTCCAACTGTTGCTGACGGGGTACAAGCCTTTAAACAAATTTGAAGCCCCGCCATTGTGCGGGGTTTTTTATGTTTACAGTTGTAATGTTAAACTAAATTGTGAACATCGAGTTGCTAAAAGAAGACGTTGGGCGCTGGGGTTGGGTACGCAGTATCTACAGTCGTGTCATAGGCCGACTCGGAAAGCATCTTGGCATTCACATCTATAGCATTTGGACACGTCCATTGGTGACGAATCCGCCCGACACTAACTTGCCACCTGGAATAAGCCTCCAAATCCTCGATCGAGAAATTCTTATGGCAGCTTTCGAGGACTCCGAACTGGGATTGTCCTGTGAGTTCGTCGAGTCCGCACTGGCACGAGGTGACGTTGCTGTCGGGGCATTAGATGGCACCACATTGGTAGCTTACGACTGGAGTACATTTAGTGCAGCACCGGATCATGATGGATTATGGACGAAGGTTAATCGTCCCTATCGCTACGGATACAATACCTTTACCCGCCCAAAATATCGTGGCAAGCACATAAGCACCGCCATTTCGTTCTTCTCAGACACATACTTCTTAGAGCGTGGCTATACCGAGAGAATTGGCTATGTTGATATATCGAATTTACCAAGTCTATCAGCCCGGAAACACAGAGGAGAGGAGCGAATCGGATTCGCCGGTTATGTGAAGTGGTTTGGTTACCGCTTTACATTTCGGACGCCAACAGTGAAACAAACCGGGTTTGAGTTATTCGCGAAGTGACCGCTCTTGCCCGAAATTTGAAGCCCCGCCACTGTGCGGGGTTTTTTATGCCTGCCGAGCTGGCATTGAAGGTGGAATAGACCGACCTGGTATGAATCTTCGAAGCGCAACGGGGAATTTGGCATGAGTGTTCAATTTCGCACAATATGTCGCACAATCAAAGGTCATATCGGGGAAATACTAGCTAAGCCATTGATATAATTGGTGTCCCCGGCCCGGTTCGAACGGGCAACCTACGCCTTAGGAGGGCGTCGCGCTATCCAATTGTGCCACGGGGACATGGTATATAAATCAGTAAGTTAGGAAATTAAATGATTGAACGTACGGAAATTTATACGGAAAAATCAACAAAAATAACCTGAACTGCGAATTTTATAGGGTAGGGGACTTTAGCGCCATATTTCTTAGAATAACATCAAAAAATAATTATAGGCCGAACAAGCAAAAAGTCCTTGGCTGGTATTTATTGCCCCTTAGTAGGCTATATTTTGTACCAGGACTCAGGCCAATAAGGCGATACAATAGAGAAATTAGTTTCGAATCCCTCTCTCTCC
>Ga0265303_10000432_pt1 | contig 23571 bp, 20 predicted proteins | sample Helome_2_FD_192494 | JGI IMG/M metagenome (GOLD analysis project Ga0265303, IMG submission 192494) | Marine sediment microbial communities from subtidal zone of North Sea - Hel_20160317 (Illumina Assembly) | ecosystem: Environmental > Aquatic > Marine > Subtidal zone > Sediment ... | reverse complement strand
GCTGAATGATTAATCTATTCTCGATACTTTCAAATTTATCCGGTCTTCTGATTTTTTAAATTTTATCAGAGGTGCCTGAACAAATAATGTGAATCAATCTGCTTTGCAATCACAAATTGCCCAAAGGTGGCTGTTTATATTTATGACTTTTAAGAGCGATCCATTTGGACATTTGGATGAGCAATCTGGCTAACCACTTGCGTCCCGGAAAATTCGGCATCCGGCTGATTATAGGGGTTTGATCATTCAGGTGATTTTGTAGATAGCTGAGGTCATCCTTGCTCAACATATCTGATGCCACTATGTCTAACAGCTCCATTGCATAGTCAAAAAAACCATAGAGCTGGCAGACCGAAAGCGCACGCAGCAACTTGCTAAGCGCCAAAGTATCATCCATATCTTTTAGGATTTCGTGCATCATCTTGGGCTGCCTGAAATATAGCGTATCAGCCCACATCACCTGGCCCTTAGAATATCCCAGCGACCTGCCAATTGAATGTTTCCAGGACACTGCGCAAAGATCAATTAAATCAAAACCCTTTTGTCTGACAAATGAATCCACATCTGCAAACAACGGCTGACCGTTGTAAAGTTCTGCAAAAGCGACTTCAATCTCAAGGCCAAAAACAGCATCGGCTAAAACTGATGCTGAACCTTCCAAAATCGCCAACTCAGTTCCCTGGTGTCTAATTTGATAAAGTCTACATCAGTTAAGGCGGCCTCTGACAGTACTTCATCTAAAGAGACGCATGAAATTTTATTTTCTTTAATTATATCGGGGCGTTTCGGGTTGTTAAAACGGTCAAGCAACGGGCGGTTCGGCGCGAAGCAAGAAGAACACTGTTGCCGACGGGTTAAATAAAAAGAAATATCACCTTTTTGACGATGCAGCCCAATATTAAAAAAGCGAATTAAATGATCTTGCTGGCTTCTTAGAGCCTCAAATGCTCGTGGGTCGGGCTCAAATCCGATTATGCGTAAATAGCGACGATGAGGTGTCCAAAGGGATGATATGCCACCGCTGGCCCCGACATCTATCAGCGTCAATGGATGAGATTGATAGAGGTCGTCAAACCTTGATGGATAAATGTTCATAGAGCACAATTTTAACCTTTGAGCCGCTTCAGTTAAATTTATTCTGTGAAATTCAGGAGGCAAAAATCTTAATCACCAGCATCCAAAAGAACTTTCAAATATTTTTGTGACCGCGCCAATTCCCATGCATTCATAAATTCGGATAGGGGTAATCGTTTGTCGGTAAGAGCCTTGGTTTCAAGGTCAGGTAAAAGAGAGATTGCCGCATTAAAGTCTTTTTCACCACTGCCGACCGAACCCACTACCGTCTTGTCAAATGCAACGATGCTTTCAAAGGTAAACTTTCTATGGGCATATGGCAATCCTAGTAGCAGAATCGTCGCACCGGCCGGGCTTTTTTGCAGTATGGTGTCAAGGGCATCCGGATCACCCGTAACTTCTACAAGCGCATCGAACTTATCAAGCTGTGAAAGCTCGTCGGAAACCTTGACCCCAGAACTCTTCAAATACTCGAGGCGATGGGAATTGCGATCAAACGCTGTAACGGTGTGCCCTTTCGAAACGAGAACACGGGCGCAAAGTTGTCCTAAAGGGCCAGCGCCCACGACCGCACATCGTTTGACAGAAGAATTCGCCTGCCACGTTCGCTCAAGACGCCTGATTCCCTTGAGAACAACTGCCAGAGGTTCACAAAGACATGCTTTCCGCAAGTCGAAATCCAAGGGAAGCCGATGGACAAAGCGTCCTGGGACAACGACAAATTCGGAATAGCCCCCATTGAGTCCAATAACACCGAGTTCGGTTCGTTTTTGACAACCGATAAAATTTTCTTTGCGGCATTCGTCGCAAATACCACAGCTCTGGATACACTCAACGACAACAGGATCATCGCGGTGCAAGTTCTTGATGTTTGGCCCTGCACTCACCACGTGCCCACTGAATTCATGACCCGGAACAATCGGATAATCAGCCAAGCCGTCCTTGTAATAGCTGAGTGCACCGTCAAATATCTCCAGATCTGTTGCGCAGACGCCCTCATATACCACCCGAATTAAAACATCGCCCGGTTTAACAGCTGGAATTTCAATCTCCTCGAACGAAGCACGCCCCGGCCCATGAATAACGACAGCCCGGCAGGTGCGGTCAAAAAGAATTTTTTCTCTGGCATGCGGACTTTCCATAATGCTGCCATCAAAAAGACCTTTCATCGTTCCAATACTTTTATTGGCTCGAAATAGAAAATTTTCATGGATCAAATTATGAAGATTTTTTGATTTTCCAAAATCATCTTTTTTGGCCGATATGAGATGTCCAAAATCGAATACTAGTCGCGCAGTTTCAATGATCGGCGTTGTCAAGGCATGCTTTAAATTTCTAATACCGATCCATCGCGCTGCCACAGCCTCTCGGTAATATCGGCGGCGAATCTGACGCCAGTTTTCTTCGTGAATGTGATACAAAGCTGCCTGAGGTTCATATACCACCTTATAGCCGCGTTCCATCCAGTATTTTGCCCATTCTATGTCCTCCAGTCCAAGTAAGCTTTCATCAAAGGGATGTTCCTGCCACAGATTTTTGCGAATTACAGAATTGGCATTGTTGGCAAAAAAGCGGGGAGGCTTTAAAACCCTGCGTCTCGATCCAAAAGTGCGCCGCATGTCCTGAATTTCACTAAACTTGGATGACTTTCCCCCCAATTGTCGCCCGTAGACCATGGCAGTCTGTTCGTCGTGCAGTGGATCAATTAACTTGCTGAGCCAATGTTCGTCTACGGGAAGCGTATGGGCGGAGACAATCGCCAGGTAAGTGCCCTCTGCGTTTTGAATTCCGACGTTTAAAGAGTGCCCAAACGTAAAATCGTGGTTTTCTATTCGCAGCAACTTATCTGCTTTAGAAGCAGCAATTTTGCGCGTCCGATCGAGAGAGCCAGAATCGACGACTATTGTTTCATAGTCCTGAAATGACTGTTGCCCCAAAGCGTCCAACAGACCGGGCAAAAACTTTTCTTCGTTGTAAGTCCGTACGATCACCGAGACTTTAGGACGATTCATTTACCTCTCCCGCTGATAGCAATCCCTTGAGCAGGTTTTGGACCGTGTTTTCGTGCACGCGTTGCCAGGCTTCAGGACTGCTGTTGGCGTTGTGAGGTGCCAATAGACAATTGTCCAGCTGACGCAGCGGACTTCTCGCCGGCAAGGGTTCCTCCTCAAATACGTCAAGGGCGGCACCGGCGATACGATCCTGCTGCAAGGCGCTAATCAAAGCGGATTCATTCACAACAGGGCCCCGCGATGTATTAATCAGATATGCGTTAGGTTTCATCAGATCCAATTGATCTTTTGCGATCAAGTGGTATGAAGACGGGTTCAGATCCGGGTTTAGACTAACAAAATCGGCAGCTGATAGCAATTCTGCGAGTGGTACCATTTTGATGCCGCTCTCGGAGAGAAAATCAGCGGACATCTGACTGACATCGTGGCCCAGAACTTGCATTCCAAAAGTCTTGGCGCGGCGAACAACCGCTTTGCCGCAGTCGCCAACCCCGACAACGCCCAATGTGCACTCCGACAGCGATACCAACGGCGGTTTTTCCCATCTGCCGTTTCGAATTTCCTGATCCATCAGTGGCAATTTGCGGGCAAAAGTCAGAATATATCCTAAAACTGTATCGGCCACCGGTTCCGAAAACGCATTGGGAGTTCGATATACCGGTATGCCGCGTTGCCTCGCTTCTTCTGAGTCTATCGAGTCGATCCCGGTGCCCCATTTGGAAATAACCTTTAGGCGAAGTGCTGCATCCAATACCTTTTTTGTAATATGATCATCGCCGCAAATAATACCGTCAACGTCCGCTATCACCTCGAGCAATTGAGCTTCACTTAAACGCTCTTTGACCTGAACTGGAACCAGTTCTATACCTTTTTTTGCGAGGCGTTGGCGATATTCTTCAATTACCGGAATGAAATAAGGTGCTGAGATCAATACGCGCCATTTCACTTTAATATTTAGCCTCCTCAGTCGGATCAGTATCAATTGAGCATTATCGCTCAATTGGGGTGATATATTTTTGAGCCAGCGGGTCTTGACGCAATAATCCTTCAACTAATACGAGGTCAGTCGGATGATCGACGGCATGGGTCGAAAATGAAGTTTCAACCATTTTGACCTTGCGTCCGTGTTCAATAAACCGCATCATATCAACCGATTCGGCCACTTCCAACGGCGTCGGTTCCAGTCGACTGAATTCCTGTAATGCATATGCAGCGAAAGGAATAATGCAAACCTGCTTGAAGGCCGGTAGTTGCCCAAAATTTTGAATCTGCCGGGTTGGAATCGGTTCACGGGACATATAAAGGGCGCATCCGTCTTTATCCACGACGACCTTTATTGTATTGCGATCCTCGAATTCCATTTGGCTCGTAATTCTGGCTGTCAGGTTAACACAATCAACCTTTTCATCGGCGCTGAGAAAAGGCGCCAGCGATTCTTCGATCATCTGCGGATGTGTCAGCGGTTCGTCACCCTGAACCATAACGACCACATCACAATCCAGATCAACCGCTGCCTCAGCAACACGATCACTGGCACGTTCATGTGAGGGTGAGGTCATAATGGCCTTGCCGCCAAATGCTTCTACGGATTCGAAAATTTCCTTGTCGCAGGTGGCCACAAACACATCACTTAGAGCCCCGCACAATATTGTGCGACGGTAAACATGTTCAACCATCGGAAGTCCCAAGATGGGTGCAAGCGGTTTTCCCGGAAAGCGTGATGATCCCATTCGTGCCGGTATGACAGCTATAATTTTCATTTTGCTCTGATTCTTGCTTTATTCCTCAATCAACACTGTCCTTGCGGGGGCGCCCTCGCATCCAACTAGTTTAATTGGAAGGCACATGAGCGTGTATGGTCCCGATCGGACATTTTGGAGACAGAGTCCCTCAACAATGACGACACCTGCTTCCAGAAGGATTCGGTGCGTCAAAGGCTCAGGGTCCTTATACATTTGTATTGATAAATAATCAATTCCGATTAAACGAAGCCCTCTTTTAACCACCCAACTCGCTGCCTCGGCGTTAAGCGCCACAAAATCAGGATTGAATTGATGATGTGGATCGGACCATAAAGCAGAATTGCGCGTTTTGACGAGTAACCGGATTGTTTCCTGTGGCAGCGCTAATGCCTCAAAGAAATCTGGCGTGATGGCTTCTGCCTCTGACAAATCTGCCACGTAAGCCGGCCCGATCAGGACATCTAACGGCAATTGCTCGACAGTTAAGCCATCTTTGATAAAATGAGCGGGCGCATCCACATGTGTGCCGGAATGAACGCTGCAGGCCAGTTTTGAGTCATTGCTCGCATGGCCTCTTGAGATTGCTCGATAGCGTTCCAATACAATTTTTGGATCGCCCGGCCAAACTGGCAGCTGGGAATCGACGGGAAGGGATATATCAAAAATCTTCATTCTCTAAAGTCTTCTGGCAATGATTTGAACATGTGAACTAAAATTATTGGCTTTGAGAAAATTTTGATAGTTGCTGCGCACCAACTCGGAAGCGTTTATTATGGAAACAGCGAAGCGGGGAATATCAATATCTGATTTTTCAAGACAAATGTTTCGAACAATATCGACATCCAGTTCGCCTGGTGTTGTAAGACTTGTTAATTCTAATCCGCTTCGTTCGATCAAACGCCGAAAACCTTCAATTGACAGCAAGTTAATGTGATGGGGCGGATAAACACTCTTGGAATTTTCCCACAGAACTTGAATATCAAATCCACTAACCGTCAGAGTTGTAAACATCAAAAGCCCTCCATGACGAAGGATGCGTTTGGCCGACAAAAGAAATACCAGTGGATCAAGAACATGTTCGATAACCTCAAATGCAGTCAAGAAAGTGGCGTCAATATTTACACCCTCTGTGTCTTCAATATATTTTTGAATCACATCGAACCCTCGGTCCCGGCAGATCTGTGCCATTTTGGCCGATGGTTCTATTCCGACAATACGGTCAAATAGGCGCAAATTTTCGACTTCTTCCAAAATTAGCCCGTATCCGGCCCCGATATCTGCAAAGAGGCTGTTGTTGCCTGACAGATGACCAGATTGACCAGCTAATTTTGCTACGATTTGGGCACGAGGGCGATAAATTTTTTGCCGTCTAGCTTCCGCTGTCTCTTTGTAGAAGTGAGTGCTCCAGAAGTTAACCGACTCAGCCTCGTGGTAGTATGAGTCATACATATCAACCGGTGGTCTTGGAGAAAGATAAAGTGAGCCACAATCTGAACACAGTGCATATGTGAATCCGTGTTTTTCAAATCCAGGTATTTGTTTTTCATTGCCGCAAGATGGACACGGAGTCTCTATGAAACTTGACTGGTCCGAAAAAAATTTCTCGTTGTCTTTTTTTGCTAACTCTAAATACCGATTAAATAATTTCTGAGGACGAATTTCAGATTCTTTCATACTCCCTCAACTATACAATTACTACATTAAGAGATACTTTTGGATAGTATTTAGCTTTTTTGAAAGCCAACAATGAAATCAACATAATCTTCTAGAATATCTCGCTCCATTTGATGGTTGTAAATAATATCCGATATGAAACTTTTAACTTCAGCGCCCGGATAAGGAACGTTTTTAATGTTTTCTTTTAAGGCATTCAGTGCATCTTTCAACTCAGCTTCACTTCTGATGATCCAACAGGCGCCGTATTTTTCGTAAATTGTTGTGTTTTCATGGAGATATTTTAAATAAAGAACCGGTTTATTCTGGATTAGGGATTCCAGCATAATACTGGAACCAATTACCAAAACCACATCTGCCCATTCACATAACTCTACAGAAGATATATCAGTCGTATTATGTATTGGAAGGTTTTTATAAATATAGCTCTCCCGTGCGGTTCGGGTATGAGGTTTTATCTTTACCTCGATAGCGTCAAATATCGCTAAAAGGCTAAGTGTTGATAAAAACTTCTCGACATTTATTCGATATCTCAGCTTGGTCGTCATAAAAACGATTCTTAGCTTATGGGTATCATTTTTATCTGGATCAAGAGTTCTTGGAAGTATCTTCTTATTTTGCTTCATCCACTTATCACAGTATCTTGCACTTCCTAAAACGAATATCTTTTCACGGTTTAAACCTGAACGCGCCATGAATTCCCGAAATAGCTCGTTTTGCACGATAACACCATCATACCGGTTCAATTTATCATAGGTTTTCAATGGTCTTGATTCGATCGCTATGTGTTCATTCGTGTATACAAACACTCCATGAGGCAGAGCTAAAGTCGGGATAGAAATCCGGTCAGCAGCCGCGACAAAAACTCCAACAACCGAGTGCCTTGGTTTCACCCAATCAAAGCACAGTGCTTTGGCACCTTTCCTTTTAATGAAGTTAAATGCCCATTCTATGTTGTAATATTTGCCTTTAGCGAATGAATATATTCGATTTCCAATGATTTGGGCCTGTTTCCCCATCATTCTTTTTAGAGGTGTAAAATTGGACCCGAGGTTGCTTTCCGAATTTCTTTTTATCGCAAAGCACAAAAGAAACAGAAAACTTAGCATTCGATGCATCATTCCGAGGTTATGGTGAACGTCGTTGTAAACATAATCGACGTCTATTCCAAGTCTTCTTAAAAAATTTAGGCGATAATCGCCGTTGATATCGTATTTGGGATTTAAGCAATAAACAGCCACAGGATACTTATCCATGGCCATTTCCCATACCACAGGTGCAATGTGATCTATATCGTTGAAATGTCTGACGAAAAATAAATACATGCCTAAGTTACCTACAAAATATTTTTTCTTACTCTATGATCCTTTATTGATACTAACAGTATTTTAGATTGCAATGTATAAACTTCTTTTTTATATTTTGTCAAGGGTCCGGGCGATGACTGGTTTATGTACTGAGAAATGAACAAATTGGCAATCTGTTTGGGTTCAGCAGCCCAGCGCTGAGTCACACAGTAAGCTCAGTCAAAGCCAAATTAAAAAAGGATCAAAAGCTACAGGCAAGATTCAGTCAGTTTAATTCACTATTCAAGCTTTGAGCTTATTTTTGCTATTTTTGCTCGGTAAAATAGAGGGAAGGCAAATAAAGGGCGTTGACCTTATCTGGCAGGGCTGTGATACCATTGCAGAGGGAGTGACTAATAAGATGCCATTAACCAGAGAATACAGGATAAGGGTGCTGACATTGTCGGTTGGGGTCGGAGAAAAGGCTTTTGGGGGGAGGTTTTAAACCTGAGGTCTACAATCGGGCGGTTTGATCAATTAAGTATGATGCGGATTAACGCATATTGAAGAAGTCAGTATAGCCCAAAAGGTCGGTAAACAACAGGATCAATACTATATTTCAATGGTTTAAACCCTCGATATCTGATATTAGGAAGGAATGAAGCCGGCTTTATATCGAGGGTAACTCATCGGGGCACGGTTGTCATGTTGTGCTTCGAAATCTACTACCGCACCGGCCGTTATTTTTTCCCTGAAGCCATCATCATGATATTGCCTTCTAAAAAAGGACTTTTATTGGGTGTTGTATTTCTTGTAGCCATCGGTTTGTTTTATGCTCTCGGAGCTGTAAAATCTTCCCTGGCCGGTGAGCCCGAGGCCGGTCAAGTTTTTTGGAAACATCTTTCCTACCAAGGAAAACACTTTCTAGGAAAAATGGAAACCGTTGTGTCTCTGGCAGATTTGCCGGCGAAAGAAGCACAAAGGGTATTGATTCCAATCTCGGAAGGCAACCCCCTGCAGGCTTCTACAACTCATGTAATGGTCATTGATGTTCAATCCGCGGTCGATCCGCTTTTCGGAGCCAATGATCTTACAGGGAGCCAGGCATGGTTTATCCCGGGCGATGCCGATGCTTTGCAGCGCATCCGGTTTCGAAAAGGCGATGATATCTGGCAAAATACCTACCGTTTTACAGAGAAGGGGGTTTACCGCCTGAGACAAAAGCCCGGTCGCGCCGACGAAAAAAAACTAGCGCCGAAGCACTGGACCAAAATTAAAGAATCATTTTACCCGTATCACGATAAACGCCCCGGATCTCAAGCTGTCCTGGAACCCACCGGGCTTTTGTATCTTGTATCAGCGCTTGACTTTATGAAGCAGACCGCCCCCCGGAGCCTATATGTCTTTGATAGAAAACAATTGCACCAGGTCAAGGTTTGCGTTAGCGGGCGCCAGCGCATGAAGGTAAGCTACCTTGAAAAAACCCTGAAAAAGGATATTCGAAGAGAAGGGCTGATTGACGCTGTTAAAATCTCTTTTGAACCCCGGGCCCTGGTTCCACAGGACAAACAGCCCGAGGAATTTTCATTTATGGGGCTGAGGGGAGATTTTGAAATATACGTCGATGGCGCGACCAGAATTCCCGTTCAGGTAAGCGGTCAAATCTCCAGGATTGGAAAAGTACATATACGGCTGCAAACAGTTGAGTATTGACAAACCGGCCGCCGGGAGCGGACCTAATCATGATCTTAGGAGTGTCTACCTTTTGATTTAACTTTTAGCTAGATTGAGCGGTCCGGACTGCCTACCTCAAGCATGGTGACGGCCTCAATCATATGGTCGACTTCGAAACAGGACCCAAATATTATGAAAGCCTATCATAAACTGATCAAAAAAATGAAGAAGCCCCTCTTTTCTTTCACCAACTCACGATACGAAAAACACGGGCTAAAGAACCTGAAGAAAAACCAAAGCCTTTATCAGAAGTTAACCGATTATTTAAGATTATCTAAATCTACCGGCTGCAATTACCACGATTACTGGATACTTTATGATTACATCCGTCAATATAAACCCCAAGAAATTTTGGAATGCGGCACCGGCGCCTCAACCCTGGTGATGGCACATGCGCTCATGGAAAATACACAGGATGGGCACTGCACCGGGCGGATTACATCCATGGAAGATGTCGAAATCTGGTACCAGCACGCTCAAAATTTGATACCGGATCAGCTCAAACCCTATATCGACTTTATTTGCAGTCCCAAAGTGGAGTATTGTCATTCGATATTTCGCGGGGTAGGTTACCAAAACATTCCTGACAGAGATTATCAGTTTGCCTTCATCGACGGTCCGGAGACAACCGCGCCTTCGGATGAAATCGGGACCTTTGATTTTGATCTCATCAATGTAGTTAAAAAGGCAAACCAACCTGTTTTCGCCGTGGTGGACAAACGGGTCACTACCTGTTACGTCTTTCAAAAGGTATTTGGCACTGACAAAGTAAGATTTGATCCTCGCTGTGATTTGGGTTTTGTCGGACCGCTGACCAAAAGCGATTTTAAATCTAAAATCGGAACCGGTTCTTTTTCCCATTGCTTCAGTCTGTTGGGCAACACCCGGCTGGATTTTTATCTGAAACCGCCACCGGGACAGACACCGCAACCGTAAAAACTTGTTCGACTATGCCAGATGTTGTCGGCCAGCATGACAATTTGAAAGTAGGTATAATTGGTTTTATGTTTGGCCTAAGGGATTACATCTTTCTGTTCTTTTTAGAAAAATTGTCATACGATTATGGCCGACTCGCAAAGCGCCTGACGATGGGGCCCAGGTATTGCTGGAAAACATTTTTAGTTTCCTTGCGAGCCAGATTCTTCATATAAACCGAGGAGTACTCCGGCTCAATCACCGGGTTTTCAACAAGATTCCAGTCATCACAGTCATATCCTATCATCGCCATGTAAGCTTCGTAAGCCGGCTTTAACAGGCTGATATCCTCTTCGGTAAACCAGTGACGCCAATCTCCGGTGGATTTCTTGCGAATCACCTTGGCCTTGCCTGTTGATTGCGGTACTTCCGCGTCAGCCAAGACACTAAAGCTGAGATACTCGTTGAGCGCCTCGAAATTTTTCGAAACCATATTCTCATAGGTAAAAAAGAACCAATCTTTATCCAGACACTTCACGAAGTCATGCATACGCTGATAGCGAACCTGTTCTTCCTCAAAAACCTCTTCGATGGAAAGCGGCCAATTATTGTATCTGGCATAGCGGTATATTTTGCTAAAAGAAACGGACCGAGGATCATTTTCCTTTTGCAAGACCGAATTAAGGTGAGCAAGGTATTGATCCTTTTGTCCTTTGTTTCCTTTTTGCCAGCGGTACAGCATCCGGCTGACCGCAACATCGCGGGGATCGCGTGCCATCCAGATTTTGCGGTCATAATGCTCCTCTTTTAGGTGGTTCAGGTATAAATCAAAACTCTTCCCCTTGCTTTCTTCATAGGTGTGCTTGTAAACAGCGTTTTCATAGTCCCCTACATATTTACCGGGCCGGCCGCCGGAAAAAGCATGACAGTTCGGAAGTCCGCCGGCCACCTTGTATACCAAAGCAGTGGTCCCTGACTTGCCTGTACCTAAAATAAAAATTTTCATATCAAGCCTCCAAAAAAATTCCCAGGAACAATTTAGGATAGTTTACGTAATAACTCATGCTCGGGTGAGATTAAAATCGATATTTTTAATGTGTTGATTGTTATCTTCCGGCACTGATCCGGTAGAATTGTTGAAAAATATTTTCTACCTTCAGCTCTGCGCGATCACCAAGCACCTCTTGGAACCGTGAGACTTTAGACCGCAGTTCTTCCATTGCAATATCCGGATAGCGATGTCGTAAAAAATCACCCCGGTTATGGGCCATATTGGGAAGATAGCCCCGGAAGCGTTTCTTGAGACGGCGTCTGTTTGCCCACCACCTGCTTTTCAGCTTCTGCCGGATGGTCGGCCTGTATGGTTCAACCTGGTCGTTGATCAGCTTTTCGAAAACATCAACCATACGCTCACAGGCCAATGGACCGTTAAGGGCGCTAAGGTGGTGGTCCATTATCACTTTGCGTTCATCCCCATTTGTTGCGGCATTATCCCCGGTTAAGATCATTGATAGAGTAACCTTTAGCTGCTCGAAATCAAAGCACTGGTGACTGACAAGGTTGGGTAATCGGTGGTAAGCATCGTCGTAAAACTCATTGACCGACTTGCGATAGGTAACCGAAGGCAGCCCCAGCGCATAGGCCTCCACCCCTGTTGTGCAGCCGTTGTGCACCAGGGCCTTGGCGGCAATCAGCCACGGGACGACATTACCCTCGTTGATAACCTGCACCTGGTTACATTTTTTAGCAATCATATGATAAACTTCTTGGTTTTCAACGGGATGCGGCCTGACAACAATCGTGTAATCAGGGAAGGCCTGGTCCAAGGCCGGGATGAGTTGCTTAAAGTCTTCGAAAATGGCTTTTTTATGGCGGGTCAGCCCCTCGGCATACTCGTGGCTCATTTGTAAACCGATCGCTCGTCGGCTAAGCTCTGGTGCTTCGCCGGAATTCGCCGGAGGTTTGAGTAAATTCATATCCGGGTAAAAGGCATTTACTTGATTAAAATTAGTGTTGACAAGTATGTAATCTCCATAGGTTTTTTGAAGTTTTTGCACATCCTTTTGGTACAAGGATCGCATCTCAGCTCGCATCAAGTCTCCCCGTGGATTTCCGGTAATATGAATTTTCAAGCCGGAAGGCAATTCGGGATATTTACGCCACAATTCGGCATTTTCCTCCCCCCAGGCAAACAGACAGGATACATAATTCAGCGTATCCGGAAAAAGGCGGCGTTGATAATAGTTTTCAGGGGGAAGATGCACCAGTGCTTCCTCATCCCAGGCCACAACTTCATGGCCCAAACGGCGCAATGTCCGAAACACACCCCTGCTGGCCTTGGTTACACTCTTAGACAAATATATGCTTCGAGGAAATGAAGGAATATGGAAATGCATCTCCCGACGGGGGCCGATAATTGATGGAAACCCGCGGCGTGAAGCAACACAGGCCAGCAGAAGCTTGGGATCCAACTCGCGCACCTGAAGCTCGACCGGTATCAGAAGGGTTGCTTTCCCATTTTCTTTTATGGTTCGAAACATATATGCTCTCCGAAGAACTATCCTTAATTTCGTGATAAACACCCTATCAGGCGATTGGTATTAAAAAATAACGAATAAATTCTTGGGGTGTTATTTTTCTTTTTGGTTTCGGTCTTGCTCTTCTAACATTATTTCTGCCAATTTAAAATCCAATTCACTATCAATGTTCACCGATCGTTGCGGCGGCATAATGTAAGGTCGAATGATGCGCCCCCAAATTGAATGCTGTTTCATGAGCACATCGCGCCGCGTTAAATATATTGCACCGTTGCGTATATAGGCCGGCGGTTGGCAATCCTGACGCCGGGTGCCTTCTTTTTCCTCAATGCAGAAGGGCAGAAGTCGATTGTCCTGAATACGCTTCATAAAAACCGGATGTTCTGCGATAACTTGTACCACACTGATAACAGAATCACAGCCCCCATCGCGGGCCAGATTCAATGCAGCTTCAATATCCTGACTTGTCCGCAGCGGAGACGTTGGCTGTAGCAACAGTATCCAGTCCAGGGTTAGCCCATCCTGTTGTTCGACAAAGCGAACCGCATGCTGGAGAACAGGCAACGTGGGAACCTTATCCCCGGCCAATTCACCCGGCCGCATGAATGGAACATCGGCCCCGTACTTCCGGGCCATAGCGGCAATTTCCGGATTATCGGTGCTGACAATTGTCCGCCCGAGCAGATGTCGTGCAGCCAGGGCCGTCTCGATAGTATAGGCAATAATTGACTTGCCAAAAATCGGGCGGATATTCTTCCGCGGAACTCCTCTGGAGCCGCCTCTGGCGGGAATTACCGCTAAAATTTTTTCCGATTGATGTGTTTGGTTGTTTACTGCCATTTTTTTCTCTGGCTTATTTAGGCCATATTTTCAAATATCGTTAAATTGTTGATTTGTTGAATGGCTAAATGGTTTTCAGATATCAGTATACCAACCGCTTTTCGACCACCAGCGGTACGGTGGCCAGAATATCGGCGATCCGCTCACTGGCCCGGCCGTCACCGTATAATTTGCTGCAAGGATATCTTCCGTTGTTCAGATGTTTTTTTATGGCTTCCAGGATTTCCTGGGCGGAATATCCTGTATCGATCACATTGGGGCCACGATCACGGCCTTTCTGACGATTGCCGATATTAACTGCCGGCACACCTAGAAAAGAAGCTTCCCGAATACCGACACTGGAATTGCCAATGATGCATTTGGCACCAATCAGTAAGCGTAAGAAATCTTCCGGGGCCAAATTTTTGAAAAAATGGATATGGGGAATATCGTGGGTTTCGCGGAAGTGCCGAATTCCCTTGGATATACGATCTGAACCCGCATCAACATTGGGCCAAAACCAGAACGTTGGATAACCTAATTCCTCGATGACGGTCAGGGTTTGATTGACCTGGTGTAGAGCATCTTCGTATTCGGTGGTTACCGGATGTTGCATAACCACGATATATCCTTTCTGAGGATCGAATATTTCGCCGACACCTCCGTAGCGATCAAATGGGTTGAAGCCATCCTGTCTCTCTGCCAATACCCGTGCGGCCAAATCGACCGAAGGACAACCTGTTGAAAATACAGTTTTGGGGTCTTCGCCCATTCGAATGATGCGATCGGCTGCCTGTTGATTGGAAGCAAAATGCAGGTTGGCCAGCTTGGTTACCGCATGGCGAACCTTTTCATCAATGGAGCCGGTGATTTCGCCCCCCTGCACATGGGCCACCGAGATATTTAGATAGGAGGCGGCAATCGCCGTGGCAATGGTTTCATAACGGTCGGCCACGCTGATTACGGCATCCGGCTTCAGGTTGTCAAAGATGGTGGCCAGCTCAACGACACCGAGACCGGTGGATTTGGCCGTGGTGATCAGATTTTCGCCTTCAACAACCATGTGAACCACCGCATCCGGTTTAAAACCGTCTTGTCGGATGATCTTGATTGCCGGGCCATAACGCTCTAAAAGCGCCGATGCACCGACCACAAGCTGTAGCTCTAAATCAGGATGCTTCTTGATGGCTTCCAGCACGGTCTTAATGCGTGCGTAGCTGGGTCGAGCAGTGATAACGACACATATTTTTCTCATTAAAGCTCCTCGTTGACTATATTAGATGTCATCATAATTTTTTTAGTTTACGGACCATAATACTTCTGTTTTGGTCATGGATTCATCAATCCAGTATATCTTCCGTAATCATTTCATCGACCTTAACAGGCCGTTTCAGGCGACAACCTACCAATTCCGTCAGCCGTGCAGCCGGAATCCCGGTACCGGGCTTTTTCAATGTGAGATCTTCTGTGATCAACACGGTTCCGGCCGTCATATCTCTTCGGGCAACGACGCTTTTGGTAAATGTATGCCGCAATTCCTCCATATTTTTGGCTATCTCTTCTTTATCTACCGGGTTGGTCATCATTTTCTCGATAAAGCGGATGCCTTCCACCAGCTGCCGTAATTCGGCAGTCGTGACTGAGGTCGACACGTCGGGACCAAACATTTCGCGGCTAAAAGTGACGTGCACCTCCAGCATCTGTATTCCCAAGGTTACTGCCGCCAGACCCGGGTAGATGGTACCCGAGTGATCCGAGAGACCGACCGGGCAGTCATATTTTTTGCGAAACGAAGATATCAGATTTAGACCGACTTTCTCCGGAGGGCAGGGATATGCACTGGTGCATTGAAAAATCATCAAAGGAATTCCGCTTTTGCGAACCCGCTGCAAGGCATCATCGATCTCGTCCAGGGGACTCATCCCGGTGGATAATAGAATGGGAAGCCCTGTTGCAATGATATGATCCAGCATCGGCACGTTAGCTGTTTCACCGGAAGGTATCTTCCAGGCCGCCACCCCAACCCGGTCTAGCAGATCTACTGCTTCGAAGGAAAAGGGTGAGCTAAGAAACAGCAGTTCACGTTCATCGGCATGGCGTTTAAGGCCGGCCCATTGCTCCTCGGTGAACTCCATGCGCTTCCAGTAATCATAGCGTGTGACATCCTGGGGGCTGAATTTAACCCGCCAGGGTTCTTCGCGGGTGCTCTCGGCCGCGGCAATATGGGTCTGGAATTTAACCGCATCGGCACCAGTGTCGGCGACAGCATCGATGTAAGCATGTGCTATTCCGAGGCTGCCATCGTGTGCCTGGGCGACTTCCGCTACGATCAGACACGGCAGACCGGGACCAACGGATTTTTCTCCTATTTTGAATTTCTGAGACATTGCTGCTTTCCTGTTTTAATCCAATATTGAATACCTGACGCATTCACACCTTTTCTTCTGCCATAACTCAAGACTTTTTTACAAACCGCTGAATTAACGGATCCAGGTATCGCAGGATGCTGTTTTTGGCTGCCTTACGGGGTAAATTTTGCATATAAACCGAAGAATATTCGGGTTCAATCACCGGATCAGGATTGGACGACCAGTCATTGCAATCATAGCCTATCAATTCCATGTAAGGTTTAAACGCCGGTTTAAAAATTTCAACATCTTCTGCAGTGAACCAATGGCGCCAGTCGCCGGTGGATTTTTTACGAATCACTTTGGCCTTGCCGGATGCACTCGGGACGGTTGCATCGGCCTGGACTTCAAATTGCAAGTAGTTGTTAAGGGCATCAAATTTTCCGTTGACCATATCCTCGAAGGTGAATAAAAACCAGTCACTATCCAATTTATTCACAAAATCAACCATCTGTTGATAACGATGTCGTTCTTCTGCAACCACTTGTTCAACAGGCCGGGGCCAACCATTGTGTCCCGTAAATCGGCAAATCTCGGAAAATGTTACGGAACTGGGATCTTTTTCCTTTTTTAAGACCAGATCCAGATGGGCTTCATATTGCTTTTTCTTCCCCGCGAAACCCTTATGCCAGCGATACAGCATTCGGCTGACGGCGGCATCACGGGGGTCGCGGGCCATCCAAATCATACGATCATAATGTTCCTTGCTTAAATGTTCTTGGAAAACTTCGAAGCTTTTGCCTTTACGCTCTTCATAGGTATGCTTATAAACTGCATTTTCGTAATCGCCTATATGTTTGCCCGGGCGCCCACCCGAAAAGGCATGGCAGTTTGGCAGTCCGCCGGAGACTTTATACACCATGACAGTGGTTCCTGTTTTCCCTGTTCCCAATATCAATACTTTCATTTAATGCCTCCTATTTCGAAATTCGATAGCTAATCTCGAAATTTTTAATCAAACATGTTGTCAGATAGACGGTCGTTTGGGTTTAACTAAGGGCGCATCAAAAATATCTGATCAGATATTTTTTCTGTTTTTATGCTGCCGGTGTGGCCGAGCACCTGTTGAATTATGGATACTCGGTTCATTAACTCCTGAAGCGAAACACCGGGATAACGATGGCGATGAAACTCCGGGGGCGCATGCTTGCCCGGTAGTTGTTTGCGAACATACTTAACCAAACGTCGCCAATCGGCAAAGCCTCTTCCTAAAATTCGATCGCCTATAGGTGGTTTCGGCAGAATCGGTTGACATTCCATCTTCTTTTCGAGAACGTCAACAATCCGCTCACACGCCAGCGGGCCGTCTTGAGCTGCCAGATATTTTTTGACAAGCGCCCGGCGTTCATCACCATTGGCGGCACCAAGTTCTCCCCTTATTATCTGCGTGAGAGTTTCCAGCAGGTGATCAATATCGAAACACTGATGACTGATCAAATTCGGCAGCCGGTAGAAGCCCATATCGTATGTTTTATCGATCACTGCTCGGTAAGATATTGCCGGAACGCCCATCATATAGGCTTCGACACCGGTGGTACAGCCGTTGTGGATCACGGCATCGGTCGCCATAAGCCAGGGTACCACATTGCCGTCGTTGGTAACTTTAACACGCTGGCACTCACTGGCGATGTCTTTGTAAACCTGCTGGTTTTCCGTCGGGTGCGGCCGAACAATTATTGTGTGATCCGGATAAGCCTTATCAAGGGTCGGGATCAGCTGTTTGAAGGTCTTAAAAACAGCCAGCTTGTGATCCCGCAATCCTTCAGCATACTCAAGGCTCATACCCACCGCCGCTTTGCCGAATTGCGGCGCCTCTCCCTCTTTTTTAACCGGTCGGAATAAATTTTGGGCCGGGAAAAAGGCATTCACATGGTTAAAATTTGTATTTACCAGGATAAAATTTCCATAGGTGTTTCGGATTTTCTCAGCTTCCGGATCGTAAAAAGACCGCAACTCAGGGCGCAGCATATCACTGCGTGGATTGCCTGTGACATGAATCGGCATGTCAGCCGGAAGGTCCGGATACTGCCGCCATAATTCGGCATTGTCTTCGCCCCAGGCAAACAGGTGTGAGTTATATCGAATGGCAACCGGGGAGAGCCTGCGGGAATAATAAGTTTCTGCCGGGAGATGAACCAGGGCTTCTTCATCCCACGTCAGAATCTCGTGGCCCATTTTCTCCATAATCCGAAACATTTTGAGATTGCGTTCCGTCATGCTTTTGTTGAGATACAGACTCCTCGGAAAAGACGTAATGCGAAAATCTACTTCGCGATGAGAACCGATGATGACCGCAAACCCGCGTTGAACTGCAATGCAGGCCAGCAGCAATTTGGGGTCCAGTTCCCGCACCTGGTTTTCAACCGGTATGATCAGATACGCTTTATGATCTTTAATCTTCACAAGAGATTTCCTTGTTTTATTGTCGGATTCCTTTACCGCAGAGATCGCCGAGTACGCAGAGAAAAACCATTAATTGTTATGATTGCCTCTGCGGTCTCTGCGAGCTTTGCGTTAAATTTCTTTGTAACTGAACCAATCTATGTCTAAAAAATTATAGCCGCATTAGTAACTTCTATTATTCTAAACGCTTATCTGGAAAAGCACATCGGAGATGGGCTTGACGTTTAGCCGCGTGTTATCTTTGAGAAGCTGCTGGATTCGTTCAATTTTTAAGTTTATCGTGTCGACAGAAATTCTCGGATAGCGGTGGCGCTGGAACTCGGGCCGGTTGTGAGAGCCGGGTAATTTTGGCTTTAACCGCTTGTACAGATGATATCCACCGGCGATCATCCAGCGCTGGAGACGTTCCACTGGAGAAGGCCCTGAAGAATCGGTTCCATCGGCTGTGAAAGACTCAAGAACGTTTACCATCCGCTCACACGCCAACGGACCTGATTGGGAAGCCAGGTAATGGTCTACAACTGCTTTACGCTCGTTGCCATCGCCTGCCGTCCGCTGGCCGGTTAATATGTGGTTCAGCAGATCCTCCAGCTGATCGAAATTAAAGCAGTGGTCGCTGACCGCGTTGGGTAAGCGGTAAAATCCATTGTCAATAATTTCGCTGATGGATGCCCGGTAGCTGATGGCCGGCACGCCCATCACAAATGCTTCGATACCGGTGGTACAGCCGTTGTGCAGGACGGCCTTCGTGGCCAGTATCCAGGGCACCACATTGCCCTGGTTGGTTACATGCACGCGTGAACACCGAGTAGCGATTTCGTTGTAGACGTCGTGTCGTTCAGTGGGGTGGGGCCGGACCACTATGTTCAGCTGTGGGAAGGCCTGTTCGAGTTTGGGGATCAGTTCCTGAAAATCCTTAAATACGGCCAGTTTGTGGTTCCACAGGTCTTCGGCGTACTCCCGGCTCATGCCCTTGGCTGCTCTGCCGAATTTAGGGGCTTCATCGGGTTTACTAACCGGTTGAAACAAATTCATGTCCGGGCCAAAGGCATTGACGTGATTGAAATTGGTATTAATCAACATGAAATCTCCATAGGTGTCACGCAGCGCCTGGACTTCGTCTTCGTAAAATGGTTGCATTTCAGGGCGCAGCATATCGGTGCGGGGATTGCCGACGCTATGGATTGGCAAATTATCCGGCAACTGCGGGTACTGGTGCCACAGTTCGACATTGTCCTGGCCCCAGGCGAACAGTTGTGATACCTGGCGGATTGCCTCGGGATGCAGTCGGCGGGAGAAATAGGTCTCCGGCGGTAAATGCACCAGGGCCTCTTCATCCCAGGTCACGATTTCATGATCGAATTTTTTTGCCAGACGGAAAAATATAAGGCTGCGACCCGTCATACTCTTGGAGAGATAGATACTCTTTGGATATGAGTCAATTCGAAACTCCAATTCACGTCGCGATCCGATGACCGACGAGAAGCCGTGCTGGGCCGCAACGCAGGCCAGCAATAGCTTGGGATCAAGCTCCCGCACCTGGTTTTCCACCGGTATTAAAAGCAATCTCTTTCCTGTTGACATGGTCTTGTTTGACCTCCGCGAATCGACTTTTACTGTTTGCTTATTTCTCCGGCAATGCGCTCTGCAAGGCTGCGGCCGTCCAATTTGTGGTAAGCCAGTGTTTCCTGGGGAGTACCGCAGGCCGGAAACTCATCGATTGCAAATTTCGTCAGCCGCCGGGCCCTTAATGCGGGTGACAACATCAGCATATTCAACAGGAGATCACCCAGGCCTCCGTATCCGGAATGATTGTCCAGGGAGAAAAGAAACTCGCAATTCCCACTGACTTCCTCCAACCAGTCGAGATCGACCTCGTTGAGCCATGGCAGATTGACAACCTTCAGGGAAATATCTTTTTCGTTGAGTATTTCTGCGGCCGTTAGCGCCTCATTCATCATCACCGGGCCGTAAGCAAACAAAATTGCATCTTTGCCGTCGTTGACGACGGCGCCCCGGCCGAGAGTAAAACGATAATTATCCGGCAGAACGATGGTGCGGGGCGATGGCGAAATTACCAGACGAAGCATACAGTTTTGCTCGGCCTGATCCACACACCATTGAAGTGCCTGTTCGGTTTCGATGCCATTGCACGGCTCGATGATCGTGCAGTTGGGCAGCGCACCAAAAAGAGAGATATCCCTCAAGCTTTGATGGGATTTTCCCGGACCGGCCGGGATCAGTCCCGCATAGTGGCAGGCATAGATGATCTTGGTTTTTTCGGTGGCATTATTGTAGATCTGTTCATTGGAGCGGGATGCCAGAAATACCCCGAAGGAATTGACAATCGGCAAAAACCCCTGCAGGGCGAGGCCGCCGGCCGTGGATACCATATCCTGTTCGGCGATACCGTTTTCAATGAACCGTTCCGGATAGGCTTCTTCAAAAGGCCGTAAACCGCAGTCGGCCGACAGGTCGGCATCCAGAACGACAATGTCTTTTCGTTGGGCGCCAATTTTTACCAGAGCCTCACCATAGGCGGTGACAACTTTTTCGGCGGTGGCCTTCAGCGTAACGCGATTTTTCTCGCGGGTTGCCATGCCCCGTGTATCCAGCGGTGCCAGGTCCAGTTCTTCGAGCCGGGCATTGATGCGATTAACAATTTCGTTGTAACCGGCTTCAAAGGTCTCATCGTCCGGTGCCCCGGAATGCCAGGGGTACAGCCCGTTGCCCTCCTGCAGGGCCCGGGGTCCTTCCATAAATGAGACCCCTTTGCCTTTGATGGTATCGGCAATCAACACCTTGGGTCGGTCGTTGATCTGCATGAGCCGGGTGAAGGCCTTTTCCAGTTCTTCAAAATCATGACCGTTACAGGTTTGCGCATGCCAGCCGAACACTTCAAATTTTTGGGCGAGATCGCCTAAATCAATAATATCTTTGACGGATTTATCGGTCTGAATTTTATTAAAATCGACAATGGCGATCAGGTTGTTTACCTTCTGATAAGCAGCGGTCTGCAATGATTCCCAGATTTGGCCTTCCTGGAGCTCGCCGTCTCCGGTCATCACCATTACGCGGCCTTTGGCGCCCTTCATTTTTTTTGCCAGGGCCATACCCTTGGCCTTTGAAATGCCCATTCCGAGTGAACCTGAATTGGCTTCAATTCCAGCAATACTGACATCCGGGTGGCCGTGAGTTCCGTCTATCCGTCGCAAATGTTGAAACCTCTCTTCGGAAAGCAACCCCAGAGAGTGCAGAACGGCATAGTGCCCGGGGACATCATGGCCTTTTGATGAAAAATAAATATCGCGGTCAGGGTGATCGACACCCAATTCGGCAATGTTCATTTCAAAGTGGTATAAATAGGTGACGACATCCAGGGAGCTGAAGCTCGAGCCCAGATGCCCGGAACCGGCTCGTTTGACGGTCGCCAGCGCATTGGCGCTGCACATGTCTGCGAGCAACGCCAGCCGTTTATACTTGTCGATGGTCGCTTTGCGGACCCGTTGAAATTCGCTTTCCGGTATTAATCTGATCTCCAACATAATATTGATTACTCCTTCATTATATAGGGGGATTGGGGGACCGAAGGTAATTTCGCCCGATCGGTTTTAACTAGATGCTCGGCGAGGTTCCAATCGTAATCACTGTTGACATCGAAGCCCTCATAGTCTTTGGTAAAAAATGGCATTAGCACATTGCCGGCGATTGTCTTTTCTTCGAGAACTACCCGTGAGTGAGCAATTTCCAGACTGGCATTTTGCACATATACTTCGGGCAGCGACGGATACTGGCTGCTGTGCCAGGGCTGCCGGGCCGGTCCCATGGGTAACAGCGGCAGCATGCGCCTTCCGCGCACAATCCACATCTTGCCGGGATGCTGCTGGCACTTTTCCACCGCTCGCAGGGAATCAACACCGTCCTGTGCGCAAAATTCATCCCAGGCCCGCCGGATAGTTTCAGGCAGTCGAAACGGGCTGGTCGGCCGCAGAATGCTGAAACAATCATAGTCCTCTCTTTTTTTACGCAGCTCACCGAGAGTGAATTCCACCCATTCAATATCAGGCGAGGTGTCACCGGCAATTTTCGCCGGGCGCAAAAAAGGAACTTCGGCACCGTAATGTCTGGCAATGTCGGCATATCGATCCGAGTCCGTCGACACGATCACCGCCTTAAATATCGTACTCTGCAAAGCTGCCGCGATACTGTAAGCAATCAGCGGGTGACCGGCCAGCGGGCGGATATTTTTGTCCGGCACCCGTTTAGAGCCGGATCGGGCTGGAATCAGGGCAACGATATTGGGTTTTTTGTCGGACATTCTGATTCTCATGTTTTTTTTAAAAGTGTATTTTTCTTTCTGGTAAAATCCGAAATCCGAATTACGAAATCCGAAACAAATTTGAAATTCGAATGCTCCAATGAACTAAACAATAGCCGCTTAAAGAGCGATCTGCCAAAATCCGTGTTTCGGTCATTAGAATTTTGGTATTTGAGGTTTGTTTCGAATTTCGAATTTCGATATTCGAATTTATATTTTACCTTGCTGTGCCAGCGTAAAGCCAGAATAGAACTGCAGCAGTTAATCCTACAACATTGCCGGATCTATATTAATATAAATATCTTTCAAATCAGAATACACATCCAAAGCTTCCGTGCCGGGCTCCCGTGACCCGTTGCCGGATTGTTTCAGGCCGCCAAAGGGCATGTGCGGTTCACTGCCATAGGTTCCGGCATTGACCACTGCCACGCCGGTTTGAACTTTGTTCGAAAATTCGGTGGCGCGGTGGATGCTGCGGGTGTGGATGCAGGCCGTCAATCCGTAAGGGGAATCATTGGCCATCTTAAGCGCTTCTGCGAAATCGTTGACTTTGTAAAGACAGGCGATGGGACCGAAAAGCTCGGTGATCGATATCCGACTGCGGGGATCGGCACCCTCAATCAGGGTCGGGGCCATATAAAAACCGCCG
>Ga0265303_10000431_pt1 | contig 23585 bp, 18 predicted proteins | sample Helome_2_FD_192494 | JGI IMG/M metagenome (GOLD analysis project Ga0265303, IMG submission 192494) | Marine sediment microbial communities from subtidal zone of North Sea - Hel_20160317 (Illumina Assembly) | ecosystem: Environmental > Aquatic > Marine > Subtidal zone > Sediment ... | reverse complement strand
CTTCAGCATTGCGGTTTGAACCATCAGGCGTTCGACGAAAACATAGATTTCCTTGCCCAAACTCGTTGGCGATGCCGGTTGGCCGTGGGTGCGAGCCAGCATTGCAACATCTTTCCACTGGCGGGCTTTGGCCTGAAGCAACTCGATGACTTCATTGACAAGGGGTGTTAAAACTTTTTCCCAGGCCTGTTTCAAGGAATAGGGCAAGGCGGTGTTGTTAATGTCCTGGGATGTCAATCCGAAATGAATGAATTCTTTGAAGGCCTGCAGATCCAGTTCATCGAATTTTTCCTTTAAATAATACTCCACGGCTTTGACATCATGGTTGGTGGTTTTTTCAATATCCTTAACCCGGCGACCATCCGGCAGTGAAAAATTTTTATAAATGGATCTCAGTAATTTAAACAGTTTGGGGTCAAAGCCTTCCAGCTGCGGCAACGGCAGTTCGCACAGGGCGATAAAATATTCTACCTCGACAAATACCCGGTATTTTATCAACGCACCTTCCGAAAAATAATCCGCCAACTTTTGAGTTGCCCGGCGATAACGACCATCAACCGGAGAGATCGCTTCAAGAGATGAAAATTCCATAGTGCTTCCTTTATGGTGAGGTTCATAGGGTATCAGTATTAACGAAGCCCGAAGCCTTAGCGAAGTCGGATGCCTGAAATGCGAAGGTGGGAACCTATGAACGGTTAAAACCCATGCTTTTCGACGAGTATAGGCAAATGCTACCACCGTGTCAAGGTGGTGCAATCAGTCAATAAAACTACATTTTTTTCCTAAACCATTCGTCCTGCCGATGCGCATAGGGCTCAACATAAGAAACAAGAATTCAGTATGGTTGGCCGCGGCTCGATTTTTGCTCAGCCAAGGTTTATGTTTTGACAAGGTAGCACAGATCGGTTTATTTTGGATAAATAGAAGACGAGCAGGCGCCGAAAGGAATCGTAATGAAAAAATCGCTGGTGGTTATTTTGGCAATAACTTTAGGCTTCAGCGGATTTCTGTACTATGACTGGCACACCAAAACCAAAAAGCAGGCCGCAGAGCCTAGTATACCGCAGTATTCATGGACGGATGCCCGGGGATCCCGACACTTCACCGATTCACCGCCGCCCAAAGGTGCGACCAGCATTAAAGAAACCAAAGGTTACAAATTTATAGAACCGCCCCTGGTATATACCATCAAGAATAAAGTGGTCGATTACTATAGAAAAATCAAGGGAAAGCTGTTTAAGTCTAAAAAAAAGAAAAGAAGAAAAGAATAAGGGGAGTTGGAAAGGCAACAGCTCCAGGGTTTTATTCATCCTTATCTGTTGTTTTGTCACGCTTCATCCTCAGAAAGCTTTAATTACATATGAATCAGCAGCTGGAAGATGCCACTTTTTTATTGGCAGCAAAGATTCCTGTTGACCCAGCAAACAACAGCTTGGCTATTTAAAACCTCAACCCATATCACCCAATCTACAATTCCCAATATCCCATGTAACTTCAGCATATCTGAAAAATTTTACGCTTTTCCGCATTCCATCATTATCCTAACTTGTCAGTTCCGTTTTCGGCACAAATATAGTATGTATAGCCGGGTTCACTTAACACATTTGAAGACCGGATGCGTCTATTGTTGCTGGAAAAAAAATTAATCAAAATATTTTTTTATGGATAAAAAACACATCAGCACTCACCGCGCTTTTGTTTACGGCGCCTTGGCCCCAGGAACGGGTGAGATCTATGCCGGTTTTCGAATGCAGGGGATTTTGACGGTAACATTATTTTTAATCTGCAGCGTATGGTTTACGCTGACACTGCTCACCATCCTGTCAGCGGTCGTGGGCCGGGTGTTTGACAGTCTTAACGGCATGGAACCCCTGGTGCTGCCGGAGCTGCCGTTTGTTACCCTTGGTGTTTCATTTTTAGGGATTTATTATCTCTGGTCATGGGCCATGATTGCCGCCGTCGATGCGGCCGTGTCCCATCGCCAAAGATATGCCGGGCAACCCCAGGCAAGTGTTGTTTGGGCGATTACCATGTCGTGGTTTTGTCCGGGATCCGGGCAGGTTTACACCGCAGACCGCCGTTTCGGATATATCCTTTTTGCCGCCTATCTTCTGGGAATCCTGCTCAGTATTCCGGCTTACCGGCAACTGTTTGAGGACCTTTCCGAAATGACCAACAGCGGACAGCTGTCAACCAACAATCCATATGCCGTCATTGATATGGTTCACGGGTTGATGGCCCGGGTAAGTTATAGTTTCGGCAAACTGTTTCAGATCTCTGTCAGATATTTTGCCCTGGCTGCCACCATGGCCGCTCTAAGACAGGGGCCCTTAAAAACAGACATGAGATGGACCACGCCTTCGGCTATTTACGGCGCAGCGCTTGTGGGCCTCGGCTGGCTATGTCCCGGATCGGGACAGCTTCTCCAGCGGCTGGGTAAAATGGGCTGGTACTTGCTGGCGGGCTATCTGGGCAGCAAACTTCTGATCGGTTTCCTGCTGGGAAATGACTTGATAACAGTTCCAACCGCCGACGGCCTGGCCTGGATACCCTTGATCGTTCAGTGGGCCTCCATGTTGGAGGCCCCCATCTGGATGATAAAAGGCAGAGGGATGAAATAACCAGGACCTGGGAATCTCAGCCATAACGCAGTCATTTTTTCTATAATATGATCATCATGCAATTAACGAATAACGATTAATTTCTCACTGAGCGATCTTCGCTCAATGAGAGCACGGTACCATATGGAACTTAGTCACGAAGAAAAACAACTGTTGATGTACCTGGTTGATAAAAGGAATATGGTGCATAAATTCTGCGTGAACAGAATCTATGCATTAAATCAAGCGGTACTTCAGGTGTGTAAAGCGCTGCCGGGTTTTGTTGTTGTTGATCCCGATGGCCATGGCTTTGCGACTTCCCACGATGACCACCAGTTTTTTTCCGCGGGTGACGGCGGTGTATATTAGGTTGCGCTGTAGCAGGATATAGTGCTGGGTAACGATGGGGATAATCACCGCCGGATATTCAGAGCCCTGGGATTTATGGACGGAGACGGCATAGGCCGGGACAATTTCATCGAGATCACCAAAATCATAAACAATTTCCCGGCCGTCAATGGTAACGGTAACCTCCCTGCTCTCCCAGGCAATGGCCGTAACCCGCCCGATATCACCGTTGAAAATCTCCTTGTCATAGTTGTTTCTGATCTGCATGACTTTGTCATTGACTCGGTAGGCGCGCTCCCCGCGGGTGACACCGCCTTCGCCGGGATTGAGGACCGTCTGCAGCTGCTGATTCAGGTTTCCAGCCCCGACTGTTCCCCGGTGCATAGGGGTTAAAACCTGGATATCATCCACCGGATCAAAACCAAACCTTTGCGGAATGCGGTTTTTGGCCAACTCCAGAATAATTTCCAATACCCTGTCAGGGTCTTCCTGTTCGATAAAATAAAAATCATTTCTCGGATCGGTTGTCTGGTTGGTACTAACAAACGGAGCCCGGCCCTGGTTTATCCTGTGGGCATTAACGACAATCTGACTGGATTGTGCCTGCCGAAAGATTTTATCCAGGGTCACTACCGGAACCGCCGAAGATGCAATGATATCGGATAGAACATTTCCGGCACCCACTGACGGCAGCTGATTGACATCTCCGACCAAAATTAAAGTGGCAAAGGGCGGAATCGCTTTTAGCAGATGATACATCAGGAGGGTATCAATCATCGAAGATTCGTCAATCACCAGCACATCACAGTCAAGATGTCTGTCCTCGTGACGCTGAAATCCACCTTTTTGTAAACTGTATTCGAGCAGTCGATGAATAGTTTTGGCGTTTAAGCCGGTCGTTTCACTCATTCGCTTGGCGGCCCGGCCGGTGGGCGCCGCCAGCATAATTGCAGCCTTGAGCCTGGCAAAAATTTTTAATACCGCATTGATCAGGGTTGTTTTACCGGTACCGGGACCGCCGGTGATCACCATAACCTTATTTTCCATAGCCCAGGCGACGGCCATTATCTGATTTTCGGCCAGGGTAATGGACAGCTGATGCTGAACCCAATCGATGGCCTTGCCCGTATCAATATCGCGGATGGACTTTGTCCTGTTGACCAGCGCTTTCAGCCGACCGGCAATGCCGGTTTCACATAAATGAAAGCGGGTCAAATAAACGGCTTTATGGTTTTCCTTGAGGGTTTCAAGGGTTTCACTGATATCCTCTATGACTATTTTTTGGTCCATGGCAAGTTTGCCCAGGGCTAATATTAACGGCTCCCGGTCGACGCCGAGGATGTCACAGCATTTGGAAACAAGCGGTTCATAGGGGAAATAAACATGACCCTCGTTGGACAATTGATTGAGGACATACAGAATACCAGCTTCAACCCGCAGCCTGGAATTTTTGTCAAAACCCAGTTTACCGGCAAGCTGGTCCGCAGTGACGAAACCGACACCGAATATATCGGTGGCCAGGCGGAAGGGATTTTTTTTCACCACGCTGATGGATTGATTGCCGTATTCCTTGAATATTTTGGAGGCAAAACCGGAGCTGACCCCATGGCTTTGCAAAAAAAGCATCACATTGCGGATCGCACTTTGACCCCGCCAGGCCCTGGTGATCATGGCGATGCGCTTTTCGCCGATGCCCTCAATCCCGGAAAGTCGATGGATCTGTTTGTCGATGACATCCAGGGTCTTTTTCCCGAATCTATCAACAATGCGGCCGGCCATTACCGGGCCAAGGCCTTTAATCATACCCGAGCCCAGGTACTTGCGAATACCGGAGACGGTCGCCGGCACCCTGGTATTATAATCGCTTACCTTAAATTGAAGACCGAACCTGGGATGGTTTGACCATTCACCGGTCATATCGAGGATCTCTCCCGGCAAGGGCGCCATCAGGATACCCACCACCGTCACCGGTTCATGACGCCCGGACACTTTCACCCTGGCAATGGTAAAGCCGTTTTCTTCATTGGTGAAGGTAATGCGTTCGATCTGGCCGGAGAGTTCGGTTGGCATTGTATTTTACTTCTTGGGCCTTAAAGAAATTTTTCAGTTAGCATAAAAGGTTTCAGGTGTCGGGTGTCGGGAAAGAGAGTTCGAAGGTTCAGTGCTTGCCCGCATCTCTGGTGAATTCACCGTTCAGCCTGCGATGAGCCCTTCGGTCGTGAGCTCACCCCTCGACGTGCTCGGGCCTGAGCCTGCCGAAGGCAGCCGAGTAGAGGTGACGTTTTAACGCTAAACGCGGAAATTTTACCTCTGGATTCTGGACCTGCTGACCCTGACACCTGACACCTGAAACCAACAGGTAAGAGCCTTAAGATCAGCCATAAATATTTACCCGCTCTAACGTGTATCTCCACGCTCCATATTTACCCACTCCGGCACGCGCACATTCGATTCGCCGGGCGAACCCGGTATGTAGCACTTGATATCTATCACCGGGGAGCCGTCATAGGCATCAATTTCCTCTATCTCAATGATATGTTCAGTAATCGCAACGATCTTACAGAGCGTCTGGGCAATCAGATTGGGCCGCTGCGGCGAGTGGGTCGCAAAGACTCCGGTCAAGGGATTGTTGGGATCTTTGCGGGGATGAACCTGCAGGGTTTTACGCTTTTCGGGAGTATCGTTTTGATGGAACCAATAAAAGACGAAAATATGGGAAAACCCCTCCAGCCCCAGCAACCCATCGGCAAATTCATTAAAAATCTCAATTCTGGCATCATCATCTGTTTTCCTGACAATACCAATGGGATCTAAGGAATAGGACCTCGGCATCATTTCGCTCATCCTTTCTAAATGTCAAATATTCCAGTTTTAGTCTTTTTGGAGCTCCGGCAGATCAGCATAAAAATCCAACGCCTCCGGATTGCCAAGGGCATCTTTGTTGAGGACGGGCTGGCCTTGAATGATTTTTTTAACCGCCAACTCAACCTTCTTCATATTGAGGGTGTAGGGCACCGCCGGTGTTGCCAGAATCTTGGCCGGGACATGCCGGGGCGAAGCGTTGGTACGAATCGTCTGTCTGATCTTGGCTTGTAATTCCTCGGTTAACGCATAGCCGCCGGCCAGCTTGACAAATAAAATGACGCGGATATCATTTTCCCACTTTTGGCCAATCACCACACTGTCTTCCACTTCTTCCAACTGCTCCACCTGGCGATATATTTCAGCAGTCCCGATGCGCACGCCTCCAGGATTCAGGGTGGCATCGGAGCGCCCCAACATGACCACACCGCCGCGGTCAGTCACCGTCACAAAATCACCGTGTCGCCAAATGTTGGCAAAGACGTCGAAATAGGCGCTGCGGTACTTGCTGCCATCCGGATCGTCCCAGAAATATATGGGCATGGACGGAAACGGTTTGCAGCAAACCAGCTCCCCCTCTTCGTTGACCAGTTCCTTACCGCTCTCGTTGAACGCCCTGACATCCATTGCCAGGCCCCGGCACTGGAGTTCGCCGGCATACACTGGACCCATGGGGTTTCCAAGGGCGAAACATCCGTTGAGATCCGTACCACCGGCAATGGAAGCCAGCTGTAAATCCTTTTTAACCTCATTGTAGATAAACTCAAAACCCTCGATGGATAATGGAGAACCGGTGGACAGAACCGCCCTGAGAGCCGATAAATCAAAATCTTGGGCTGGCTTGACGCCGGCATTGATCAGAGCGGCAATATAGCCGGCGCTGGTCCCGAAAACCGTCACTTTTTCCTCCTGGGCCATCTCCCACAGGGCAGCGGGATGGGGATGAAAAGGATTGCCGTCAAAAAGCACCAGGGTGGCACCCACTGCCAGAGAACTCGTCAGCCAGTTCCACATCATCCAGCCGCAGGTGGTGAAATAAAAAATCGTATCCTCCCGCTTCAGGTCGGTGTGGAGCACCAACTCTTTTAGATGGTGAACCAGAATACCACCGGCGCTTTGCACCATGCATTTCGGCAACCCCGTGGTGCCGGATGAATACATAATGTAAAGGGGATGATCAAAGGGCAGTTGCTCAAACTCGATATCGAGATTGGATTCTGATGACTTAAACTCGTTGTAATGGACGGCATTGGGGATACTGCTGATATCTGTGTTCTGTTCGGTATAAGGAACCACTACCACTTTTTCAATGGACGGCAATTCCTTTAAAATATTGGCGATCCGCTCCAAAGAATCTAAATGTTTACCTTTGAACGAATATCCATTGGCCGTGAACAAAACCTTGGGTTTGATCTGTCCGAAACGATCCAGCACCCCTTTAATACCAAAATCAGGCGAACAGGAGGACCAGGTTGCCCCGATACTGGTGGCCGCCAGCATGGCGACAATGGAAGCCGGCATATTCGGCATAAAGCCCACCACCCGGTCACCGGTTTGAACACCTGCCTCTTTTAAGGACCTGGCCAGACGGGCGACTTCATCGTAAAGTTCGGCATAGGTTATTTTAAGCGATGGCTGCCCTTCCCCTTTGAAGATTAAAGCCACCTGATCGTCCCTGTAACGAAGAAGGTTTTCTGCAAAATTGAGTCTGGCACCTGCAAACCATTTTGCACCCGGCATTTTCGATATATCGTCAATGACCTGGGCATAGGGTTTCGAAGCAATAATATCGGCAAATTCCCACATGGTTTCCCAAAAATCAGCAATACTTTCAATCGACCATTCATAAAGGGACGCATAATCATTGATATTCTGATTATATTTTTTATTCACCACTTTCAGGAAACGGTACATGTTGGACTGTTTAATCTGCTCTTCGGATGGCTCCCATAATAGTTTCGACATGATCAATCCCCCTTAATATGGAAATTAACAAATTCTGATTGAGTTTAACCAGTTTTTACCGTCAAGTGCCCCCAATAGTCAAGAATTGGTGAATAAAAAAAGTTCGAAGGCTGTGACATTTTTTTTGTAACCGGGAGCAAAGCACCCGATCTGTATTGCAAGAATTAAAGGTCCGGTTTGACGTGAACCCTGAACCCTGAACCTTAAACCCTGCACGGTTATATATTTTATGCTTGCAGGCTTTTTTGATATTGGTTATCACTACGTCCATCGATTCGTAAATACGATGACGTATTTACTCACTCAGGACTTGGTGCTGAGTAAGCAATTACGTTGGATTGGTAATATTTATATGTCACTGTAATTGCGAATCGAAGCACTCGACCGACAAAATTGACCATTGAGGAGATACATTATGAGAGTTGTTGACTTGAGATCCGATACACTGACCCGTCCGACGTCTGAAATGTCCCGGGCAATGGCCGGGGCGGATGTCGGTGACGATGTCTTCGGGGAAGATCCCACCGTAAACAAACTGGAGCAATTGGCTGCCCATCGTTTGGGAAAAGAGGCGGCTCTATTTGTGGCCAGCGGAACCATGGGCAACCTGGTCAGCCTGCTGGCCCATTGCGGCCGGGGGGAGGAAATCATCCTGGGAAGCTTTGCACACACCTTCTATTTTGAGCAGGGTGGATCCGCTGCCGTGGGCGGCATCCATCCCCGGACCCTGCCCAACCAGCCCGATGGGACACTGGTTTTGTCTGATATTGAAGGTGCTATCCGAACGGACAATGTTCATTTTCCCAGAACCCGGCTGATTGTGCTTGAAAATACCCACAACCTGTGCGGCGGCCATCCCCTGGATATTGATTATATGAAGGCAGTGGGAGATGTTGCCCGGCGTCACGGTTTAAAAGTCCATGTGGACGGGGCACGCTTTTTTAATGCAGCTGCCGCCCTGGATGTACCGGCCGCAAAATTGGCTGCCGAGGCTGATTCGGTGTCCTTTTGTTTAAGCAAGGGACTTGCAGCGCCGGTGGGCTCGGTGGTTTGCGGCAACCATAATTTTATTTCAGAGGCCAGGCGTGCTAGAAAAATACTGGGCGGTGGCATGCGCCAGGCCGGTGTACTGGCGGCAGCAGGAATTGTGGCCCTCAATGAAATGGTCGATCGCCTGGCGGATGATCATGCCAATGCCCGCAAACTGGCTGAAGGGCTGGCGGAGATGCCTGGTGTGACAATCGATCCCTCCCAGATTCATACCAATATCGTTTATTTCGAGGTGAACCGGGAAGACATCACAGTGGAAGGACTGGTAAAGTGTCTGGATGACCACGGCGCCCGAATGCTGCCGGTAGGTCCCGGACGCATCAGAGCCGTCACCCATTACCATATTTCACCAGATGATATTGACTATGTGCTGGAAGTGTTCGCGAAGGTGCTGAAGTAAACAAGGTGTCGGGTGTCAGGCATGTTGACGATTATGTCACCGCTTTACCTTGACACCTGAAACCCTCCAATAGATTTGATCCTTTTGCCGGTGTAGGGTCGGCCTCTGTGCCGACCATATTCTGGGGTACGCGATGAACTGCATCCGACGGGCACAGAGGCCCGCCCTACTTCGGAACTTGCGCTAATAATTGCTGACACCTGAAACCAGACACCTGACACCTTATTACTGGTTTCTCTCAATTAGAGGTATATTTTTTATATCACTAATGCTTAAAGCTGCGTTGGCCCGTATACACCATGGTCACATCAGCCTCGTTGCAGGCTTCAATGGATTGATAGTCGTTCCCGGAGCCGCCCGGTTGAATCACCGCCGCAATTCCCTCCCGGATACCGACATCCACGCCATCTCGAAACGGGAAAAAGGCATCACTGACCATGGTGGCCCCGATCAGCCCACCCTTTTCCCTGGCTACGCGCTCATTGAATTCCGCTTTTTTATCGGCGTCGGTCAATTCATTATAGGGAATGCCCAGGCTCTCAAAACAATAGCGATCGGCCAGCTTGCGATAGGCCTTGTCTCTTGCGATCTCGGCCACACCGACCCTGTCCTGCTCACCGGTACCGATACCGACGGTGACCAGATCTTTGACATAAATGACCGAGTTGGAAGTAATCCCGGATTCGACCAGCCATCCAAAGAGCATATCCTCATATTCCTGATCAGTGGGTGCCCGGTTAATTTTGTAAACCTGGCCCTTGTATTCGGTTTCGGCCATTTTTAGATCATCCCGGCTGCGGCTGGTTGGCACAAAAGACCATTGGGTGATAATGCCGCCGTCGATCAAGCTTTTGAATTCGACACATCGTTGCCCCACAAAAGATTTCAGCCGTTCAATGTTGCCGATTTTGACCACCCTGAGATTTTTCTTGATGGCAAAGATATCCATAACACCTGGTTCGAAATCAGGTGCCACAACCACTTCGGCATACTGTTGGACAATGGCCTCGGCCGTGGCCTTGTCCACTGCACGATTCAGCGCAATACAACCGCCGAAGGCGGCAACCCTGTCCGCCATGTTGGCTTTCAGGTACGCCTCCACCAGCGAATCGGCCAGGGCCACTCCGCAGGGATTATTGTGTTTAACTATAACCGCCCCCGGTTTGTCTACAAAATAGCGCAAGATGTTAAGGGAATTATCGGCATCGGTCAGATTGGTTTTGCCGGGGTGTTTGCCGGATTGCAGCAGTTCAATATCGGAAGCCAGATACTGGCCCGATTGAATGGTATGGGTTTCACCCAGAACCAGATTGCCGTTGACCATCCGGTAGAGCGCGGCTTCCTGCCCGGGATTTTCACCGTATCGCAGCCCTTTCTGAACGTCGTCAATGGTCCAGGTAACCTTCTCATAAAAAAGAGTCTGTCGATTGTTTTGATCAACAAAGCTAATCTCCATCTTGGGCGGAAATTGATCGTCCATGATGGTACGGTACATTTTTTTTAGATCCTCGGCCATGTCAGGTCTCCTTTCCTGGCTCCAGTTAGTAAGGTTCAAGGGTTCAACGTTCAGGGTTAGCGTGCCAGAATATTCTGGCCGCTGAAAACCGCCTGCTATACTATGTTTAGAAATCGGCAGTTTAGATCAGATCGAGCCCTTCAAACCCAGAACCTATAATTTGTAACAACTTTCTACATCCGGCAAAGCATTGGCGCTTAGATAGTCGGCGATGGTACGATCATAAACAGCGGTGTGATCAAAGGCTTTTTGGGCCAGACGGTAGCGCAGCTCGAGGGTCAGGGCGCCATCATTTGATTCCAACTCGGATACGATCATCCCGTAGTCTGATGGATCTACCACAGAAGCCACCCGAATGAAATTTTTTGCCGAAGCCCGGATCATGCAGGGTCCCCCGATATCGATGTTACCCCTGGCCTGCTCAACGGTCACGCCATCTTTTGAAATGGTTTCTTTGAACGGATATAAATTGACCACGACCATGTCAATGGGTACACTTCCGGTTCGCTTTAAATCGTCCTGGTGGGATTCGTTATAAGTTTCAGTGAGAAGGCCAAGGTAAATTTTAAAATCCAGGGTTTTTACCAGACCGCCCTGGGTTTCAGGTTGACCCGTGTAATCGGAGACCTGGGTCAAACGGTAACCGGCTGAATCTCCCAAAATCTCCTGAATCCGGCCATAGGTACCACCGGTGGAAAAAAATTTCACCTCCGGATTAATGGCCACCAGCTGCGGTATAAAGGTGTCCAGTCCACCTTTATCGGATACACTTACCAGCACGTGGCGTACGCTAACCAGACTGTCGATCCTGTCTACGATATTCATAGCCATAAGGTTCACCTCTTTCCTTCGTTCTCTTCAATAAATCGTTTAAAGAATCCCTCCATAAACGCGTGACGCTCTTCGGCCAGTTTCTGGCCTTCTTTGGTTTGCATGCGATCTTTGATTTTACAAAGCTTTACCTTAAATTCCCTGTAACCTGTATCGTCAATTGAATAGGGCCGGGCATCCTCTATTTTGGTCTCGCCGTTATGAAGCCGGGCACCCAATTCCCCGGCAAAAAGAAAAGCGCGGGCCACTCCCACCGCCCCGATGGCGTCAAGTTTATCGGCATCGAATAAAACTCTGGCTTCGGGCGTTCGGGGTTGCCGGTCACCGCGAAACCTATGAGATCGAATGCAATGCAAAATATTTTTCTTCTGGCTCTCGGAAAGGGCCAGCTTTTCGACGATGGGCGCTGCCATGCGGGCGCCTTTTTCAGCATGGCAAACAGCACCGTTGGAATCATCCTGGCAGCTGCGGCCGATATCATGCAGGTAGGCGGCAACCAGCAGTACATCCAAATCTACACCCGCGGCGGATCCTATGCGTTCACACAAACGGCAAACTCTGAGGGTATGATCCCAGTTGTGGCTGCCCCTGGCGCCTTGAAAGTGTTTGTGAGCCATTTCCGTTACGGTATCGAGCATAAGGCCTAACTGGGAAGATCGACTATTTAAATTGATCCGCCAAGGCGGAAATATAGGCGGTATTCTATCATTTGAAAGGGGGTGTTTTGTACATACACTAGTTCTGGCCGGACATGCAATAGACAAATTAAGCTGATTTCCGATTGTCTTTTTGCGGGTCGAATGATAAAATTTCATAGATAGGTTCTGGGTTCAGAGGTTCTGGGTTCAGAGGTTCTGGGTTCAGAGGTTCTGGGTTCAGAGGTTCTGGGCTCAGAGGTTCTGGGTTCATAGGTTCTGGGTTGTTCTTGGGTGATCTATCAACCGATTGCAAATCACGTGATTTGCGTAGCCACCATTCAATCTCAGATCTAATCGGAAATAAAACCTCTGAACCCTGAACGCTGAACCTCTGAACCTTTACTTTTAAGGAAAAAATTATGCGTCCAAAAAAATATTTATTTCTAATATGTTTGATAGCAGTACTTCCCTCTCTGGGTTTGGCCGAATCCAAAATAACGGGCTGGGGAAAGGCCAAATGGGGAATGTCCCATGCCGAGGTAAATAAAATTTACGAATTGAATTCCTGGGAAACCGGCACAAGTCCAACCTGCAAAATGAAACAAAAAATCAAGATTATGGGGCGGGATTTTACAGTTGCTTTCTATTTTGACCAGCGTTCGGCCAACGGGAAATTGTATCGAATGGTGTTGGCCCATTTTAATAATGATGTTACTGATGTCCTCTGGCTGAAGTCTGTAAAGGAAATGCTGGTGGGAAAGTATGGAAATCCGGATACCTTCGATATCAACGGTAAAATGAAGGCCAGCCGATGGATACAACCTGATAACCGGCTAAAGCTGACAACCCTGACAGGCAAAACCGTTATGTGCGCCATTGAATACATTTCCCTCGGTTCGGAAAGCAAAAAACTTTAGGAGAGTAAACTTTTTTTCACAAAATGCCGATAGATTAACAGTGGACCAGCATAACTATATTCAAGTCAGGAATTCGCAGATCAATTATTACAAAGAGGTACCCCTTTTCTATCAAACAGGCACCAATTCTTACGGCCTGTATAAACCACCGGGCACCAGCCTTACGGAAATGCGAATCAGCCAGCAACGTCACCCTCGGCTCTATATCCATGAGGAAGACAGGATAGTTGCCATTAAAGAGCTTCAGAAGGGGTTTAACAAACAAATCAAACAAAGCATTGCGACCGGAAATGCGGTGAATGTCAAAGCATCCCTCTGTAATCTGGTTGAAGAAACCCTTGCCGAGCCTCGCAGCGGAACCCTCAAGGCGTTACCCGAAACTGTTGATTCCCTGGTTACCGGATATTCCAAACATCCCGAAATTTTAAAATCAATTGCATCGATTTCCTTTAAGGACTACACCACCGTAATCCATTCCGTAAATGTGATGGCCTTAACTCTTGGATTTTGTTTTCACTCAGGTTTTAAAATGCAAAAAGCCCGGCGGATAGGATTAACCGCGCTGCTGCATGACGTCGGAAAAACCGAGATCCCCGGGTCAATATTAAAAGCGCAGCGTAAATTGACCGGCCACGAATTTAAGATAATGAAAACCCATCCGACCATCGGCAGCGTGATCATACGGGAAAAAAATAAACTTGGTGAAGAAATTGCGCTGGGTGCTTTGGAACACCATGAAAAACTGGACGGCAGCGGCTACCCCAAGGGAACCCGCAATATATCTTATGTCGGCCAGTTGCTGGGGATCATCGATTGCTACGAAGCCCTGACCAACGAAGATCGGCCCTATCGCCGCGCTCGAGAGCCGCTGCAAACCTTAAAATTTCTCAAAGATGACGTCCAGGACGGGAAATTCAACCGCGACATATTCGAAAAATTCTGCTACAGTCTGATATGATTTAACTAAAAATCCTATCTCGTTGCGGCCGGCAAAATTTAGAATAATTCCCATCTATCAGGTTGGCCTTGAAAATGGAATACTGGAATGTTCGTTCAACCTAAAAAAATTCTGGTCGTATTCTGGGGGTTGTTTTTCTCGGTTGCGTTTCCCGGCTGTCAGACAGTCAAATATTACAACCAGGCGATTAGCGGCCAACATCGCATCCTTCAGAGCCGCCAGCCGATTTCGAAAATCACGGCCGATCCGAATTCATCGGAAATTTTACGTCAGCGGCTAACTTTCATAATGAATGTCAGAGCGTTTGCCGAAGACGACCTTCAACTGCCGGTGTCAAACAACTACAATACCTATGTCGACCTTAAAAGACCTTACGTCGCATGGAATGTGATGGCGACACCTGAGTTTTCTATGGTACCCAAGACATGGTGTTATCCCATTGTTGGCTGCGCCGCATACCGGGGCTACTTCGCTGAAGCAGATGCGGATCAATTCGCTGAATCATTGCAAGTCCAGGGCTATGATGTCCATGTGGGCGGGGTGACGGCCTACTCGACCCTGGGATGGTTTGATGATCCGGTACTGAGCACCTTTATTCGTCGATCCAAGGCAAGTTCAGCGGCTCTGCTATTTCATGAACTGGCCCACCAGGTTCTTTATACCCCCGATGACACGACCTTTAATGAGAGTTTTGCCACTTTTGTGGAACAGGAAGGCCTGCGCCGCTGGCAAGAATCCTCTGGCAACTCAGCAATCTACAATGAATATCTGAGCAATTACCGCCGTCAGCAGCAATTTGTCAGATTGGTTTTAAAATATCGCCAAAAACTCGAATTGCTATATCAAACAGATTTCGAGCCGACCCAGAAAAGGATAGAAAAGGCGTCTATATTAGAGGATCTGCGCAATGAATTTAACCATTTGAAAACAAAGCAAAGCGGTCTTGCAGCCTATGACGGTTGGATGAACCGGCCTCTAAACAATGCCAAAATCAGCGGCGTGGTTGCATATCACGATTTTGTGCCGGCATTTGGTAAGATATTGGCGGAAAAAGATGGAAACCTGGCTCTATTTTATGAAGCGTGTAGACAGCTGGCCCAAAAAGAGAAGGATGAACGACATCGTATTTTACAAGATGTCATACTAAAGATGCCGCAAACGGCCATGACAGAGTTTCACACATTCCGGCTTGACAGATAAGCTCAATTTTTTTAATATCTTACAGCCCCGACTAAACGTGGTTCTTATAGTGGTCGGTGTGACTGCCATCTTTATCAGACTGGCAATTGCATTCCGATACCCCATTATCCAAAAATAGGCCGGGATCCGGCCCAATAGGATAATATCAAGGTTCGATTTTTATGTACGAGAATTTTTTCAGTTTCAGCGAAAAACCATTTAAACTGGTACCAAATCCGGCCTATCTGTTTCTGAGCAAAAGTCATGAGGAAGCGCTGGCTCACCTCAATTACGCCCTGGCTCAGGGAGACGGCTTTGTGGAAATTACCGGCGAGGTCGGAACGGGTAAGACCACTTTATGCCGGGCGTTTCTTGAAAACCTGGATGAAAACACCATCGCCGCCTATATTTTCAATCCCAGACTGGGTCCCAAACAGCTGATTAAAACCATCAACGATGAACTGGGCATTAAATATGATACGGACAGCACCAAAGATCTGATTGATAAGTTGAATGCCTTTCTTATGCATCAAAAAGCCGAACGCAAGAAGGTTATCCTGCTCATCGACGAAGCCCAGAATCTGAGCAGAAATATCCTGGAACAGTTGCGGCTGCTGTCGAACCTGGAAACCAGCAAGGAAAAACTGCTGCAGATTATTCTGGTAGGGCAACCCGAACTAAGCGATATCCTGGACTCCCACGAACTACGACAACTCGGTCAGCGAATAACACTGAGATACCATCTCACGCCCCTCAATTTCAAAGAAACCGTAGAATACATTAAATTCCGTATCAATATTGCCGCCCGCAAAGCAGGTATTAAATTTGATCGATCCGCTTTTAGCCAGATTTATAAATATTCGGGCGGAATTCCGCGGGTCATTAACATCGCATGCGACCGGGCGCTGCTTACAGCTTTCGGCCTGAGCCAGCATAAAATAACAGGCAGCATTGCTAGAGCATCTATCAAGGAATTAAAAAGCAGAGGGGCCCAAAAAACGTATGCCTTAATTTACGGCCATAAGGCGGTCGCCATTTTTGTAGCTCTGGCCTTGGTATTAATGGCTGTAATTTTTCGACACCCGGTAATTCGGGGAATCGGATCAATATTCAACGAGGCACAAAACCCACAGATTGAAGCCTCCGCTGCCCCTGGACCAGATGACGGGGAGACCTCCCCAATCGCTGCTGACGATGATGGGGGCATTGCTGCGGCAGCTGATAAGGGACACAATGATGTTGTCGCGCCGGCTCAAAAACCCTCGCTTGCTAGAAAAGCGGAAGATGACATCCCGACGACGGATCTGCCGGAGACGCTGAATCTGATGGATTATTTGGAGACCATGGAGATTAAATCTTCACGCCAGACTGCTTTGAAACAAGCGATGGATTTATGGCGGACACCCATTGAATTCAAACCGTACCTCAACAGCCTCGATGATGATCAGGCCTTTTTCCGATTGACAGCCAAGCCCAGCGGTATTTTCATCCATCGCATGGAAACAAACATGAAACTGCTCAAAAGCCTGAATCTGCCCACGATTCTGGAGTGTTATCCGCCGGGCAGCGATGAACCCGGCTACCTGACGCTGAGTAAAATTGACGGCGATAAACTTTATCTGAGCATTGCAGCGGAAAACCGGATGGTAGAAACAGACATCAATGAAATCAATTTTTCCTGGTCCGGCATCGCCTATCTGCCCTGGAAAAATTTCCTTTCAATCTGGGGCACCATACCATTGCGATCCAGCCAGGATTCAATCATCACCCTCAAGCTGCTGTTACAGGAACTGGGCTATGGCAATGTCGAATTAAACGACGAATACGATACCTGGACACGCAATGCCATCGAAGAGGTGCAGGCCAAATACGGCATTCCGGTGGATGGTTTTGTAGGACCATTGACCAAAATTGTCCTCTACCGAGAAAAAAATACATTTGAGATGCCGTACCTGAGCCAATAGTCGGTCTGAAGGATTATTCCATTGAGCTCCATCCTTAAAGCTTTAAAAAGAATAGAAGGGCAAGCACCAGCGTCTCAATCGTTTCCCGCCCTGCCGGACTCAGCTGACGTGAAGCAGGCTGTCAATTCAAATGCCAGGAAACGATGGCTGCAGCGCAGATTTAAAATTACCAGCCTGGTTCTGCTGGTAATCGCTGTTACAGCGGTCATTGTTTTTCAACAAAGACAATTTGTGATCTCAAAAATATTTCCGGCCGGATCCCCGGCAACGAAGCAGAAAAAAACCAAAGCACCGGAGGAGAAATCCATAATTTTCAGGTCCAAAATATCTCCGGCAACTGTTCAACAGGCCACAAAGGAACCAGAGCCGACACGACCGGCCAGGCAACAAATTAAAACGGTTGCGCCCGGACAAAAAACCAAAAATTTCAGAACAAATACTCGTTCTTCGGGATCCAGGGTCGATGTCGGACAGCAGCCCCCCAAACCAATGCCAGCCATCCCGGGCAAACAGCCGCCAAGCAGCACTATCAGCAAAAAAATATCCCCGAAGCAATCCTCCCGGCAAGGGTTGACACCTTCAAAAAAATCTATCGCCGGCAAAAAAACAGCATCCAGCAAGCCTGCGGCCGTAACCCAAAAAACCAGAAAAGAAAAAACATATGCCAAACTTAACGATTCCCAAATAAAACTCCAGGCCCTGGCCTGGTCCAGCAATGCCGCCAAGCGTATAGCAGTGATCAATGGTCGCATTGTTCGAGAAGGAGAATCGATGGATGGTTATCAGATCAGCCAGATCCGCCAGGAGGATGTGGTTGTCAGTGACGGCAGACAATCCTGGAGTCTGGAGTTTTGAATGAACTCTTTCTGCAGCAAGCTGCAGGGAATTCAAATTTAAAACAATAGCCCCGGAATAGAAATAATAATGTAATATTTCAAAATGTTATAATCTAATCTCGACAGGCTTAAAACGGAGTTGGTATTGACACCAGCGCCGTTTTTTTTTATACTTTTCAAGTACACCGACGATATCCCTTGATCAGGCAATAGGGACAATTCAGAGGATGATATTGTCACCGCTGCCGGTGAAGGCATCCTCCATACTACAACCGAGTTACCAGGGACTCGGACCGGGTCGTCTTTAAAGCTATAAGGTGGTTCGGTTTTTTTATTTCAAATTACACGACGCGCAGTGATGCTAAAAAAACTTCATATTTCAACACTGAGCCTAATGATTCTATTCTTACTGGTCATTTCTGGAAAAATCCTATTTGAAATAGACCCTTTGCAGCCACTGGAATATAAAGTTTATGATTCTTTGTTGAGCCTGCGCCAGCGAAAAGCCGCCACCCAGGTCGTCGTTTTGGCCATAGATAATAAAAGCGTTCAATCCATCGGCAGCTGGCCCTGGCCTCGCTCCTATATTGCAAGCGTGGTCCGGAGACTTACCGTTGACGGGGCCCACACCATGGGGCTGTCGCTTTTATACCCCTCAAGAGAAATAAACCCCGGTCTGGAAGAAATCCGTTTTATTAAGCAAAGCCTGCCCCAAAAACCTTCGAAAGCCGAACGGAAATCATTAAACGAAATATCCGACCATCTGACGGAAGCTTTAAAAAGTCTGGATCATGATCGGCAGTTAATTTCTGCGGTCCGTGCCGCACGCAGGGTCGTATTACCGTTGCGATTCACCCTGGATGACTCCCCAAGCATCAAACCACCGCCACTTTCGGTCTGGTTGAGCCTGAATTCCATGGAGCCCACCTCCTATTCGAATGATCAACCGGATTTGGACCATGGCGATTCACTCTATCGGGGTATCCTGAAAGCGCAGGATATAACCGTCGGAGGCCTCATCCAGCCCTATGAGGAGCTGTCAAAAAAGGCCGGTGCCCTGGGGCATACCAACGTAATTGCCGAGAGTGACGGGGTGGTCCGTAAAATGCCTTTGCTGATCAATTATCAGTCAAGGGATTTTCTTTCCTTTGCCTTGCAGGTGGCCAGAAAACATTCGGGTGTGCGGTTAAAGGACATAAAGACCGGCAGTGCCGGACTCGATTTAAAACAGTTGTCCATACCAACCGAAAAAAATCACAGCATGTTTATCGATTTCAGCGGCCAGAGCACCAACATTCGTCAGATATCATTTCTGGATGTTATGAATGGAAAAATACTGCCGGAAACGTTCCAAAAAAAAGTCGTTCTGATCGGGATGACGGCCGAAGGGATATCCCCAAGATATAAAACTCCTTTAAATTCAAGTGCTTCTGAAGTTGAAATAGAAGCTAATGTGGTGGAGAATATCATCAACGGCAAATTTATCTCACGCCCTGCCTGGGTCCTTGGCCTGGAGATCTTGGTCTTACTGTATTTCGGATTCTTTCTGTTGTTTGTGATTCCCAGAGTCACCCCGCGCATCGGGGTTCTTATCATGGGAATATTTTTAATCACCTGGCTCGGTGCCGGCGCCGTTCTGTTTGTCGCCAGCGGCATCTGGTTAAAAATTCTGACACCGGTTATTCTCTCGATCGTGGGTTTAATACTCACCAGCGGCAATCGGCGCATTGCTGAAAAACAGGATGAAAATGCTCAATTGAACAAAAGCCTAGGGCTGGCACTGCAGGGACAGGGCATGCTAGACATGGCCTTTGAAAAATTTATGAAGTGCCCGATTGAGGATAAAGCAGTTCAAAAACTGCTATACAATCTGGGCTTGGACTTCGAACGCAAGCGGATGTTCAACAAGGCTTTGGCCGTCTACCGCCAGATTCTGCAGGGCGGGAAATATAAGGATGTCAAAGCAAGAATAAAACAGCTGGTCTCCCTGGAAAATACCCTGGTAATGTCGGCTGGCTCTCCTAAAAAAGAAACCACTTTCCTGGTGCAAAACGGTGCCACCCGACCGACCCTCGGCCGCTATGAAATTTTAAAAGAGCTGGGACAGGGAGCCATGGGCACGGTCTACCTTGGAAGAGATCCAAGCATCCAGCGCCAGGTTGCTATTAAAACCCTCAATTATGAGGAAATCGCCGCTGATGAATTAGCCGATGTCAAAGCACGTTTTTTCCGTGAGGCCGAAGCCGCCGGGAAACTTTCCCATCCCAACATCGTTACCATTTACGATGTGGGTGAGGATCACGACATGGCCTATATTGCAATGGAATTGCTCAACGGCCAGGATCTGACCCATTGTTGCCAGAAAGGTCAGCTGCTGCAGCTTAAGCGGGTTATTAATATCGTCTCTTTGGTGGCTGGAGCCCTGGGTTATGCGCACGACCGGCAGGTGGTGCACCGTGATATCAAGCCGGCCAATATCATGCTCATGAAAAATGACCAGATTAGGGTCGCCGATTTCGGCATTGCGCGGGTCATTTCTTCCTCTAAAACGCATACCGGTGTCATATTTGGTACTCCCAACTACATGTCACCCGAACAGGTTGCCGGAAAGAGGGTGGACGGCCGATCAGATCTCTTTTCCCTCGGGATTGTTTTCTATGAAATGTTGACAGGCAAACGACCGTTTACCGGTGACAGTATGACAGCACTTCTGTATGCCGTCTCTAATTCAGAATACGTGCCGCTCGAGGAAATAGCGCCCAAAACTCCTCCCTGCTGTGTTAGGATTATCGAGCGAATGCTCGCCAAAGGAGTTTCCAAACGGTATCAATCCGCCTCCCAGGTTATCAAGGAAATCCAGGAGTGCCAGGAAAACTTGTCCTAAAAAAGAGGTAAAGATATCCGGTTAACAGCCGATAACAATAATTATAGACGGCAGGCCGGATATCAAAAGGCTACAACTTGTTAATATCACAATCAATCGGAGGTACCCATGCTGAAAATAGTCATAATGCTGAAAAACACCGAGCTTAAAACTCTCGAAACCGATAAAGAAACAATCACCATTGGACGCAATAATAACAGTGACATTCAGATCAACAACCTGGGCGTTTCCAAAAAACATGCCGCCATCACCCGTCAGAATGGCAGTTATTTCATTGAGGATTTCAATAGTACCAACGGCACCCTTCTTAATAATGAACTGATCACTAAAGCCGGCTTATCCGGTAACGATGTGGTCACCATCGGCAAGCACACCCTTTTTGTTTCTATCCAGCAAGGCCGAAGTGCCACCCAGGCTTTTTCGGAAGCCACCATAAAAATTACGCCTTAATACCCGTTAGTATTCCTATCGATGACCGCTCATCTCATAGCCAGGATACCACCGGCCCACCCGGGACAGGTTGAAGGTCTGGCATCTTTCTCCCGTTGAAAATTAAAATTGATAGCGTTGTAATTCTCATACCTGTGATTGTCGGGATGATTATAGTCTTTCAGACTCACGGCACCAGGCGGCTGCTTAAGTGAAACATAGAAGTGTTGACAATCGTACTAGAGGTCATTAACAGAGGCCTTTATAGCGGTTGTCAAAAAAACGTTCCGTTATTCGAACGTTTTTTTATACAACCACTTATACCAACCCTCCGTATTGCGGAATCTAATTTTGAAAAGCGGTATAAATTTTCCCGGGAATAGCTGTTTGTCGAAAATTCTCTTGAATTACTAGCATTACTTTCGTAGAATAACCTGAAGCTAGTAGCAATGGAGGACCCTTGAATGAAACAATATAACATCGAAATTGATGCGACGGTCTGGCAACATTTGCAACGCCATGCGGAGCCCTTTGTTGATACACCCAATTCGGTGCTCAAAAGGCTCCTGTTCGGCGAGACAGGGCCAAAGGAAAAGACGCCTGCCGTATTATCAATACCGACGGTCAGCATCCAGGGGCTGCCCAAATCGTTAGCGCAAATCCTTGAAGTTGTTTATGAAATGGAAGTCAACGGGTACAGTCGTACCCAGGCAACCAATCGTGTAGCAAAAAAAAGAGGGACGGCCCCTCAGACCGTTACGGATAAATACTGCCGCCAGCTGGGCAAGAGAGCCCACGAGATCGATGAATTATTAACTACCGCCGGCTACTCTGGCTTTAAGGATCTTCTGTCAAGCAAGTATGCTGATTATCGATCGATAATTGACATGTATTTTGACAGCATGATGTCTGATTCCGATGACGCAGACTTTTTAGCACTTGGGAAAGCTAGCGCATCCTAGTGTCGAGTCTCAAAATTAATTCTGGAAAAGGACCAGGTTTTCGATTTAGAATAAAAAACCGGGCGCCAGACACCCGGTTCATAAATAGGTCGATACTGCGGCTGTAATGGTGACTGACAAAATCCGTCATGCCTTCCTCAAATTTTTCCGTTGCTTTATTGTTATCGGACATGTTGCTACCTCCGTTGTAAACTGATATACCACTTTTCAAAAATAAGTTCCGAAATACGGGTGGGCGGTATAACTGGGAAGATTACGCACCCCGGAACTTTCTTTGCGGCGTTGCAACTGATACAAAATATTTTTCATCCGACTTGATAGTTTCAGCAACCGCTGCGACACTAGCCCGGGAAGAGAAATGGGAGATGCAAGAGCCACTATGAGCAAAAGCAAAAAAACTGCCATCTGGCTGGTCAGAATTCTTGTGGTGTTTACCATGCTGATTGTCCTGTCGATGGCTCTGTCCCCCCGGTTGATCAATCTCGATGCGGTGCGCAACCAGATCAAAGACAGAATGTCGCGTGATTTCGGCGGTGAAATAAGATATCATCATATGGTGCTGTCCTATTTTCCGCGCCCCCATGTCGTAATACATAAAGCAGAAGTTCGAATCCCCGACAGTTTTACCATCAGAGCTCACCGCATGCGATTTTATCCTAAGATCGGGCCTTTGTTCCGAGGCCAGCTTCAGATATCCAGCGTCAGACTGGAATACGCAGATTACTTCATGATACTGCCCCAAATCAGCGAAACGGCGCCACGCCCCGATGAAATTATTGCGGTTGATTCGATCTTTAAAGAAGTTGCCCGAGCCGTCCGAGGTCTCCCGGAGTTCAATCTGCCGGATATTAAATTCACCGTAAAATATGGCAAAATAAATCTGGTCGATCCATACGGGCGCGAATTCAAGCTCAGAGAAGTGCAGGCCGACTATCATTCCCGCCCGGATAAACTCGACTTCGCCATTAAGTGTAAATCCAATCTTTGGGACCAAATTGATATCAATGGATTATTGGATCCAAATGATTTTAAAGGCCGGGGCAAAATCCTGCTTTCCCGGTTTCGCCCTCAAACCTTGCTGGCTTATCTGATTCCAAATTCCAGATTGCAGGTCACGGATGCCAGAGCAAACCTGAGGATTAATTTCGAATCGCAGGGTGCCGGCAGTCTCAAGGCAGATTTCGATGGGGCCATTCCTTTTTTGGAATTGGATCATGATAGACAAAAACTGGCTCTCGAGGCGGCC